>Ga0325404_1005372_pt1 | contig 13503 bp, 12 predicted proteins | sample PopdelMetagenome_18_FD_205664 | JGI IMG/M metagenome (GOLD analysis project Ga0325404, IMG submission 205664) | Populus deltoides microbial communities from Bellville, Georgia, United States - Xylem-Control-R1 | ecosystem: Host-associated > Plants > Phyllosphere > Stem > Wood/Secondary xylem... | reverse complement strand
AAGACTGTTGTTTTTCGATAAGTCGATTCAATTCTTTAAAGAATTAAAGTATGAGAGAAAACTCTCTCACACACTCATGAAGAGAGATGAGGCAATCTAAATTATTATTAACTAGGGATTTATATCTTTAATGGAAAACGACAACGTTTTCCTTATAAAAAAAAGGAGTTCGGTCTGGTTATAAAATCTTTAGACTTTTTGATGCGAATCTCATGATCACACAACCCACACACAATGACATCAATTCCCGGAAAGCCAAGTGAATCAGGTTTGATAGGAGTGTGACACAAAGATAACTTGTACCTAGACACCAACACTATTGGAAATGGAAAACCCCTACCCAATGAATATTGATTTGCAAACGAGAAATATTAGGATGACGCCACAAAGCCAGTTGTTCTTCGATAAGTCGTTTTTAGTTCTATAGAGAACCAAGGAATGAAGATTATCCCACCAACACACAACAAGTGTGGCAAATAAGTTTATTGATCTGAAAATTATGTAACCTTACATGTTTGGTTATGCTTTTATTTATGCTAACTCTAGACTTCAAGCAACCCTAATGGACCTCCCTTAGGTAGACTTATATGAAACCCACTTACAATTGACCCAAATAAGTAATAATAACCCAAAAATTAAGAAGAAAATAATAAAGATGATAAAAATCTAAAAATTACTATCCTTAATATGCTAGAATCAGATTTGTCACCCTTAAGAAGTCCCAAATAAACTAGGAGAAATCTTATTTGAAAAATTTGTGTTGCTGCCCCCTTTGATGTCCTTGATTAGCTTGAATTTCCTTGTTTAACTTGGACAAATAAGAAAACAAATTTCCTCCTTTGTTGCTAATTTAATTACTTTCCATCCTAGGTTAGGAAAAGAATGAAATAATCCTCCTTTCTTTAGGAACAAGATCTGGCCAACTTCTTTACTTAATTAGGAGAATAAATTGATGATTTTCTATCCTTGTAGCATTAGGAAAAAAACAAGCCTAAGAAGGATGGTATGGGGCCGGACACGTCAGCCCCTTGTTCCACACAAATTGGGCTCTTCTTGGACCTGAATTAGATGAATTAAAGGTTGTCCTTCATGCTCCTTAAATTTCCCAAGCCTCTCTAGGTCCATCTTGCTCCATATGTTCTAAACAAGCCCATTTAATGCTTCTTTAAGCTTATTTGCCCTGACTCTTGTAATTGGCCCAATTGGCATCTCCAATGGGTCATTGGCATGATTACGCTTGGTGTTGGGCTGAGCATCCTGAAAACCACCATCACCAATATCACCATTTAAATCAGCATGTCCCTTAACATTACAGAAATTTTCCCTTTGGCCGAATTGGCCCCTAGTTCTATTCCTAAAATCCCTTTGGTTTCTAGGCTGTCGAAAACCTTCCTGATGGCACATGGCCTCATCCTCAAAACCACCATCACCAATATCATCAATGGCCTCCTCAAAATCCTCATAATCAGCCCACCTTGGCCATTTGACCCTACTGCCACTGTTTGCTTTCGGTTCAGCCCCAAGCTTCCTCATGTCTTGGGTGCTTAGACCAGCTTCATTACTACATTTCTCCACCTTATCAAGTCTATCACACACATTCCCCATCACAAAATTCATCCTCTCCATCATCTAAGTCATGGCTTGCTTTTGGAATTTAAGTTCTCCTTCGGGATGGGTTAGTGTGTTGTTTTGATTTGACATGATAGTACCTGCAAAAATTGGTTAGTAGTAAAACAAATATCCTCACATCGCTCGTGTTTTGCTCAAACACTCTTAATATCCTCACACCTCTCGTCTCACCTTCTTACGGTTCTTGCAGAATTGAAACCAAAACCAAATAGAACCAATCTTAGCAACGCAATCCAAATATGTATATATGACTCAAGAAGCAATAAAAAAACAACAAAACTGCGATGATAGTCTCGCGAGTAGCAAGCGAATCTATCCGAAATACGAATGCAATTGAAGACTCGAATAAAAACAAAAATGAAATATGAAAAATTGATGAAAAAACACCCAAATATGTTGGATATGTTGAAAATATATTGCAAGAAATGAAAACAACAAAAAGAAAGTGAATTTCAAAAGTTGACGAAAAACAAACTCGTTTACGTCGAGTTAAGTCTGAATCTGGAACCTAAAGTACATGATGTCCAATTGAGCTGAAATTTTAGATATAGTGTGATATCAACCCAAATAGATAGAATATAAAGTTTGAACAATTTATAATAAGGTTTGATATACTGACGGAAAAACATTATGAATCAGACCTGATTATACCTAAAATTGAAAGCGAAAGCAAACAATCCAATTGACCCCAAAATTAATATATGGTGTGATTAGGACCCCAGTAATTAGAATCTCAAATTTGAGCCAATTCGGAGTTGATTTGATCCAATTTTCCCTTGTTTTGTTTTCTGCGGCAGAAACCAATAAACATCTTTTTGAACTACTTTTGTTTTTCTTTCTTTCTTTTCTTTTTCTTTTTTTTATGCTCTCCTAATATATTTTGGACAGTAACCAAATGAAATAACTAAAGTTTTTTATATTTTTTATGTGCTGCAAAATCAAGGAGAAGAAGAAATTGGACACTGATGACTTTTTTTTTTTGCAGAATCAATAAGAAATGAAAATTTTAGAAGGATATAACCTAATTAATGGAGCCAAGCTCTGATACCAAATGATGCGAACCTCGTGATCACGTGGTCACGCAGCCTACACGCAAAGACACCAATTCTCAGAAAGCCAAGTAAATCAGGTTTGATAGTAGTGTGACACAAAGATAACTTGTACCTAGGCACCAGCACTATTGGAAATGGAAAACTCCTACCCAATGAATATTGATTCGCAAACGAGAAGTATTAAGATGACACCACAAAGCCAGTTGTTCTTCGATAAGTCGTTTTCAATTCTATAGAGAACCAAGATTTTCTTGTCTCCGGCATCTTCAAACCTCTGAGCTTCCGAAACCCATCTCTGAAACAATTTAGTGCAGTCTTTCTAAGGCAACCACTTGACCAACCTGTCTTCTTCCAGTCTCGTGGAACTTTTGGTACAAATTCATACAAGCAATCACAAACTGGAGAGTGGTCAATGCTACAGATACCATTTGGACCACAAAGGTTATAACGCTCACAATTATCTGTATTTACTGTTGCGTAAAGAAACCAGCTTTGGGTTTGCTCCATCCACAAAAGGAGCTGGAGATCACCATACTGAGTTGCGATGGCTCTCCAATGCGTTGAGTTATTGACAAGAGTTTCTCTGTAAAATATCTCCTTATCATTAAAAACAAATTCAAATGTGTATATTGGATTTGGTTTTAACCGAGGCAATCCACTGAACCCCAGACCATTCCATGGCTCAGCTCGATACTTCACATTTGAATCTTCCACCGCTGCATCCTCAGGATATCCACCAGGAATAATTAAGGATTATTGAAATATTACCTCTGGAAGGATCATCTGATGACTTCCTTGATGTCAAGTGCCAGTTCATGCCAGTTATTCTATTCTGTCCTAGCTTCGAGCCCGGTATTAGTGTGTTACCTGAATAATCAAAACTCTGCCACAAGGAGTTCTCCATGTTATTATCACCCTCCTCTTTCACAAAAAGGTTTCCTGAATCTAAAAGCTGTGCAACTGGATTCCTTGCAGGTGCTGATGTGTTGGAAGACCAAATGATGCTTCCACTACGATTGAGAAGGACAAGAAGTCCTTGGTTGGTAAGCCTTACAACTCCTGACGAATCATTAAGTGGAGTTTCTCTGTTGGCAACCCAAACAGCTGTCTGGACAGATATTTTGCCATACCATATCCCCAAGTATCGGTTTCTAGATTTCTCGGGGGTGAAAAATCCTAATTCATAGGTCCTACCAGCTGAAACTATAGTGTCTCCATCTCTAATCAACTGAGCTGTGTATATGGTGTCAGTAGGTGTGGCTGTTCTTACAATCAGAAATGAAATGAAGCAGAAAACAAGCATGGGATGCAATCCATTGCTGCTCTCACTTTGTCGATGGAATGAAGAGTCATGACTGCCATGTGTTTATGCAAACACTCATCCCATTAGTTTTTTGTGATTTGTTGCCAAAGGGGATATGGGATGCACTAACGGTGATCAGTCATTTCTTCAGAGATATATGTTCCAGTAAGTTGAATGTTGATCACATTAAAAGGCTTGAAACAAATATCGTCGAGATAATATGCAAACTTGAGATGATATTCCCTCCATTATTTTTTAACTCAATGGAGCATCTACCCATACATTTACCGTTTGAAGTAAAAGTTGGGAACCAGTCCAGTATAGATGGATGTACCCATTCAAGAGGTTAGATATTACAGGAGTTATGTAATTCATAATTAAATGTTTTTTTTTATTTTTTAATTGATAATTTTTTATTAATTCTATATATATATATATATATATATATAAGAACAAGGTGCATGTTGAGGCGTCAATATGTGAGGCCTATATTGTTGAGGAGATCTCAATATCTATCTCATACTATTTTGAACCTCATTTGAGAACAAGGATCAACCGTGTTCCACAGCATGATGATGGTGGTGAAGTGTCTTCAAGTGGAAACTTGTCAATATTCTCCAATCCTGGACGACCCACACCTAAAAATGCCGTGAGGGGAAGATATTTGTCTGAAATAGAGTTCAGACAAGCACATAATTATATTCTATTTAACTATGATGAGCTGAGACCTTTTATTAAGTAAGTAGATGTTCGACTTAAACTTTGTCAAGAGTGTACTATTTATGTTTTGTGATACCATAAACTCATAGAATTTGGAACAACCTTGCAGGCAACATCGACGATACTTACTGTTCAATAACTCACAGTTGACCGAATCCTAGATCTTTCAATTACAAGATGAACAATTTGCCACATGGTTTAGAACACATGTAAGTCCTATCACAAACTTATTATCTCTTGAAATGTAATTAATTGTACGTCAATATTACATATTATTTGTTTATTGATTATTGTTGTATTTAATTTACAAGGTTTATCAAATTGGAGGTAGTGCTGCTATTTCACTGTCTTTACTAAGCCTGGGCCCTGAAAGAAAAGTTAAGTGCTATAACGGGTATTTTGTCAATGGATATATCTTTCATACTGAAGAATACAGGCATGGAAGAAAGACATACAATAGTGGTGTTTGTATTAAGGGATCGACTTCTAGTGAGTTTGAAGTTGACTACTACGGTAGATTGGAAGAGCAAAATAGAGTGTTTTTATTCAAATGCTATTGATATGACACAACTGACAAAGGAATCAGAGTAGATCCTTACTATGGTCTTGTTGAAATCAACTCAAAAGCTAGACACTGCAACGTAAACGACGTCTTTGTTTTCGCAAAGCAATGCCAACAAGTTTATTACACATACACCCCTTCCTTTAGAAAGGATCGATCAAGAGTTGATTGGTTATCTGTTTTTTAAAAAAAACCCTGGGGTCATGTCGAAGTTGTTCAGGATGAGAACGAAGACACAAGTGTGATAGATGAAGTCTTTCAAGCTAGTAAGTTGGTTGAACCATACCGACTTGCTCCTTCGATTGACTTAGAAGAAAATTTGAATTTTCGTGTTGTCAACAATAGTCTTGTTGATGTTGACGGAGAGGAGTTGAATGCTGTTTTGAGCTCTACTAGTGGAAAAGAGAATGTTGTTGAAGAAGATGATAACCACATTGAAGGGTGCGATGAAGCTGATGATAACAATTCAATTGAGGATGAAGATGAAAATTTTGACTAACTAAACATGTTGTAAAGCCTTATTTTTGTAATGTAATATTTTGAAAGATGAAATATTTATTCTTCTTTAATTGTCAGCTCTATTTATTGTGCTATGTGTGCTGTAAGTTTGCAATTCAAGATTTTGTGAAGGGGATACACAAAAAATAAGAAATATTGACGATTTCACCAACGGCTACACCGCCAGACTATAACCTATTGGTATTTTACAGAGAGTTGAAAAAAATTTACGTGATTTTGCCACAATCACCGATGGACATACCGACGGACTGCAACCCGTCGGTACAGAGAGTTGAAAAAAATTTACGGGATCGTGCCACAATCACCGACGGAGTCACTGACGGCGTCATCGACATATATCACCGATGGATTCACCGACGGTTTACGCACAACCCAAAGCGCACGCATGTTAGAGGCGTGGTCGATCAGCACAATTACCGACGGATTTGCCGACAGATCGAAAAGTCTGGCGGGATTTTTGAATTTTTTTGGTGCGAATATCAATTAATTACTGATGGTATTACCGATGGAATTTAATGCCACCGACAACAATAAATGTCTATCGGTAATACCGTCGGAAAAATTGATATATAAAACCCCACTCCCCCATTTGGTTCATTTTTTCCCTCAGCTCTTCATCTCCATTTCTCTTCTCCTCTCCGTTTCTATTTAGTTTTTGGAAGAGATTTTATTGTTTTGGTGGTAGTTTTAAACATATTAAAAGGTATGTATTCTTTTTTCTTTATCTTTGTATTGTTTTTATTTTAATTATGATTATTTTTTTTGGTGTTCTTTGTTTTGTGTATTGTTTATAGACAAAATCTTAAAATCAACACACTATTAAGGTAAGCATTTTTTATTCCTAAATTTATTTTGAATTGATGTAGTGTTTTTTAGTTTTGTGTATTGTTTGTTTCGTATAGTGTTTTTTAGTTTTTTCATTTTATTTATTAATTTTATGATATTATTGTTTGTATTGCCATAATTGTTATTGTTGAATTTATGTTTTAAATGTTACTTAATATATAGAATTAAATTTAATTAGTTTATCTTAATTTAGGATATTATTGTTTGTATTGCTATAATTGTTATTGTTGCATTTATGTTTTAAATATTAATTGAAATATAGAATTAAATTTAATTAGTTTATCTTAATTTTAGGATATTATTGTTTGTTATGTTGTTTATTATTTTTATTAATTTTAATTGTTTTTTATGAATTTGTATTGATTTTAGTTGAAAATATATAGATGTTGAATTTGTATAGATGTTAGGTTGTATAGAGTTGATTTTGCAATATTTGTAGGTATGAAAACTATAGGTAGTCTCTAATATAGGGGAGGTGCTGTCGAATTATTTTAAATTATTGAATTTCTATAGATGTTAGGTTTTATATATGATGTTGCTAGAGTCAATTGGTTTGTGATTATTGTAAAGATTTGCAAGTTTGAAAACTGTGGGTAGTCTTAAGTATAGGGGAGGTGTTGCTGATTTTTTTTAAATAATCGAAGTTAATTATGTAATTATTCGTATAAATTTATGTAGATGCATAGAATGAAATCTACAGCATGTTGTCAGTAGACGGTTGCAGCTAGTTCTTCTAGCAGCGAGGAGAACATATCCTTAGGTGCTGATCACGACGAGGAATCTGTGCCAACTTGTGATGCTGCCTCTTCTAGCGCGGTTCACAGCTCAGAAGCGATGTGCCTTCACAGCGGGATCAATTCACCCGCAAGTACCAGGCACAATGGAAGGATGACCTCTCAATGTAAGTTTGTTTAGGTTTTAGTTTTTTTTATATACTTATAATATAATTTATGAACAACTAATTAATATTATTAATTTTATTTAATTTCAGGTTCACAAACATTGAGGCTACAAGGGCTATAACATTGGCGTTTAAATCGTCGATAGAGATTCCATTGTTTCAATGGAGCTAGGTTTCCAGACATCTTGAGTGGAAACCTAATATCGATGCATGATTTAAGCGATTTCAGGTTAGTGTTAACTTTTAATTTCCAGCTTATTTTTAATAAATTATTTTTATAATTTTATATCTTGTACTATTTTTATTTTATATGAATTATTTATATACACAGAACAAATTTGAGTGGGATAGGGCGAACAACAATGTTGTGAGGAGGGTATGGGAGAATCACGCGGCAACTAGGTAACATCGAAAATAATATTTATTTTTGTTTTATAATTTTATGTTGTAAATTCTAATTTGTTACTATAGAAGTAGGTTGCATGATTTTTGGTATGACACCCAAAAAAAATAAAAAAGACATGCGAGGGATAATAGTCTTGAAAGATGGAATGAGGTGGAGTTTGACAGGAATTCAAACCGCCATTCATCTTAGGGAACATATGGACAACATATATTGAGCACGTGACCTCAGAGCGGTTCTCACGGGACTCACAGTCCGGCTCCAACAACTGGAACTAGCAAATTCATGATTCAGTGACCACGTACACTGGCGGATCCATCCCATTCAGCGCACATGCAAAGCGGATGGTAAGGTTATTTTTCATAAAATATATCGTTAATTAATTTGTCGTTCCTTATAATATATTTAACTTGCAACCTATTTTTTCCTTACAGGCTGCGTCTCTTGGACGTGAGCCGAGTCCATTAGAGCTGTTTGTAGAGACGCATGTGCGCTGAATGGGATATAGTGCAGTAAATATAGTGCATGTGGCTTTTATTTTTGAATTATCAAACTATAATAATTGTCTTTGTTATATATACATTTAAATTTAGAATCATAAAAAAAATTAAATAAAAAAAGGAATTTCATAGTAACTAACCACTCTTTAAAACAAATAATATGTCTAGTTGTGATTTCATTGGACTGCATGAAAAAAATTATAATTTATAATATTTTTACCTCTATCTTAATTGAATTGAGACCTATCGTAGTTTTAAATTATTTTTTAAAAAATTATTTTTATGGTTATACTCCATACACTATAAGATTTCACAGTTTTATCGACGGACATATCCCATCGGTGTGTGATTAGCATTTTGTCGATGATTTATTTACCGACATCATCACCGACAGATTACGTCCGTCGGCTTTCCCTTCATCGGTGATTCTCCATTCCGTTGCTATATCGGTCGGCAAAACAAAAAAACCATTTGCCGATGGTTTTACAGACGGAATTTGCGTGCAAAAAAAAAGATTCCCGCTTGAAATATACCGACGAAGTTTTATTCCATCGGTGATATCGTGATTTACCAACGGCTACTTACTATCAGTAAATCTGTCGGTGAGTGTATGAAATACCGACCGAATATATCCGTCTGTGAATTCATCGGTAAATGTGGCAACTACTGTCAAATGCCGACGGATTAAGTCCGTCGGTAAGGTTGTTGGTGAGTGTTTAAAATACCAACCGAATATATCTGCCTGTAAATGCGTCAGTGAATGCCGACAGATTAATTCCGTCAGTAAAACCCTTGGTAACATTTTCCAAATTTGTTTTTAAAAAATTATTTAGAATATATAATATAAAACTATATAAATTAATGGTAATAAAAACCAATTATGCAAATAAAATTTATATTAAACATAAAAAAAAATCAAAGTTAAATAATATTCATTACAAACTGAATATGTTTCAAAAAAAATATTAAATGAAGTTTTAAAGGTAAATAATGTTTATTACAAATTAATATAAAGGTGGAGCTGGAGGAGGAGGAGGTTGGTGGTTATATGGCCAAAAAGGATTAGGCGCACATGTTCCACTATGTGTTGCTATGTTCATGACCATTTCGCGAAGTTGGTCATAAGTCGCTTTTTGTTGTTCATAAGGTGCGTTTTGTTCTTCATACTCCGCTTTTTGTTGTGCTTGAGACACTTTGATTTGCGCTTTGATTTGCTCAGACTCCGTTCTTTGTTGTGCATGAGACGTTTTGAGTTGTGCGTACTCCGCTGATAGGTGGTTGTATTTGTCAACGAGTTGAGCCGTGTGTTGCTGCAAGACCACGAACTTCTTAGATTGGGAGCTCGATATTGATTGGGAGCTCCGAACGGTTGAAACACTACGGGCGACCGCAAGTTGTCGGCCATAGTGTTGGAGAGCCCGTAAACCCGATTTTTATCGGATCCACCTGACGATCCAACCTCCATCCACAAATCCGGATCAAATTTCGGATGGGTCAAAGTATCATCCCTGTATCTCTCCCTCAACCGATTATTATAGGTCTCCTGAAAATAAAAATAAAAAATCATCATATTCAATTCAATAAATATAATAACTTACAAAATAAAATGGTTGAACAAACATACCACGAAATATTGAGCACGGTTGTCAACGAATTGTTGCTCCCCCTTTTGGCGGTCTTGACTCCGCACGTGCGTCTCCACAAACAGCTCCATCGGGCTCGTCTCACGTCCAAGAGACGCAGCCTATAATGAAAAAAGATATATTAACAACAACTTAGATTGACGATATATTTCATTTAAATTAATCTTACCATCCGTTTCGCATGTGCAGCAAATGGAACGGAGCCGCCAGCGTGCATTGTCACCGAGCCATGAATTGGCCGATTTCGGATGCCAGCACCGGACTGTGAGCGTCGTGTGAACCGCTCAGACATCACCTGCTCAAGATAGTACGGTCATAAATCTTCTGGGATGTATTTCGGTTTGAAATCCCTCCAAAACGCAACATCGTTCCAGCCTTGGAAACCCCTATCCCTCGCGGTTTTTTTTTTGCCTTTTTTGTGCTTCATACCAAAAAGCACACAACCTACTTCACGCCACCAAAAATTACATTTTGAAACATAAATTTTTGTCTAAAACAAATCTTGTATTGTTTTCGATCTTACCTAGTTGTCGCGTAATTTTCCCACACCCTCCTCACAACAATGTTATGCTCACTGTCCTAGCAGAATTTGTGCTGTGTATAAATAAACAAGTTTAAATAAAAATAATAATTTGTTTACAATTATATTAATAATTTATTAGAAATAAGCTGAAAATTATAAATTAACACCAACCTGAAATCTGTCAAACAAATTTGAGGCATCCATTCAGGATGCTTGGATATCTAACTCCATTAAAACAATGGAATCTTCATCGACGATTCAAACGCCGATGATATTACTTGGGCGACTTCAATGTTTGTGAACTTGAAAATAAATTAAATAGTGATTACTTCATAAATTATGTTGTAATTTTTTTTAAAAAAGAAATAAAATCTTAACAAACTTACATTGAAAGGTCGTCCTTCCACCGTGCCTCGTACTTGCGGGTAAATTGATTCCGCTGTGAAGTAGCGTTGGAAGAGGCAGCATCGATTGACGGCGCAGGTGGTGTAGGTGCCTCTTCTTGAGAGGCACCTAAGGAAATATCATCATCGCTGCTAGATGAACTAGCTGCGACCGTACGTAAGCGACCAACTTTGGTTTTCATTCTGCGCATCTCCACAATTTTATACAAATAATTATATAATTAAATTCAAATGTTAAAAAAAAATTCAACAGCACCTCCCTTATACTGGATACTACCCAAATCCACAAACATGCACATATTAACAAAAGCTACAACCAATTGACCCAATCTATACTGATTATTCCAATATATTCAATTACTAATCGTAAGGTAAATTCAACATTAAGAATTAAAATTTAACAAATTATTCAATAATTATGTCAATACAACAATAAAATATATTCAATAAATAAAAAACAAACTGCAGACTAACAATTAAAATTAATGGAAAAAATTAAACATAAATCATGCAATAATAAAGTAAAATTAACAATTATTCCAAAATATTCAATTACTAATACTAAGGTAAATTCAACATTAACAATTACAATTCAAAAAATTATTCAATAATTATGCCAATACAACAAAACAATAAATAAAAAAAAAACTCTAGAACAACAATGAAAATAAATGGAAAAAATTAAACATAAATCATGCAATAATAGAGTAAAATTAATAATTATTCCAACATATTCAATTACTAATTCTATGGTAAATTCAACATTTACAATAAATATTCAATAAATTAACTAATAATAATTATGCCAATACAACAATAAAAAATATTCAATGAATTCAAAAAACAAACTATAGACTTTAGCAATGAATTATGCAAAAAAAAATATAGACATTATCTACATTATAAAAAATACACCAAAACAAAAAACATAGCAAAAAAAATAGCAAAAAAAAACCCTTAAAGTAAAATGAAATAGAAGAAACACATACCTTTTAAACTGATGGAGATTCACGAGAAAAGTTGCTAGAGATTGCTGGTGAAACCTTCGAAGAATGGAGAGGAAAAGAATCAGTGAAAAATTGAGGAGAAGAAAAATTGAACTGAAGCGACGGTCGGGGGAACTCATATGGCAGTTTTACCGACGGATTCACCGACGGATATAAAATTAATTATTATTTTAATTTATTCTGTTGGTGACGTGTCAAAAATCCGTCGGTAATTTTTGAATTTCGCACCAAAATTTTTAATTACTCTCCATATTTTTCGTGGTCCGTCGGTAATTCCATCAGCAAGATGACGCGGTCAGAGATGCATTTAATACACAACCCTTTGGAATTTGCGCAATCCGTCAGTAATGTTGTCGGTAAAATTCACCCACCGACAACTTACCGACGGACCCATATCCGTCAGTATGGACATCGGTGATGGTGGCATTTCAAGTAATTATTTTCGAACTCTCTGTGAAATACTAACGGACTTACATCCGTCGATATGGACGTTGGTGATTGTGGCATTTCAAGTAATTATTTTTGAACTCTTTGTGAAATGCCGATGGACTTACATCCGTTGGTATGGACATCAATGATTGTGGCTTTTCAAGTAATTAACTCTCTGTGAAGTGCCGACGGACTTATATCCGTCAGTATGGATGTCGGTGATTGTGGCATTTCAAGTAATAAATATTTCATGTTACAAAATGTATCATCCATAATCTAAATTACATGAAAAAAAGAGTTTTACACAGGGCTTCATTTTGGTAGAAACTTAGAATTTTCTTCTTCTTTGTCATTAATTGAATTGTCATTACCTTCATCGCAAACTTCAATATGGATATCATCTTCTTCATCGACATTTGCTTGTCCGCTAGAGCTCAAAACAAAATTGAACTCCTCTGCATCAACATCAACCAGACTATCATCAAAAACATGAAAATTTGAATTTTCTTCCAATTCAATCGAAGGAGCAACTCGATATGGTTCAACCAACTCACTAACTTGAAAGACTTCATCTCGCACACTTGTGTCTTCGTTCTTATCCTGAACAACCTCGACATGACCCCAGGGTTTCGTTTTTAAAACGAACAACTAATCCACTCTTGATCGATCCTTTCTAAATGAAGGGGTGTGTGTGTAATAAACTTGTTGACATTGCTTTGCGAAAACAAAGACATCGTTCATGTTGGATTTGATTTCGACCAGACCATAGTGCGAATCAACTCTAATTCCTCTGTCAGTCGTGTCATACCAATAGCATTTGAATAAAAACACTATATTCTGCTCGTTATGATATTGCAGTTCGACGACCTCTTCTAATCTACCATAGTAGTCAACTTCTAACTCACTACTAGTGGATCCCTTAACACAAACACCGTTGTTGTATGTCTTTCTTCCTTGCCCGTATTCTTCAGTATGGAAAACATATCCATTGACAAAATACCCGTTGTAGCACTTACATTTTCTTTCAGGCCCTAGGCTTAGTGAAGACAATGACTTAGGCAC
>Ga0325404_1005367_pt1 | contig 13509 bp, 8 predicted proteins | sample PopdelMetagenome_18_FD_205664 | JGI IMG/M metagenome (GOLD analysis project Ga0325404, IMG submission 205664) | Populus deltoides microbial communities from Bellville, Georgia, United States - Xylem-Control-R1 | ecosystem: Host-associated > Plants > Phyllosphere > Stem > Wood/Secondary xylem... | reverse complement strand
CCCGATCGACCCGGATAAACCTGGCTAAAACTTAGACTTATTATATATATATATATATATATATATATATATATATATATATATATTCACGACCGAAACAACGTCGTTTTGGTCTTTTACAGTTAAAAGGCCAAAACGAGAAGAATTCTCAATTGAAAGAAACGAACGCAGTGCAGAAGACCTAATTAATTTCAAACCTAATTCAAGAAATCTTCAAACCCATTTTAGTCACGAAGAAGAGCAGAGGAGCAGAAGACTCTTGAATCCTTGATCGTTGTTTCAAATCTGAGAATTATAAAGTTAGATGAGCTGTTGTTACTTGTTTCTTTCTTCTTTCGCTCTCTCTTTTATATAACAGTGGCATATCCTCTGTTTGAAATTGAAACATCTTTAATCGCTATTTGTTTTGAACTTGCAGGCTTGTAGCTCTTTACTATAACAGTGGCATCGATTCTTCTCTATTCTCCCACCCACAGGTATGTATCTCACGTTTTCTGTTCTTTTCTTTTTCGCGACTTCAAATAGTCAAAGACTTGAACTTTGCTGTGAATATTGCTCAAACATCGGTGCATTCTTCTATTTTACTGTCACGGGAAAAATGTGATGAGAAAGCTCTTGACTTGCTATTCTATTTTACTGTGAATTTTGTTTCATTGTTTGTTCGTTCTGCTTTTGGTTCTACAAATTAGTTAATTTTACTTCTGCTGAAGTGATTGAATTTTATTTCCTTGTTCGTTTGTTTTGCTTTTGCTTTTGCTTTTGCTTTTGCTTCTACAAATTAGTTAATTTTGCTTTTGTTGGAGTTACTGTGAAACCTAGATTTTATTTAAGCTAATTGTGCTTAGTTTTTATGGATTGATCTGTTTGCCATCCAGTGTTTAATATCATTTAACCTTCAAGAATCAGGATTATTTACTGACATTTTAGTTGATTTTAGTTTACTATTAATTTAACCTTCAGGAATCAAGAATCAGGAATCAGGATCATATTAATTGACTAATAATTTAACCTTCAGGCTCATTAGGATCATATTAGGCTATCCAATGTTTGATTTTTCCGCAAATACTTTCCCTTTGTCTAGTATCCTTGCAAGGTTCCATTAGGAAACAAAATTTTCTCAAGATAAGAAAAGAATCTCAAAAAACAAAAAAATACTGAAGTCATTTATTCATTATATAATAAAAGTATATGATTTGGCTTGAAATTATATTTCCTCTTATAAATTATGTTAGGTCCTTAAAATATCTTCACATGATGGTAGTACTCCAAATAGTGTGATCCTTCAATGGCCCAATCATCTCAACCTTTAATTTTCTTGTCAAGTGGTAGTAGCTTAACTGGTCAGATTCTGAATTTGCTTCCCACAGATCACCGGTTTGAGTCCCACAGATTTCAGGGTCACTGGAGATTTACATGGTTATTAACTTCAGGTCCCGTGAGATTAGTCGAAATCCAAGGAAGTTAGTTCAAACACCCACGTTAATAAAAAAAAATTAGACTTGAGCTACTAAACCAATCTTATAATTTTTTTGGGTCCTTATTAATTGTATATTGTAAAAAAAGCATTTATATCTATCTTAAAGGAAAACGGGAATTGAATCACATAGTGAGAAAGAGATTATCTTATTTATTACACTCAAATGGATTTTATTCATTGAATAATTTCGCTGGAAGATCAATCAAATCTCAAGATTAATTATTCTGAGGAGTAATTCATCGACGAAGACATTCAGCAATGATATCGACATAAACAAGTGTCATTCGGCTTCTGGAAGAAGAAACAAAGCCCCATGGCTGCTGCTCCATACATGGCTTGACAGCCCTTGCTACATTCGTCTGGTTTACAACCACCTCCATGGAGTACTTTCTCGCACTGGGCAGTCACCAACATTTGCTCATTCCCTACATATTCAAAATAAATAAAAAAAATTAAAAACTTAATTCTTAAAATGCATATATAGATGTTACGTTAAGTTTGAGTGGAGAAAAATACAAAATATATAGTTGTAGCAAGAAGAAGATTTACCACAGTTGATAAGCAGAACCACAAGAAGGATGAGAGTGATCGAAAGGCTTTTCATATTCAAATATTCTACACGTAAAAAAAGTATATTAATTTGAAGAGGAGAGAAAAATAGGATCGAGGCCTTGGTGCAGGAGAGGATTAATTGGATGGGTGGTATTTATAGCTAAATTTGTATCTGATTTCAAAGTTTGAGATTCGATTGCTTACCAAATCCTCTTAAATATTTGCATTAACGATAATATTTTCTTATTTGGCCGTAATACATACAAATTCTCTTTTAATGACAAGAACATAATTCTTATCTCTCTACAATTTTGCGTTGCTTTTCCTTGTTTAGCCCTCACTTGTTCATGCCATAGTTTTGAAACCCGACCTGGCCGACCCGGGTCTAAGCAAAAAACAGGCTGGGAATTGGCCCGATGAGACCCAGTCGACCTGGGACCTGGCTGAGACCAGATCTTATTTTTTATATATATATTCATGACCGAAACGACGTTGTTTTGGCCTTTTACAGTTAAAAAGCCAAAACGAGAAGAATTCTCAATTGAAAGAAACGAACGCAGTGCAGAAGACCTAATTAATTTCAAACCTAATTCAAGAAATCTTCAAACCCATTTTAGTCACGAAGAAGAGCAGAGGAGCAGAAGACTCTTGAATCCTTGATCGTTGTTTCAAATCTGAGAATAAGGTTAGATGAGCTATTGTTACTTGTTTCTTTCTTCTTTCGCTCTCTCTTTCTATAACAATGGCATATCCTCTGTTTGAAATTGAAACATCTTTCATCGCTAGTTATTTTAAACTTGCAGGGTTGCAGCTCTTGACTATAACAGCGGCATCGATTCTTCTCTATTCTCACACCCATAGATATGTATCTCACTTTCTCTGTTCTTTTCTTTTCTGCGACTTTAAATGGTCAAAGAATTGAACTTTGCTGTGAATATTGCTCAGACGTCGATGCATTCTTCTATTTTACTCTCGCGGAAAAAATGTGATGAGAAAGCTCTTGAATTGCTATTCTATTTTACTATGAATTTTGTTTTACTGTTTGTTTGTTCTGCTTTTGCTTCCGCTTCTGCAAATTAGTTAATTTTGCTTCTGCTGGAATGATTGAATTTTATTTCCCTATTCGTTTGTTCTGCTTTTGCTTTTGCTTCTGCAAATTAGTTAATTTTGCTTTTGTTGGAGTTACTGTGAAACCTAGATTTTTATTTAAGCTAGTTGAGCTTAGTTTTTATGGATTGATCTGTTTGCCATCTAGTGTTTAATATCATTCAACCTTCAGGAATTAGGATCATTTACTAACATTTTAGTTGATTTTAGTTGACTATTAATTTAACCTTCAGGAATCAGGAATCAGGATCATATTAATTGACTAATAATTTAACCTTCAAGCTTAATTTAACCTTCAGGCTCATCAGGATCATATTAGGTCATCCAATGTTTGATTTTTTTCGCAAATACTTTCCCTCTGTCTAGTATCCTTGCAAGGTTCCATTAGGAAACAAAATTTTCTCAAGATAAGAAAAGAATCTCAAAAAAAAATTACTTAAGTCATTTATTCATTATATAATAAAAGTATATGATTTGGCTTGAAATTATATTCCCTCTTATAAATTATGTTAGGTCCTTAAAATATCTTCACATGATGGTAGTACTCCAAGTAGTGTGATCCTTCAATGGCCCAATCATCTCAACCTTCAATTTCCATGTCAAGTGGTAGTAGCTTAACTGATCAGATTCTGAATTTGCTTTCTACAGATCACCAGTTTGAGTCCCACAAATTTCAGGGTCATTGAAGATTTACATGGTTATTAACTTCAGGACCCGTGGGATTAGTCGAGGTGCACGCAAATTAGTCCAGACACCCATATTAATAATAAAAAAAAAAATTACAGCTGGGCTACTAAACCAATCTTATAATTTTTTTGGGTCCTTATTAATTGTATTTTCAAGCCTTATTCTTCAATGAGGGTAAAAATTGGGCGAGAATAATAAGTTATGAAGTGAGAATAACATTATAAAATTACCAAGACTTTTTACTTTATAGAAGGAGAATTGTATATTGTAAAAAAGCATTTATATCTATCTTAAAGGAAAACGGGAATTGAATCACATAGTGAGAAAGAGATTATCTTATTTATTACACTCAAATGGATTTTATTCATTGAATAATTTCGCTGGAAGATCAATCAAATCTCAAGATTAATTATTCTGAGGAGTAATTCATCGACGAAGACATTCAGCAATGATATCGACATAAACAAGTGTCATTCGGCTTCTGGAAGAAGAAACAAAGCCCCATGGCTGCTGCTCCATACATGGCTTGACAGCCCTTGCTACATTCGTCTGGTTTACAACCACCTCCATGGAGTACTTTCTCGCACTGGGCAGTCACCAACATTTGCTCATTCCCTACATATTCAAAATAAATAAAAAAAATTAAAAACTTAATTCTTAAAATGCATATATAGATGTTACGTTAAGTTTGAGTGGAGAAAAATACAAAATATATAGTTGTAGCAAGAAGAAGATTTACCACAGTTGATAAGCAGAACCACAAGAAGGATGAGAGTGATCGAAAGGCTTTTCATATTCAAATATTCTACACGTAAAAAAAGTATATTAATTTGAAGAGGAGAGAAAAATAGGATCGAGGCCTTGGTGCAGGAGAGGATTAATTGGATGGGTGGTATTTATAGCTAAATTTGTATCTGATTTCAAAGTTTGAGATTCGATTGCTTACCAAATCCTCTTAAATATTTGCATTAACGATAATATTTTCTTATTTGGCCGTAATCCATACAAATTCTCTTTTAATGACAAGAACATAATTCTTATCTCTCTACAATTTTGCGTTGCTTTTCCTTGTTTAGCCCTCACTTGTTCATGCATGCTACACTTTTTGTAGCTTCTCCTTGTTCATATTTTTCCCCTTCAATATCAATTTATTTAAAGCAATTCCTCTCTTAAGGAGAAGAACATAACTCTCATGGAATGAAATTGATATTGAAGGAAGAAAATCTCATGTTCATGAACGTATCAATTTATTTCTTTCAGCACCTGTCTCACTTACTAAAACTGAATACTATTGTTATATTCCTACATGAAATTAATAACAAAAAAAAAAAAAAATCATATCTCCACAAATTGGAGTAAAGCGCAAACAATGGAAATCGTACCTACTAAACTCGAATTCACCTGGCCTAATTAAAGTAGGAGTATGAGTATTGTTTTTTATAAAATATTTTTTTATTTAAAAAAACAAAAATATACCCATATTCATTTCATTATTTTTTTATAAAAAAAAACTTAAAATTAACGTGATCGGATTTGGCTAGATCAATTAGATTTTACTTTGTTCATATTTTTTTTTATTTCAACTGAAAATATTATTGTTTATGCAAATATTTAAGAGAATTTGGTAAGCAATCAATCTCAAATTATATATATAATTCTCCTACTTTAATGTTAACTGTTTTGGAATTATTATTATTATTATTATTTTGTTAACACTTCACAACTTGTCATTATTCAGTATCAGTCTTAATTACATGTTAATTTTAATTTTATGTAAATTCCTTTTTATATCCCTTTCAAAGTAATAGTAAGAAAGGTGAAAAAATAAAAGAAAACCTATATTTTAATGAATTTATTTTATGTTCAATTGGTTCAAATTTTATAATTTACAATATATATTTTTAAATAATATATTTTGGAGGATCTGACTTACCAAATAAGAATCGTCCTTCAATATATTTTGTTCAATTAGTTCTATTTTACTCTGATATCATATCAAAGAATCATTTTTAAAAAAATTTAAATTACTAGGTGAGGTTCTAAAATCTTATTTTTATTATTTTCTAACACACAATTCTTAAATAAAAACTCTTTATACTTAAAATTTACACAGATTTACAACACCTTGTGTTATTAATTAATTTTAATTAGAAGAGAAAATGAGAATAATAAAATTCAAACGTGTAACTACTTGGTATTTGATACAAATAAAAGATTTCTTGAAGTAACGTGTTCTTGATTAATTTTAAAGACACCATTACAGAGAGTCCTGTATGTGATAATTGTTCTATACAATCCTTGTGTCTAAAAGAATCAAGAAAATAAATGCTGAAAATACAAAGAAGGAAGGAACTGCATATATCACGGGAGGAACAAATGCCTGCTGATTGTGCATGACTACTGTTTTACATGTTGATTTATTGCTATGTTAACAGTATCTATAATTACCATATATTTGTATTTCCTAATACATAAATCATTACTTCATAAAATAATATTTATGGTAGATGTTCCATAAATGTTTTTGTATATAAAATAATATTTATGGTAAATGGTACCCAAAAAATTTAGGAATCGTGATTCATTGATTAACTTATTATTCATAAAATGTGCAACATCTACCAATTTAACTTAAGTTTATAAAATAAAATATGAGAATTGTATTTTGAAAACTAAAGTAATCAAAATATAGAGATTATCTATTATTTTTCTCTTATTTTTTTTAAGAATAGAGAAGATTAAATTTGAAATTTATTATTTTAAAGAGTGGTGTTATTCCCACTTCACGACTTGTATTATCACTCCATATTTTATGTGATAATTAATATGAACATAATCAGGTAGCATTTGATAAAAGGAGGCTAAAACTAATATAACAAGATATATTATTAAAAAGTTTATTTATTTAAAATAAAAATATCATACTATTCTATATTTAAATACTAAATAAAAAAATTAAAATGTTTTGCAGGGACCAGGGACCCGGATCCCTACTTGCCTCCTCCTGGTTCCGCCCCTGACCTTATCAACTATATGTCTTAATATCTCTATAATTTCAATGTCTAAAATAATTAATTTTTTTTAATAATAATAATATGAAATAGGAATAAAAGAAGGAAATATTAATGAAAATAAAATCTGAAATTTATTTTATTTTAACTTGGTTCATATTTTGTACTTTAAAATATTTTTTCTTAAATAATATATAATTTAATTACTATATATTTTAATTCTTAATAAAGACATTTTATTTTATTACTATACATTTTAATTTCATCATGAAAAAAATATTATAATATTAGTAATAATATTTGGCCCCATAAAAATTTAAGATCATTATTCATTAAGTAACTTATTCATAAAATTATAATATTGACCTATTCAATGTTAAGTTTGTAAAAAAAAAACAATTATGTGACTTGTTTTTTTAGAAACTAAAGTCATAAGTATTTAGTCTCAAATTTATTTTTTTATATTATTTTTTTACTTTCAAGATTTTAATAAAATAAAGAAACACAATAATGTTATTTTATTATCTGCACTAAATTGGAGTAAAAATAATAAAACTTAAAGCAGGAATCCACTCTTATTTCAAGGCCTCATTTAGAGGCCCACATACAGAAGACCTTTGATATTGTATTCCCAATCAAATCAGATGGGTATTTTGCATTTCTTTATCCTTCCGGTACGATTCTGACAAAAACTCTAAAAGCAGCGGAACAAACCTCGTAGAAAACACTATAGTCACACACTGATTTTACTATTTATTATTACAGAGTAATAATTAGGGTGTTTTTCGAAGAAAAAACAAGAAGGCTATGGTAGAGGTATTTTGATTTTTTTTTTTTTTTGGTAACTCATTAATCATTAATGATTTGTTAGGGGATTTATGTAGTTTTTTCATTTTTATGGAATAACAAAATGACTTTAGTACCCTTTAGATCAAATATTTTCAATCTTTTAGGTGAGGGTATTTAGGTCTTTTTAGTTTTTAAAATACAATGAAAAAGACAAATTTGGCATTTAAACAAAAAAAAACATTAATCCAGGGGCTTTTTAGTCTTTTTCATATGGTTTTTTCGTTAATTTCATAGGCATCTAGTGTTGTTTGTTTTTTTTAATTAATTAATTAATTTTAAAATTAAAAAAATTATTGGCGGGTACTATACATGCATCAACTTATGGGAGGTGCCCACACTATTTGGATGATTAGTGTGGTGTTCTCAATGGCCAAACCTGTTTTTGATGTGTTATTGGATGCGTCATTGCATTCTCTTGCTCTTGGTGCGATGCATGTCGGTAGAGGTGCAGTGGTTTATTATTAGCAAGCCTTTTGTTTCTTCTTCCTGTCTCTTCTCCTCCAAAATATACTGCTTAGTCCTCTTTATTTTTGGTATTTTAATTTTTATATTTTATTATCATTATTTTCAATCCTTATTCCAATTTCAAATATATTTTTTGACCTTTTATATAATCATTTTTCAATTTAGTCCTTCAATTCTATTTTTTCATGTTATATTTTTTTTCAATTCAACCCTTAATCTTTTCATTTTTATTTATTTTCTTGACCGTTATGTAAAATTTTTAATATTAGTTTTTAATTTCATCATTTAATCCAAGTTTATAGTGTATTGTTTTTTTCAAATTGATTCTCATTCTTTTGATTTTTTTCTCCTTTTGTTAAACTTATTTTTTTTACATTTAATCCTATAATCAATAATTTCGAGTTGCCCTCTAATTTATTTTTTATTTTTATTTTCACCCTCATTCTTTTAATTGTAATTTTTTAATCACAAATCCTTTTGTTAATTGATTTTTGTTTTCTAATTTTATCCTTCAATATTTGATTTGCTGGAGATTGAGCCTCATATTTTTTTTTCATATATGGTGCTTCTAGTCTAATTACCCGAGTCATAAATTTAAAAAATTAATACGGGTCAACATCCCTTTTTTGTGCTTATTTTCTTTTCTTTTTTTAATTGTTTGACAATGTTTCTTTGTTTTTAAGAAAAATTAGCTATATGGTTTTCTTCAATTTTTTTTTTATTGATTTGTTTGGATCTCATGACTTAGGCAACATGTTTTGTGAGTTAACCCGAGTTGGCTCGCTCCTTATTAATCAAATTACATGTTTATCAAGCTACCCATGTTGACTAGAGCTGATTGTTTTTATCCAATATCCTGCTTTCAAAGGTTTTTTTTCTCAAGTTATCATGGTGATTTTTTTCCATTTATTTAAATAAATAATTCACAATCTATCTAATTAAATGCTTACATAAATTTTTTTATTTACATTTAGAATTTTTATGTTAAAAACATATTGAAAAAATTTGCATGTCCAATTTATTTTAATTTGTTGAAAAATAAAAATATGACCGTGATAGAGGGAGAGTCAAATAACTAATTATTTTCTTGCAGCAATTCTTGTTGCCTCTATATATTTCCAGCACATACATAGCATACTATTCTTTCCCTATAGCCACCAAAACTTGTTGCTTAAAACAATTCTAGGACTGATTTAAAAAAGTTAGTGTAGGAAATTCACTAGAATTGCATTTAATCTATGGATGTAACAGCTACATTCTCTGCTGTCTTGTTTCTGATGCTATTTTCCTGTGCAGGTAAAGCTCAAGTTACTTCATCTGTACTCGGTGCTTCTGCTTATTGATATTCTTGCTTTTTTTTTTATGTTGCGACTGCAGGTGCATATGATCCTCTCGATCCAACTGGAAATGTAACGATGAAATGGGATATTATGTTTTGGACAACTGATGGCTATATTGTAAGTGCTAGATCAATAGCACAAATTATGACTAAATTTATCATACCATACGCGTATTCTATTAAAGCAAATGATTCAAATATGACATGCTGAAATTGAGCTGTGATGATGGTTCTGCTGCAAAAAACTTCCCAGGCAATTGTAATATTGAACAATTTCCAAACGTTTCGGCACTTCATGAAACCAGGATGGACCATTGGCCCTACAAAGCTGGTGCCTTCCAACAGGTTTCTTACTCCTGATGGTCCGCGAAGAACAAAGGCCCTGAGTAAGTCCTTTTTTCCTTCCTGAATCCACCTATACTCTTATTCACTGTACAATTTAAGTTTCTTAAAATGCAAGCAGCCGGCTCCTCACCACTATCCTTGTTTTTATACAGTGACTTGGAATGTGACCTGCACTTACTCACAGTTCATGGCAAGAAGAAACCTAAATTGTTGGGTCTCTCTCAACTATCAGATACTCACTCCCTGCCCAACTTGTGCTTGCGGTTGCCAAAACAGTGACACTTGTGGCAAGTAATGCAGCAATTCCATTACCTCCGATCGACTTCAATGAATCCCAGATCAGTGATTTTTACTAGAGAAACCAAGTCATGTAATGAATTACGATGATGCAGTAGCGATTCCAGAATTCTTCAATTGCAGGTAGCAAACACAACTCGGAAAGATAATAGCTCTTTGCCACAGTGCACGAACCATATGTGCCAGGTTCGAGTGCACTTGGCATGTGAAGGTGAATTAGAAGGAGTACTGGAGTATGAAGATCGCAATAAGAAGTTTCAACTACTGGAAGAACTACTCGACTTGGACCCTCGCTGTGCAGCATCCGAATCTCAGCAATGTAACACAAGTTTTTAGCTTTGAGTACAAACCTCTCATTGCCTATGACTCAATAAGTGAGTATCAGGAAATCTTACATTTCTAAAAGGATGAGATTGCATCAGAAACAGAACTTGATATAAAATTCCTTTTATGTCATGTGCAGATGACACATGGATGTTCTATGGCTTGAAGTACCACAATGATGTATTAATGTAATCAGCCATTGTCTTTGCCATTATTGGCTTCCAATACACCCTCAGATTAGGCAGATTGCCACGTCTTGTAGTGAACCTTGAGAGTCTACGTAAGGAAACCAGTGCAAAAAAGGAAATTTAAGAAAGCCATTATTAGAATAAACGAGTAGCGAGGAATTAAGGTGGTCGAGCTAGCACTAGGCAACCAAGGGATAGGCATCCGGAGGAGGCATGACACAACTATCGCCATTGAAATAGATTCTCTGAGGGAAGGCCCAGCCCTTCTTGGAAGTAAAAGTTGCCTTGTCTTTTCGGAAAAGCAACTCTAAATGAACTTTACCATAACGACCAGCTTGCATCAGCACGTCGTTGTAGTGCTTGATTCCCCACAGCATGGCAGTATCATCTGTGGTGTCCGAAAAGTTTCAATATGATGAGAATCAACCCCTTTTCTTTCATTCCAGTGATAAAAAAGATGCAATAACAAATAAATGAAGCGTGTAAGATTAACCACAGGGAGATAGGCGACTTACTAGTAGTTGAAAGAGAAGTTAATGCTTTGTATTTAGAGCCGACAACCTGCGTAAAATTGTCGAAATTGGGGTGCTGAACAACTAAGTTCCAATGTGTATAGTTCATATGATAATTCAAATTTGTAATTGTGATCGTAACTCTCCAGTAATGCTTGTAGTTGAGCTTAAGATGCCATTGAATTTTGACTGGGCACATATGGCTCGTGCATTGGACAAGAGGCGTGATGATGTTCTTTTGGCCTGGACCTGGAACATGAGGTGATTTTGGACTGCAAACAGGATATTGTAAAGTGATAGTAAATTTAATATATCTCGAAGAAACTAAAACTAGCATATTCCTGGGAGGGAACTTACTCTACACAGCCCCTTGAAACTGTGTTGTTTCTTCGGCAGCCACAAGAACATGTCGGGCAGGGTGCTATTGTCTTGTTGTTGAAAGATGAGAGGGAGACACAGCAAGTAGGGGCCTTGTGAGCCAGGAATGGTGAGTATGTGCATGTAATATTCCAGGTCACTGCAATACAAAATTTTCAGAAGTTATTCCAATATTACCTTGGACGCAGTTTTAAAATCAGTTAAGCAGGCAGGCATTGGTTCTCTTGAATTTTCCAATTTACTCTTTAAACTAAAATTCATTGAATCGCATAAATTTTAGAGATCCAACATCTCTTCAGTACTATTGTTCTTACTCAAAGCTTGTGTGACTCTCCTTTTATCTGCAGATAAAAATCTAGTAGGTCTAACAATTTTTGCAGGGCCACATGTATAACCAGGTCCTGGTGTATTCAGAGTGATGTTCTTAGGTATCTTGACTGTTTTGTTGGTAGTTCCAGCTGAACCCACACTGAGCTGGAATGAGCTTGCTGCATTAGAAGGATCTTGCATCCGTGAACTGATTACTCCCCCTTTGCAGCAATTTGCAATCTGTTGGTTGTAAGGAGTTCCTGGCAATAAATCTACAACAGTTGGACTCTTCTGACAGGAAAATGGAATTTCCCCTTGGAATCTTGAACAATCTCCTTGCTCTGTTGTTAAACCTCCTACCATGTTCCATATTACCTCGTGCTCTGCCCATGTCCATCCTAATGACCAACCTGGTGCTTCGATGTGGCGATACTGCTGGTAGTTGTAGATTGTGACGACAGCCTTTCCATTAATGAAGATGTTAGAAAAACAAAGATATAGGATGCTCAAGAGAAACTACGAGTTCAATGGAGGCTAGCAAATGAACTACTACCTTTATAGTTCAGTAGTTAATGGTGGTGCCCTTGTGCACCCTTCTTTAAATAGATAAAATCCAGCAATGAAAAAAAAAGAAAGATATAAGAACCAATCTAATTGGGCTTGTCACAGAAGAAAGGGGAGGATTGTGAAAGATTGATGGCCATAAAATGTCTATTCTAAATGGGCTTGATTGAATGTACAAGAACAGTGATCGATACTCACTACATAGCCATCAGGAGTCCAGGCCATGACGTCCCATTTGATTGTGATATTCCCATTTGGATCAAGAGCATCATACGCTTCTACAAATTTTGATAAACAGCAACTTGTGTTAGAAGACGATGGCATCAAAAGTAGTGGTATGAAGGAATTAGGCATCATAAACTGATAAAGGAGAACGGCTAAGAGATCAAAAATCAAGCACAATGACTGACAATTGAAATGGGAAAGGGATTATATCTTATCTGATAGCTAACAGAAACTTTAAATCGTCAGGAAAAGAAAATCATATGTTGCGCCACTTATGGGAATACTAAAGATCAGTCCAATATTCGTTTTCTAGTAGTAGCTTCCTCCTAAAATGATATAAGATGAAAAAACCAAAAACAGAACTCGAATCCCAGTACGAATTTAACATTTTAGACTAAATTTGAAAAAAAGCTAGATAGTAAAAATGAAATAATTTTATGGGCAACAGAACTTTGAATGGACTGTAACTTCCGTTAACATAAAAACAATATAAAGAATAAAGAATCCAACATTAGAAAGGCTAAAGCCTGAACAAAAGGAAAGGAGAAAACTTTGCAAACCTGTTGAAGTGAAGCTTGTGCAACAAAGCACAATCAGAAGCAGAAGAGTTGATTTCGAGAGGAAACTCATTATGAGAGATACAAGTTCTTAGCCTAGTTCAGGAAAAATAGGGAGTTAACGTGACCATCAGAAAAAAGAGCAAAGACTAAATATTGTGTGGATGTAAAGAATTCAATTCCTAACATTTACTCCTGCAGTAATCTCTTGATATCTACCAACAAGCCAGAACCACCAAAGAGGCGAAAGCTCGTCAGTGATTACTGTACTGGGTCGTTTATAATTCTAATCCAACTTGTTACATTAAAGAAATGATATTACA
>Ga0325404_1005354_pt1 | contig 13526 bp, 5 predicted proteins | sample PopdelMetagenome_18_FD_205664 | JGI IMG/M metagenome (GOLD analysis project Ga0325404, IMG submission 205664) | Populus deltoides microbial communities from Bellville, Georgia, United States - Xylem-Control-R1 | ecosystem: Host-associated > Plants > Phyllosphere > Stem > Wood/Secondary xylem... | reverse complement strand
TTAATGAGTGCGGCATAAAAATACCTTTTATTGGGAAAAAAGAAAATAAAAAGAGGAGAATAATGTGTATGTATTTTATGCATTTATAAATCGGTCCATTTTACTATGTTCTTATTTATTTATTATTGTTGCTCATAATTGATTTTAGCTAGCATGACACAATGATTAAGACTCGATATTTTTATAAATTAAAACTTTTTACATGTAACATCTTTAATTTTCAAGACACTTTAAAAATCATAAACTTTTAGAAAATTGAGGAAAATTTTTTCTTTTAACATGTTATGTTTTAAACATGAACGTTAATCTTTAAAATTTACATGTACTTTACCTAACTTTCTATTGAAATTTCATCAAAGTTTCTTTTATATTTAGAAAAATCCATGTTAATGACATTCACACATACACTTCTAAAACAATTCTCAACCCATGAACCAATCATCCTAGATCACTTTTTATGTGCAAATCATTTATCATGTTCCAAAGACTTCGATTTTCATTCATAATATCAAGCAACTATATAATAAAATACTTAATTAAAGAAATTAAGTAAGATATAATTAGAGTTCATCTAAGCATGCATCAATTCAAATATACAAGACTAATGCAATATACAAGTTTATAAATTTTTATAAGCAAAGGTCAAACATTAGTATTATATCTTTATCAATAATTTCATTACTTTCTAAATGTACATTTCTACCTGATCAACATAAAAAAAATAGAAATATTTTGAGTGAGGCTATTCTTGATGAGTATAAGACAAACCTGAAGACACAATAAAAACATTATAATCAAATTACATAATTTAATCACATCCATAACAATAATTAAAAGTACAACTAATTAATCTCATTTATAAAACTCAAGATTATCAACTTACTAATCTCTTTTAATACACATGTTATTATCGAGATCAAACACCCTAATATCTTTTAATATACATGTTATTATCGAGATTAAACATCCTAATATCTTTAGTTACTCTTATTCCGAGTCTAACTAAATCAATGTTGATATCACTTTCATTTAATATCACTAATCATCATCCCATGACTAATTAATCTAGAAGATGTTGATACCAAACATTTTAGTATCATCAGCCTTAAATGCCTTGGACAACTAATCAAGTTTAACCACCGTATTTCTTCCAAGTCAATGTCGATATCAATGTAACCACATTGATATCATTAGCCTTTTTCTACTAGAATGACTAATCAAGTCTGATCTGATAATAACCTTTTTCTAAGAAATGTTGATACAAAAGCCTCCATTGGTATCACTAGCCTCCATTACCTGAAACGGCTAATCAAATTCAAGATAATATTGATATTAAGGTAACCACCTTGGTATCATTAGCTTTCTTTACCTAGAACAACTAATAAAATTCAAATCAATGTCAGTATCAATGTCATCACATTGATATCATTAGCTTCCATCACCTGGACAACTAATCAAGTTCAAGTCAATGTCTATATCAATGTTACCCCATTGACATCATTGACTTTCATCGCTTAGACAGCTAATCAAATTCAACTCAATGTTGTTATCAATGTTACCTCATTGATGTCATTAGTTTTCATCACTTGAACAACTAATCAAGTTTATTTTCTATTTTTACCGAATTAATGTCGATGTCAACCTAGTTGACATCATTAGCTTTCATTGCATGGATAGCTAATCAAATCATTCTCACTTTTTTCTTTTATTTTAATTATGTCATGAAAAATAGATAATGACAACAAATAGACCAAATTTAAAAAAAAAAAGTAATAATGATAACTTAGGAAATAAATTTTTTTTTGTAAAAATAGACAAACAATGAAAGTCAATTCTCAACCCATTAAATACTAAGGACAAAATTGGGTAAAAAAGACACAAAAAAAAGACTCGATTCAATCAGGGTTAGAATGACAAACCTGTACTTGGGGAATAAAGGGCAAGCCAACCCAAATTAATCAATCAAACTCGCGACTTAGGTTATGAGATCCAAATAATCCAGTATAAAAAAAACATAAAAATTCACAAAGCTAAAACAAAAACAAGTAAAAAGAATGATGCCAACATGCGTTAACTTCTCAAACTTGAGATTCAGGGCATTAGACCAAAAGCATCATATCTAGAAAAACCATGAAAATTTATTTTCAACAAATTAAATATTGAATTATTTACATGTAAAAATAATAGCAATTAAAAATAATAATAAAAAAAAGACAATTAAAAAAATAGAGATCGAAATTGATATACAAAATAAATTTTATTTTTGATTGAAGGGTGAAATTGAAATGAAGAATTAATTGAATAAAAAGATAAAAAAAATCATAAGAATAAGGATCAAAATTGAAATAAAAAAATAAAAAGAATTGTTTTGATTGAAGGGTGAAATTAAAAAGAAAAATCAATATAACAAAAGGTCCAAAAAAATAATCAAAATAATGAAGACCAAATTAGAACAAAATAATATTTGGAAAATTGGGATTGAATGATGAAATCAAAAATAAAAAAAATCTATAAAAAAAATAAAAAACAAGAATTAGAAATCAAAAGAATCAGGACTGAAATAGAAATACCAACAACAAGGAGATCATGTTGTAATTTTTAGGGGAGGAGAGTGAAAAGAAAAAAAAATCTATCGGTGACAAATCAGACCATCACTACTGATATGCATTATACCACCAAGAAGAGGATACAATGGTACTTCCAACAACACAGTAAAAATGTATTTTTAAGCACCATTACACATACCGCCTAAATAGCCCACATGCCAAAGAGTGTGCCATGCCATACATGCCCCAAACTTTTTGTTTTCTATTATTTTTTATATTTAGTCAAATATCAAATTAGCCCTAAATTATCTTGATAATAATATAAAAAAAATCATTGTGAATAGACAAAAAAAGTCCGTTTAACACTAGTTTTAAAATTTTTGCTTTTAAATGCATTTTTGTTATTTCATTGTTTTTTATTTATTTATTTGGTCAAATACCAAATTGTACCTCAACTGAATTGATAATAACAAAAAAAAAAAAAAACTGTTGTGAAAATATAAAATTACCTCTTGATTCCAATTTTAATTTGTTTTTATTTCTAATAGCATTTTGATCGTTTCACTATATATTTTAAATAGAAAAAAATTTATTTATCACCATTCAATTTAATAATAACCAATAAACATTAAAAAAAAGACCTAAACATCCTTAATAATCAACGCAAGGATTTTTGTTGTAGGAAAAGTAAAATCATCACTTTATTGTTCCAGTAAACAATGTACATGAGTTTGTGTCTATAATATTTTCTCAAGTACAATTAATTCTTTTTAATGACATGCCATGCCATGAAGAATATTGTCATGTTGCAGCCAAAAGTTTTGGTTTGACAATGTTTGAATTATGTTTTTGAATTAGTTTTCATGTAATAAATAAATCTTTTTAGGTTGGTCAAATGTAAACTATATAAATTAATATCAATTTGAGCATGGTCACACTTTCTAATTATATTTTAAAAAATTATACTTTACATTATAAATTAATATCAATTTAAATTTGTAATAAGAAATAAAAATATTATTGACTTGATTTTCATTTTTTTCAAATTTCTATCTTATTTTCCTTTTTTTCCTCCTTTTCTTCTCTTCGTGCCTCTCTCTCCTTGCAATCTCCCTTCTCTCTCCACCAGAGACCAAACTAGGTAAATAAAACCCTGCTGATATTATTTTTCCATTATTTCTTCTTCTCGTCACTAGGTCTCATCACACCCACATCAGTCACCACCAAGACCCATCTAAGTTGTACAACACCGTGAGGCCCTTCACCAATTTTATGTTTTATCACATTGTTTTTCTCTTTTTCCACCACCACCGCCACTATCTATCCTCTTACTTACGGCCCCACACCACCACCACATCAACCTAACCTATCGCTCCACAATCCATACCCAAAACATGGTCATCTTTTTATAAACCCAATAACCAGGATGATGGTGTTTAAGAATAACAAGTCGCTCCCACTCCACCTTCTTGGCGTATCTTTTTTTATGGGTCCGATAGCATCACCATCACCCAGTTCATTTCTGGCCAACATTTTTACAACTACAACATGAGGCCATCTTCGATTTGCTTGGGGATGAGTCTAATGTTAGGCCTGGTGGTTTTGATGTTACAACAGACAAGAGCTATTACAGGCATAGCCAGCCCAACCGAGACCGAGAGCGAAGGGAGAAGAGGAGGAGGAGGAGGAAGAAGAAAGAAAAGGAGGAAAAAAACAGAGAACAAGCGATCCATCCCCCCTCTAAATTTGAAAACATTCTTATTTTGCTTTAGCTCGTACAAAAGCTCACTCCCTGCGTCCAAGTTACAACTCCCCGCGTGGCCATATATACTGAGCATGCCAGTAACCAATGCCCATGATTCCTACCTTCCTTCCTCTCGGGAATGGACCTGAGGGTTTTTTACTCTTTCCTCCAGGAGGCTTTTGGTAACAGAATTCCACGTGACCAAGCCTTTTGTGGATTTGATCGAATACTAGGCCTTCGTTTTTGTCAACAACTTTATTTAGTACCCACCAGATCGGTAACATTTTCAAAGTGGGCTTTTACATAAAAATTATTTATAATCTTTCTTTTTATTGTTTAAAACTGTTTACGCGTATATCTTCTTTCTGTTTTTCTATGTATCTTGGTATGGGTGTAATTTGGTTAATACTTTTTTTTCCTTGTTATTGTCTAGCTTTGCGTTAAGAATCTTTTGATAAAAAAAGAGATTGATGTAATTTAAAAATTTAAAATATTAGTCAAATTTTTAAAATTTTAATAAATCAGTTATTAAATCTCAAAATATATATAGAAACGTGTTTTTATATTTTCACGAGAAGCACAATATGATTTTATTTGTTCTTAAAATACTTGACCATAAACAAATTAAAATACTTAATTCTTTTTTCTTCTTTTTATTATTTCTATCTTCTTTTAATGTTAACATTAAAAGAAAATATACATAAAAGAAAATACAACCACACACACTAACATCACCTTTTTTACTATACTGAACTCACACATAACTTGTACATACTCTAAAAAATCAAAAGTTCAAAATAAATCGAACACTAGTAATCTAAATATACACGGCAATGTCTGAAAATTACAGACAAACAAACCTCGAGAACAGTTCTGGAACACTGGCGGCGCATCTTCTCCACGCGCCACCGCCACTGGCGGCGTGTGGGTTCACGCGTCGCCGCATGAAAAATACAGAAAGAGGTTGGATCTGGCTCAGCTTCTTCCACTCTTCACTTTCCTGTCAGCGGTGAGGAATCCTGTCACCTGCAACAAAAAGAAAACGCACAAACAGCAATGGGTTTTAATCGTTTCCTTCATTTAGATTTGACCATTCTCTGTCTTTTTTCTTCATCCCGGTCCGTTTCCCTCTACTGGTGGCAGATCCGGCCGTTGGTTCGTGGTCCGGATCTGCTACGTGGGGTTGAACCGATGAAGAAGAGTCGGTTGATGAAGAAGGGGACGATCTGCGGCGGCTTTAAGAGAAAAGTGAGATGCCCCTCTGGGGGGCGGCCACCTGTGTTGGTAGAGATAGGTTTGGGATTTTTTTGTCTTTTTTTTAGGGTTTTTCTTTTGCACTTTTTCCTGTTTCAAAATTTGCCCCTCTTTGTAAATTTTTTCTCTTCTCTTTTGTGTGTGTTGTGATTTCTATTTATAAGCAAAGTGGCTTGGTCCCAAAAACACATTGGCCCCTTAAATTCTTCTTTTTTTTTGTCAATTTTGATTTTTTTTTATATTTTTTAAAAGCGAGCAATATCAATGTCGACTCAACAAGGAAAATCAGTTATTGTAAAATTAACTCGTTAAAAGTTGAATGTATTCAAAATATCTTTGAAAAATGAAATTTTTCTGAGATGACGTTGAAAATGCTAAAAACAATGCAAATATATCAAAAATGCATTTTTGGGGGTTTTCATTGGTTTTTAGCTATTTTGATTTTTTTCTGAAAATTTAACAAAAACATGGACCAAAAATTGGATAGCAACAATATTTATGATCCCTCTATTATGATACGATCAATATTTCCATTAAATGTCAATGCATGCCAAGAATATATAATTTTACACCTATAATTTAAAAAAAAATTAAAATTTTTTATAAAATCAATAATTGAGAAATATTAGAAAAAAAATAAAATTCAAATTTTAAAAATTCAAAAATTTAAAAACAAATATTGGATTGAAGAATGAAATTGACAAACCATTAGCAAAAAAACAAAACATGGAGTATTGTAAATATTATTTTGTCATAAAAGAGAAAAAGAGAAAAATAAAATATGTTAAGTCATTGTTATTTATTTACATTTTTTTATTTTTTTATTTTTTAATAACTTTTTAAATACTACATTTTTTTTCTAGATGCTTTTCAATTTAGTTTTTCTATTTTTAATTGATGTTTTGTTTAGATAAGCAAAAGATAATCGATGAAACCATTGAGGTACCGAAATGTAGGGATGATATTGCACTTGATAATACATTCATTGTCCATTTTAAAATTTCAATGAAGGGTTCCAATTTATTTTTTTTTCATTTTAATCTAGTATTTAATTTGTTTCTAAGAGTTTTAGAGATTTTAAGTTTGATTTTCCCCCCTAATGTTTCCCATTTGTCATTTTTTATAATTTGTTTTATCTTTCTTTTATTTTTGGTAAAATTTGAGCTTGCATTTCTACATTTTTTTTACTTCTCCATATTCAATGGAATTAAAAATTGACATCGGTTGCAAGAAAATAAGTAATTAGAATCGAATTGAGAAATTTTAATTTGAAAGACTTATTTTTAACAATTTAAATGATGAAAATAAGTAAAAGGTTTTGCATCTTAATACATACATTTAATGGTTAACAGTTATTCCAAGAAAGCAAAAGAAAATACTTACCAACGAGCAAGAGTAGCACAAGTAGTGTAATGAGCAAAACTATGAGAATGCTTTGTGCATCCGAAGAGATGGTCTTCTTGATATAATTTCCTGCCAAATAAATACATGAAGGGAATGAAAACAAATAGAAACTAATAAACACAAATAATATTACATAAAGACAATTAATGCTCTTGACATTCGTTTTGGATAGTTTTTTGCTAAACAAATAGAAACTAAAATGAAATTATATGGATAAACTTGCCATAATCTGTGTTAAATTCAAAACAACGTCTATCTTAATGCTCTCATGTGCTAAACAATGCATGTATAATCATATGGAAATGTAGTTTACACATCATATTTTAGCAATCGTAAGATTCTTAATTAAATTATAATAACTTCTTATAAGGAAAATAAAATATTAAAAAAAATATTTATTTATTCCCAATATGCATTAAACTTTTTTAAAACCATCCCTTCAAGAAAAATTATTAAGGAATTTCGATAATTTTATGATACTTCTAATTAAACTAATAAAAATAAAAGTTGATGTATAGTATTTATATTGAAGATAATCCCTGTTGTCGAAAGGATCTAAGATTAAAGAATGACGAGGGATAGAGAAGCAATCATCCTTCTGAACATCAGCAACCAGAAGTCGAATCGTGAAGTTGCTGTAATGGATTGCCTGAACGTAATATTTTACCGTTTTATTCTTTAAGTATAAAGCTGGGCGGTTGTTTTCACAAGTAAATTCATATGTTTTGTTGCCGCAGCTATTATTAGGATCAGTACTTAATTAGTCGAAAAGGGTAGCTAATATGGATGTTGCCACAAGATAAAGCACAGTAAACAGTACTGTTCTTTCTAGCACTGCAACTCTGGTGGCCTGCTAGGATGACCAGAAAAAGAAGGGCTGGAAATGCACCGAAAAGCTGGCGCTTCAATATTCCACTCAATATCGACAGAAAACTTGCAGGGAAATAAAATAATGGTTTTGTTTTGTTACTCCGCCTGCATATGTATATGTATGTGTATATTATGTGGACTTGAGACCAATACTCTTTTATAAGTCCCTCAATATTAGCAAGTGATCGATCATGGGTCAAGTCTACGAATTAAAGCATTAGGAAATTACATGAAGAGTTCGCACCAATGAAAAGGGGAAGCCAACTTGAATATTATTGCAATGGGAAATTACATGAAGGGTTCCCACCAAAGAAAGTGAAGGTATTAATATATGAAAAGACTTTGACCTATACAAAATTATAATTTAATTAAACACAGTCAAGGGCATAGTACTTTAATATTAGCAAAGACAGGGTCACTTTTATTGTTCATGTGAACATTCAACCATTTAATTTTGCTTCTCGTTTTATTTGAACTTTTTTTCCTTTTAATTTCACGCCAAATTACATTTTAATTAGGTTCAAAATATCATAAAAATACAAAATTAAAAAAAAAAAAGATGAAAAGTGAACAACAAAAATTACTTGCCTCACACCAAATTCATGACAATTTTTATTTTGATTCAAAATTTTATTTTATTTATTTTTAGTTATTGTATTTGAGAAAAGAGATAAAATCACTTTAAAAAGTTGAAGAGAGAAAATATCATCGTTTGAACTACTTTTTAGAGATAACACTTGTTGTTCTTGATGTTCCATTTAACGAGGAAAGTTTGATAGTAGTGATTGTTTTCCTTAAATATCTTTAAAAAAGGAGATCGGGTTTCATTAATTTAGAGAATTTTACTTTAGTTAATTTGTAGTTTTTTAAATGATTTTGAGGTTTTTTTGGGTTACGATGTAATTTGAGGGGTGTCTGTGGTGTTTTGAAGTGAAAAATAAATTAATCTCTTTTATTATTTTAATCTTTTCATTATCCAAGAAAACTTATACATGTACTAAAAAATAAAATGAAATGGTAAATTCTAGTAGAAATGATACAACTATAATTGTTTTTTCCTTTTTTTTTTTTTGTTGTAGTAGGTATCCTAGTGATGGCAAATATATATATATATTTTTTGTTTTTGTAGACATTTTTCTTAGATTTTTTTCCCTCTTTATACTTGGCATATTTATTACTTTAAACTTGGCTTGTTTAATTTATAACAAATTTTTTTATTTTTATCTTCATTGTTTTGTAAATTTTTTTTAGTTTTTTCTTTTCTAACACTTTTTTAAAAAAATATTATTTTTTATTCCTTGTACTTGGAATATTTATCATTTTATACTTGTTTATTTATACAATTCCTTTTATTCTTATATTTATTTTTTATGATATTTACACAATATCTAGAAAAATAACTGTGATGTGAAAGAGCTGAAAAATTTTGCATTTATCATTTTATACTTGTTTATTTATACAATTCCTTTTATTTTTATATTTATTTTTTATGATATTTACACAATATCTAGAAAAATAACTGTGATGTGAAAGAGCTGAAAAATTTTGCATTCTGTACTCTTCGAATCACTTAATATTTTTGTATACGAAACCAAGATAAAAAATTAAAGATGCTAGGACCACTATGTACTTAATTACCAAGTCAATAAAAGACTGTAGCCAGGGAGTCTTCATTCTGAATTTTCCACGTCAATAGAAGACCAGATAGCCAATATACTTGAATTGGGTCTTCTAATTGTGTCTGGCTATGGAGTCCTATCTAATATTCTTAGATATGTCGCAAGAACCAGACTCAACATTTAAAAAAAAACAATATAGTTTTAACATAACAATTATTGAGTTGTTTTCAAAAGTTATTTCTAAGCTAAATTAATTAATCATTATAAAAATCAATTCAAATTATTATAAAAATCTATTAGTCAATAAATAACTCAATTTAAAGTTAATTCAAATTTTTATAAAGATTTAACGGTCAAGAAATGAAATTTAAAATCTAATAGTCAAAAATAAATAAATTAGCAAGAATACACCCAAATTCTGTTTTTAATACACTCAATAACATTAAAAAGATTTCAACGTAACAATTCTAATGTATATCAAATATAATCTTAACTTAAGAATTTTATGGAAAGTTAATTTAGAATTAATTACAATCTCATTCCATTTATCTAAATGTTTAACAATACTTGATATGTTTAAAAATGTAAAATAAAAAACTTTCAATCTGGTATAATTTATTATTTAAGAGTAATTTATTTAAAAATATGAGCGGGGTTGCGCATAATACAGTTGTTTTTTTAAAAAAATATTTAATTGATACTCGTAACTTGTTCAAACAAACCCATATCATCCTTCCAAAAAATTTACCAAACGACGTCAATTTTTCAAAAAACATCATCCCCTAAAAGTAGACTAGCGAGTTTCAAAGCACGCAGAATCAAAACAAAAGCCCACGACGCTCTTTACCAGAAGGCTACAGAACCACGAAATAAAAAAAGCCAAATAATCAGAGAAACCAGAGACCGCCCTCGAAGAAGGAAAGAGCGTCGGTCAAATCAACCACCCACCCGCCCACTTTTTTGACATCGTGTGCACAACCGTCGTCAATCCTTCTTACCAAACTATCAACGAAATTCGTTTCGTTCACCGACCACCATAATTTAAAATGGAGAGAGTATGGACACACATGAATTTAACAAACTAAAAATTAGATCCAAAATAATAGCATGTGTTCAAGTACCACTTCGCTGTGGCACCAGTCACGAGAAAAGAAAACATTCAACACAGTTTTTAACAGAAGAAAATATACCAAGAGGTTCACATCCCCAGAAGACAAGATTAAGGACACCACCTTCTATTAACCCAACATCACACAGCCTAACACTACAACCCACGAACCTATCTATCTACTACCTAAACAACTTGGCTTCTGCTGATCAAAAGTCCACTTGTCTCCCATTTCAACATGTCACTTAGGCACGCTCGCCCCTGATCCTCCTAGCCAGCTGGATATCCTTGGGCATGATAGTGACACGCTTGGCATGGATGGCACAAAGGTTAGTGTCCTCGAACAAACCCACAAGGTATGCCTCAGCTGCCTCTTGCAGCGCCAGCACAGCATGGCTCTGGAAACGCAGATCAGTCTGCAAGGCACAAATGTAATCATTAGCATCAAAACACGACCACTTTCACTCATCAAGAAAAACCATTGAAATAATTATATAAAATATACCTTGAAGTCCTGGGCAATTTCACGAACAAGCCTCTGGAATGGGAGTTTCCTGATCAAGAGCTCCGTACTCTTCTGATATTTACGGATTTCACTGCATTGCATGCATTAACATATAAGACTAGGAAATTTATCAGTAACAAGAAATCCATTAGTTAGGAACCATTGACTAACCGAAGAGCAACAGTTCCAGGGCGGTATCGGTGAGGCTTCTTCACTCCACCAGTGGTTGGGGCAGACTTACGGGCAGCCTATAAGCACGTATCAAGATTTATCAATCAAAAGATTATAACAATTTAAAGAAAATTAAGCTGGCCAAAAGGCAAATAATTGAATCTTATTGGATAAAAGAGAGATAATACCTTAGTAGCAAGCTGCTTCCTTGGGGCCTTTCCTCCTGTAGATTTACGAGCAGTTTGCTTGGTACGGGCCATCTACACACACACACACACACACACACGAAACAAATAATCAGAAACAATCATTCAATCAGGAAGGCCAAAGTAAATAAAACATTTTAATATTCATTAACACAAGTCTCACTTTTGGTCTCCAAGAAAACAGTTGAAAATCTTAAGACTAGAGCGCTTATCCGTTTGATCAATAAAATAGATTAACATGTAAACATTCATTAACACAACTTCATGCACCTTCAGGCCTCACTTTTGGTCTTCAAGAAAACAATTCAAGATCTAAAGACAGTCTTGTAAAGGGCTTATCCGTTTGGTCAAAAACTAAATTGGTTTTCCTAGCATTTTCTCAGCAACCAAACATGACGCTGTTCAACAGATCTTAACAACTAAAGACGTAAAGAAACACATCATTAGAACTAAAATGCCAATACAGCCCTGAATCTCAAACCAACTAACGAAAAGTTAAAATCAATAATCGTAATTATATCAAATCAATTATAGAATAACAATTAATTGAAACTAAACTGACAAAGAAACCCTAAATTTCGAACAAGACCCATCAATTTCAGAAACAGATTCAGGAACCAACAAATTCAAACCCTAAAAATCCCAAATTCCCTCAAAACAGTTTTCAATTACAAACACCACTAAGCCCTTATGACCAATCAAGAAATTTAATTAGAAACCCTAATCAAGAACAGCAGAAGAAGGAAGTCAAGAAAACGCACCTTGGAATCTCTTCAAGAAACCTCTCTCTAAAACTCTGAAATTTTTGTAAAGATTGATTAAAGAAGCAGTCGAGTTATATTTATAGAGATTTAGAGGAGGAATCGGATGGGTACGATTGGGTATCTGTGTGCTTTCTCTCTTTATAATCGAACGGTTCAAACAATGTTAAGTTGTGTTTTCTCTACTTGATGTGACCGGCTAGGATGTGGTTTTAGAGTAATGACGCGGATCGTTGAGGCTTAATTCTCGAATCTTATTGGCTGAAGGACGAAGCCCGTACTTTTCTTGTAGCTAGGAACTAGGAAGTTCAATGTGTGGTTGGTACTATGTATCATGTCTTTTGTCAGATGTACATTCAGATTTAGGAAATTGCAATTAAGGACTTTATTATGTGTAATTTCTCAAAATCGGGTACTATATGCTATGTGTTATCCACACAAGGGATATTTATTTATAAAAAAAAACTATATAGTGATAACGCTCTTATTAAAAAACTAATATTTAATTCTCTTTCCTTGTCATTTGAATAAGTTGTTATTATTAGACTTTTGGCCCTCGGTATACAAAAGCCGGATTAATATATTTTTAAAAGAATTTAAAAAAATCGTGACTCAAATTATAATATAAACTAGTTCAATAAGCAAGCTTTATTTAATTATATAATAAAATAAAAAACAACCACAATAAACCAATTAAATAAAAAACGATAACGAAAGCATGCATGAAAAGAACTCTGACCATATTTTAAAAAAATTCCTTTCAATTTTATCAAAAGTTTTTTACAATCTTACAAGTTAACATGAAAGAATTACATGATAAGTAACAAAATATTAAATGATTGGAATTAAAAAAATATTTGATTTTGAAAAGGAATTTACAAAATAGTATTAAGTTAATTTGGGTTAACCCATGAATATGAATTTTGAGAATAGAATAATTTTATAAAAAATAAAAAGAAATTTCAAATTTCAAATTTCAAATTAAAGCAATATAAAAGATGAAAATAAAAAAAAATTAAATCAGTATCATGGAGTGTTTTTTTTTTTTTGGCATATCGGTGCTAAAGCGAGCAATTAATTTATGTCACAAGTCAGCAAAACTGTGTAGAATCTTCTATGTAGTGTGCAACATTCTTGTCCTTGTCCCTGCATGGCTTTTTTGGTTTTGGAATACTGGAATGGGAATCTGATGAAGAACATGGTCGTTAGCGAAGGTTATGGCTCACATGTTGAGCAAGTTGCTGGAGGTTGATGAGGAAGGTTGAGATCGGCACCTTTCTATTCCCAAGTTATGCAAGATAAAGGCTGATATTGATAGAAGAGCCGGTGTCCACTCAT
>Ga0325404_1005353_pt1 | contig 13527 bp, 9 predicted proteins | sample PopdelMetagenome_18_FD_205664 | JGI IMG/M metagenome (GOLD analysis project Ga0325404, IMG submission 205664) | Populus deltoides microbial communities from Bellville, Georgia, United States - Xylem-Control-R1 | ecosystem: Host-associated > Plants > Phyllosphere > Stem > Wood/Secondary xylem... | reverse complement strand
GGGCTATATGGTTATTCCAAATGGATTGAATAGGAAAATTTCATAAGGCTCTGCAGGATATGGTTTATCTAGTAGATTTCTATGCCTCACTGTCTTTTCAGTGTTAAATATCCTTAACCTCTGTTGCATATGGAAAACTAATTCTAGAAGATTATGAGTCTTTATGTGCAATATGTCTAGTCACTTGTTACAGTTATGATTTTTTATTTTCTACATTTACCTAGTTCACGAAACTTCAAAGAGGAAAATTACCTGGTTAGCTGATGTTTACCAGTGGAGGTTTGCTGCCTGGAAGCATCCTCATAATGAGACAATCTGAATCTGAATATGGTAGCCCCTTTTTCTGGAATTCCCCCATCCGGGGAGCTGTAGAATAAAAGAGCAGTATCAGATTTTCTTTTACCATTCACTATCATCTAAATGAAACTCAACCTTTCAGAGTATATATGTTGCATGTGTACGTGTACCTTACGTGCTATGCTCATTCTGCAAGCTACTTAAGATAAGGGACCTTTTTTCCAAGATTCAAATTTATTTATCTTGAAGTTAATATCTTTTTTAGTTTCCTGTTTGTTTTTCTGTTTACCCCATGCATATCAGTCAATTTTCCCCAGTGTTAATCAGTTATATTTCCTTATGGTTTCTCTTGTTGAATTGCGTAGGTATCTAGATCTATAGGTGATGCATACTTGAAGCGGCCTGAGTTTTCTCTTGATCCTTCTTTTCCACGATTTCACCTCCCTGAACCCATTCGTCGGCCTGTGCTAACATCGGAACCATCCATATACTCAAGGGTTTTACGACCCAATGATAAATTTGTCATATTTGCATCCGATGGGCTGTGGGAACACCTAACAAACCAGGAGGCAGTGGAGATTGTGTCCAAAAATCCACGAGCTGTATGTGTTCTCTTACTGCACCCAGTTTCTTTTTGGCCTTTTACTTCAAGACCCTGATATTTTGCTCCTATTTTCTTTAAATGTCAGGGAATTGCAAGGAGACTAGTAAGAGCAGCTCTAAATATGGCAGCTAGGAAGAGGGTGATGAGGTATGATGATCTTAAGAAGGTTGATAGGGGGGTCAGGCGTTTTTTTCATGATGATATAACAGTAGTTGTGATCTTTATAGACCATGAGTTGCTAGGAAATAGTACATCTGTGCCAGAGCTGTCAGTGCGAGGGTTTATCGACACTGTTGGACCATCAAACTTTAACTTTCTTCAAGGAGTTGACGCTAATGCCCGGTCCATCATCTAAACGAGCATCTGGGCACTTGAAATGGGCAGTCTAGTAGCCTAGTCAAAGGAGCAAACTTGGCAAGTTTCTGCTGTCAGTTCCCCTTTTTGTTTTTTTTTGCAACATCTTATATCTTATAGTGCTGGTCCCTCCCCCTTCTCTTTTCCAAGTTTTTGTGGGCCGTCGAGCCTGATTTCTTTCACTCTGATACTGTGCTCCATGTTGAAATTCTTACGAGGGGAAGTTACAGATTTTTGGGTTTGACATGTGGGCTCTGTATACACCTGAAGTTTGTACTATTCACACGCCATGATTCAATAAAAAAGTGTGTTCGTCTGGTTAATTTCTTTGCTTCTATTGATGTAGAAGTATGGCAACCTAATGGAGCAAAATGATTGGATTCGTATTGTTTCAAACCAATAGTAATGAATGATTATACGGCATGATCCGCGGACATAATTAAGAATGAAGTTAACAATTCTCCAAGCCTACCTTTTTACCATTCAACTAACAGTAACATTTAAGCTTCAAAACATTTCCATGCAAATTGAGTTCTGCCCAAAAATCACTCGTGCTGCAATGGCTCCATCTGGTATGGTTGTGTGGTTTTCGAGTCACTCCATGTACTGACAAGAAGCCAAGTGCCACTGAATATTTTTCTACAGGAATAGCTTTCATTTCAATTGCACAGGTAGATAAATCTTGCTAGCATCGCACTCTTGTTGAGCCTTGTATTGAGAGATGCTACAGAAACGCCCGTTCTCCATGCACCACTTTTGCCGGGTCTATCGCCATTAACATATAATCAACAAGCTGCTATATTCGAAGTTCCAGCAATTGATTTTTTTATGAAAAACGCAGAAACACTTCATAGTTCATAGTGACCAACAACAGCTGAGGACATTCGCTTTCTCAGAATAACAATTCCGTCTCCTCCTACCCTTGAGAAGACTTTAACATGTCATCAATAAAAACCCTGCTTGTTTTGTGTGTATTCACTCGAGCATTTGTTGGTACATTGACCAGAAAGTGAATAACAAAACAAACACAAATTCTCATCCACCAAAGGTAATCATGCAATGATGCAGAGAGAACATTTGAGTTGCAAGTACACATGTATATGAATATAAATACTGGTTTTATTTCATAAAATTTCTTAAAGAAACAATAAAGTAATGAATCCGAAATTAACCCAAACCAAATCATTTAGATTCCACAACTCTTCTACAAATCAAATAACAAAGTAAAAAATCAAATCTTGAAGTTTCCACTCGACCTCATTTTTTTTTTGTCCAGACTTTGACAGAGCAAAACACAAGATGAAAGAGCAAACGAGGTAACGAAATGCAGAAGATAATTTTGCAACCACTTGATTAGAAGCCTTTTGTACTACAAAGTGTATAAAGAATGTGTTTGACCAATAGCCTCTTGCTTTGCATGATTAGAAGCACTTCCTGTGGACAATTGATGGACCGGATTCATCATACTCTGCCTTTGCAATCCACATCTGCACTCAAAAGAAAGCAAGTTTCTCCAACCATATTAGAAAAGCACAGTCCAAAAGTGTCGTCCCTGATCATGAATTCAGATATAACTTCTAACTACTTAATGTCCATCTGAAGCTTCACTATTATTCTAGTAACTCCTTCCAATCATTGCAATTAAAATTTCATATTGTTAAGCATTTAACACATAATGCTGCTAAACAATACAACACAGGCATAACAATGAAGACATCAAAATGTGCAGAATCAGGTTTAAAGTCCGCTTCTGTTTACTGCCCAAATATATAAGAAATAGACACAGTACCTGCTGGAAGGTGCTGAGGGATGCCAAAATGGAGCCTCCTATCCAGACACTGTACTTCCTTTCTGGTGGTGCAACCACCTTAATCTTCATGCTACTGGGAGCCAATGCTGTAATTTCCTTGCTCATCCTATCAGCAATGCCTGGGAACATAGTAGAGCCACCACTGAGAACAATATTGCCATAGAGATCCTTCCTAATATCGACATCACACTTCATGATAGAATTGTATGTTGTTTCATGTATGCCAGCAGCTTCCATCCCTATCATGGATGGTTGGAAGAGGACCTCTGGACAACGGAATCTTTCAGCTCCAATGGTGATAACCTGCCCATCTGGAAGTTCATAGCTCTTCTCAACAGATGAGCTGGTCTTTGCTGTCTCCAGCTCTTGCTCATAATCAAGAGCAATGTAGGCTAGTTTCTCCTTCATGTCCCTTACAATTTCACGCTCTGCAGTGGTGGTGAAGGAGTAGCCACGTTCAGTCAAGATTTTCATTAGGGCATCAGTGAGATCACGGCCTGCCAGGTCAAGACGCAGAATGGCATGTGGGAGGGCATAGCCTTCATAGATGGGAACTGTATGACTCACACCATCTCCAGAGTCCAGAACAATACCTAGCCAAAACACATTGATAGTGAAAATACCAGTTCATATCATTTATCTATATAATTAAGCGGTCCAGATGTAAATCACCAAGCTGGATAAACTATATGCTTGTTGAAGAAACTTCTTTGGTTTTCGTTGTTAAAGGAACTTCTTTGGTTTTCATGATCATGATCCCAGCAGATATCATATAAAATTTCCAAAACGAACTGTGGTTGTGACAAAGGGTGAAATACGTTGTGCCAACTTACAAGTTAGAAATAGAGGGCTTGACCAGTTCCAACACATTTCATTTTTTTCATGATCTAGATGTGTTTCTTTCCCAAATATTTTGTTTATCAATCAATTTGTACAGCTCCATTTTATTTTGAAAACTTGCAATGCAATAAGCCAATAACAACGTTTTAACATGCATGAATTTGAACAAAAAGCAGATACATAATGGATTGTATCACTTACCAGTTGTACGACCACTGGCATAAAGGGAAAGGACAGCCTGGATAGCAACGTACATTGCGGGAGTGTTGAAGGTCTCAAACATGATCTGGGTCATTTTCTCACGATTGGCTTTGGGGTTAAGAGGAGCTTCTGTAAGGAGAACCGGATGCTCTTCAGGAGCCACACGGAGCTCATTGTAGAAGGTGTGATGCCAAATCTTCTCCATATCATCCCAATTGCTAACAATACCATGCTCAATTGGGTATTTCAAAGTCAAAATACCTCTCTTTGATTGTGCCTCATCCCCAACATACGCATCCTTTTGACCCATACCAACCATCACACCGGTGTGGCGTGGGCGACCCACAATGCTAGGAAAAACAGCCCTTGGTGCATCATCTCCGGCAAACCCAGCCTAAAAAATTTCCAGCCCAAATCAGCAATCACTACCAATATCGCTTTAAGAATCGAATCTTTAAACTCCAAAATAGATCACAAATGAATCTAGCTTAATACCTTGACCATTCCGGTACCATTGTCGCAAACAAGAGGCTGAATATCTTCACTTTCTGCCATTTCCTCTCACCTGCCACATTAAAAATGCCAACTTTACATTAAAATGCTATAAAAATAGGGAATCACAACAATCTAATGTACTATTTTGACAAAAACAAATCCAAAAATAAAGCGAATTAAGAATATCCCATTTCCTTTTTACAAGCAACAATCAAAATCTGAATATTCATTCTGATAAAATCACATCAAAGATCAAGACCTTCGCAATGCTGAATTACAAAACTGAATTAGCCCACATTTAAAGATAAAGTCCTTTAATTGTTTGAATCGATAATGCTGGATTCTAAGCTAACCACAGATTAACAAAGAAAATAATGAAACTCAAATGAAATACCGTTTAGAAATCTGGATTCGATCTCTGTGTGGGCGTCTGTTCAAGGTACCCGCCCTCTAGTTTTAAAAAAGAGGAAGATGTGAAATGAAATTTCAGCCTCAAATGAAATTCATCTTAAATGAACCTCAAATTCTCTTTGAAATGATCTTGGCCGTTGGTTCTCAGTATCTGATCTACGGACCCCATGACGCGTCACGCTCACTGTGTAAACAGCTGGCTCACTTTCAGTTGTTTTGTTTGTATGGACGGATTTGCTCTTGGGATTGTTGTAATGCCTCCTCTAACCTTGGATCATAAAACAAGGGCATTTCGGGTATTGTAGGCCTTTAATTGTGGGTTTTTGTTAAAAAAATTTTGACCACTCTCTCAAATCTGAATTTGACCGTTTCCTTGCTTATCTCATTTTGGTGTCTAATTTTCTTATCTTTTCACGGGTAGTTCGTTGATACAGTGGTTTTTTTTTTTAAAAAAAATATTATGTTACAAAGTTTATTATTTTATATTTTTATTTTTCTTTATAGGTTAATATTAATAATAATTTTTTAAAATAAAAAATATTATTTATTTATTTTTAAATAACTATTATTATATTGTCGAACACTATTGTAGCACAAAGGAGCAAATTAGTCTGTGAGAAAGGACTAAAAACCCCTAAAAAGAAAAAAGAAAAGGCATTAATTGCCAACTCAGCATTCCGTTTCCAACTGTCTGGAGATCATGTCGGTCTGTGTTTTCAGGTGGTGTCATGGCCATCATCACCTGTCTGTTACACCCTCGATTGTCGCCTTCAATGCAACGGAGTCGTCATTGACTAGAGGAATCAGTCAAGGATCTGACGGTTGGCATTGTATCATGCTAAATGAAGCGTATGACGTGCCATGCATAACAAACACAACGTGGGACGGATTATTTGTGGCTGATCACTTTTGGATTAGTCGACCGCTAATTGTGGTTCTATTTTCCTTTTTAATTTGAACAGGAGAAGATAGAAAAGCTACTGATTTTCCTTAGTTTTCTTCTTCTTCTTCTATTTTTAAAAAAGGGCAAATCCCTCTTCTTCTTCTTCTTCTTTTTTTTTTTTTTTTTTTGCTGGTTATGGTAAAAAAAAACTTTTTTTTAAAAGGAGTTGTGTTAAATGTAAAAAAATGATCTTTAACCATCAGAAACCACTAGCTGTTGTCTTAAAATAGTTGTTAATAATAATTAAAAACATTTCATTAGTCTCTACAATTCTGTTTTGTAATTGATGGTATTCTAGAATTCAATACGCTTAGAGATAAGATTTTTTAATGTTTGGATAGTAGGTAATTATATTTTCATGTCAATATCACATTCTCTAGAGTTTAAGAAGTTGATGATTTATGGTAGAAGATCTAATACTTGTAATTTTTTTTATAGGGTTTAAAGACCCGTAGATGATAAAATCGATAACTTTTAAGTAAGAGATTGCAATAAACGAGATAATGATCTTTAAATTACAAGAACAAGAGTGTTTATTCTTGTTTTAGGTATGATAAATGCTCTGGTATTTAAAAGTATTAATGTCTAGATAATAGAAATTGTGAATTTTTTATTTGAGAGTTTAAGGAGGTGTTTATTGCATCTAAACCTTGTTGATTTTGTCTGAATGAAGGGGTTGAAGAGTCTTTTTCTCCTGATAGCATTAATGAGGAATACATATCATTTACACAACATGAATGAGGGGCTCATATCCCTTACACAATATTAATAGAGATGGAAATATGGTATATCCTTAGAAAACTTTTATACATTTAAGGGTGTAGGGAGATGAATATCCTTAATATTAAATTTTTATGTTAAAAGTCATAATAACAAACAAACGAACCTTTATGACCCAACATGAAGTCTATAATGATCTCCAAACCTTTATCCTTTCACGTTTAGCATACTGTCAAGCCCAAAGATAATGAGTTTGACAGATTGTAAGACCCATTTCCAATTAGGCTCAGCGCGCAGCCAAGTCCAAGGGTGTTATTGTGCCTAGCCCACGGGCGATGGGTCTAGCAGCTTGCTAGACTCATGCTTACCTGAACTCAGTATGTAGCTGATCTCAATGATGTTGAATCTAGCAACTCACCAAACTTATACCCACTCAGGCTCATCACGTAGCTCAATCTAAGGATATTGAGTCTGACAGCTCGCTAGACTCATTCCCGCTTAGGATTAGCATATTGCTGAACCCAAGAATGTTGGATTTGACAGCTCATCAGACCCATGTCTTTTTGAGCTTAGCACGTAGTCGAACCCAAGAATATTGAGTCTAATAGCTCACTAGACCCATGTCCACTTGAGTTTAGCACGTAGTTGAACTCAAGAATGTTGGTTTTGAAAGCTTGCTAGACCCAAGAATTTCAACCATTTTGATGGTTAGAATCATCATCAATAGCGATCTTTTCTCTCTACGTCGGAATCCAGCGAATCTCTCTATTCTCCCCCAAGAAATGATTGAAAAATAAGGGAAATGAACTTTGATACCAAAATCATTTTTTGACAATTAACAGGATTGATAACTTATAAATTGAAAAAAGAATGGGGGACCAAAATAAACTTTTGTATAAAATTCAAAGCCAGCCTATTTTACCTACTCTTTTCACTTTGATCCTTTGTTTTTTTAATTCAACTTTCTTTTCCAAAAAAAATAATGTAATTTAGTGTTAATTTGGGTTAAAAAAATAAATTATGCAAAAACAAATCTCATGAACCAAATAAAAAATCTTTAAAAAATCTTTACCTAGAGAGAGAGCATAATGCTGTCAAAGAACCATCTCAACCCAATAGCTTAAGCTATTAGGTAAGGTCCCAGAATATGATTTATATTATTCTCCAACACACCCTCTCAAGTGAAAGCCCTTTGGGCTTGAAACTTGCACAAGCCCACATTACCTTGTGCTTAATTTTATCAAATAAATAAGGATGGTGAGATTCGAACTTGTGACCGCTTAGTCATTAAGGTTCTGATATTATGTCAAAGAACCATCTCAACCCAATAGCGTAAGCTATTAGGTAAGGTCCCAGAATATAATTTATATTATTCTCCAACAAATTCATTTTCAATAGTAAAATCACCACTCGGCTTAGTGTTTTTTTTTTTTTTTTAATAGAACAAACAAGCATCATTAAACGAGCAAGTGAGATCTGATGATTTGGATGCTTTGTACATGTGTATAATCGCCCTTTTCCAATCGATCTCATTATTGCAAGTATTTGGCCCCGCCATGAAAAACTACATCATCTTCTATTTCGAGCATGGTCACCTGTGATCCAGCTATCCGTTGCAGGAAGATTGAACTTTTTCTTGAAAGTTGACGACAGCAAACCTCTTTTTTTTCGCACATGGATAATGTTAAGAAATTAAGTGCTTTCATGTACCTTCTCCCGTGGCATGTTTGCATTTCCAGTTTTACTTGTGTACCTCCAAATCTAATCTATACTTATGTGATGCGAAGCTTAGAGGGTGTTTGTGATAAAACTATGGTTAGTTATTTTGGTGAAATCCATATAAAATATATATATTTTTTATTTCTATGAAATATAATTTTTACTTTGAAAAGATTGTAAATCAAATACACCTTTAGAGCTCACGAGGAACCTTATAACCCGATACCTCTATGCTGTTTTAGCTAACCTTGAAGCAATCATTTCACGATAAGAATTGTTTTATAGCATGATATTATATGATTGTGGTTGTTTTTTAAAGTTAGTTTTACTTGAAAATATATCAAAATAGTATATTTTTTATTTTTTTAAAATAATTTTTTATACCAGCACATCAAAACGATCGGAAAACATAAAAAAAATTAATTTTAAACAAAAAACATTATTTTTTACCCAACTCCCGTTTAATATTTAAAAGTATTCACTTTAGGGAGAATGCTATGATTTTTTGGGTTTAATTTACGAGATTTTAATAAATATTTTCATTTCTTTAGCAAGTGCTAGAGTTGTTAACTTTTATTGAATGAGTCCTTCTCCATATACCTAGTTAACAATCCGAAAAAACCCTCAAAATCGTACCCTGCATGCAATGAGCACTCATAAATCCTGGGTTGTTTAGAAAAAGTAGATTAGTAATTACAATCGTTTAGTTTATTATGCAATTATATATATTAATACAAAATCTTAGCATATATATCGTAAGCTTACAATAGAGTTTTAAAGAAAATCCTAGTATATATGTTGGAAATTTATTTAATTTACGTGATTTAAATAAATTATGGGTGAATGAGATATTAATTTTAAAAAATTCTTGGTTTTCCTACGAAAAAAACTATTAATTTTTCTATATTTAATTCTTGATTTACAGTGGTTAATTAAAAATTTATCATGATGGAATTGATTATTATTAATTCTTTAATATTTTAACTTTTAAAATTCACTTAAAAAACAGGGGGGGTGAATGAAGAGTTTTCAACTTGAATTTTTCAGATCTTTTCATACTTTTTCTCACCTCTGTTTTGGTGTTTTAATTATCTTTTATGGTTTGGTTTTTTCTCTCACATCTAGAGCTTAAATTCATACTTTGTTGAGAGATATTTGAGTTCTTTTATTTTGGTTTAAAGACTTTGTTTAGAAGCGTATCTAAATTAAGATAGTGATGTTGAAATCTTGAAAGATATATTGCAAACTATAGTTTTAAAACTCGACCCAGCGGGTTCACCCGAGATTGGAACCAGGCTGGGTTTAAGAAAAAATAAGGGAAGACAAAAACCCAGGGTGACCCGATCAAAAACCCAGGCTGACCATACAAAACCTACTTAAAAACTCGGTTGCAACTTGTTAACTATATTTTTTTTAACAAAAACGACATCATTTTATTTTATATAAAAAAAATTGAAGGTCGACCCGAGATAACCTGATCAAAACCTGTGACCTGGGTCAAATTTAAAAACTATATTGCAAACATTCTAGTTGCACAAATGAGTAGTAATAAAATTTTACGGACAAATGATTCATTCTTAACAACAACAAAAATTTGCATTCCTTAAAAGTGCTTCAACAAGTAAGTATCATTCTTTATTTTAATTTAAGCATTATTATTTCTATTTTTAGTATACATGCTAGAACTTTAACATTCTTTTTATTATATTTATATCGAGAAGATGTTTGTCTTGAATTTTATTTTGCATGTTTATAAATTCAAAATTGTATGCATTAGAGGATTACCTTGAACAATCTTTTATGTTTTGCATGCTCTTGTTATGATAAACAAAACATCCTTATTCACTAGTGTAATATAATATAACATATTTTGAAAACAATCTTAAGGTTTTATTATTTATATTAGATTTTGTTTAGTTTATCTTGTGAGGGAAAAAATGACAATAATAATAATAATAATAATATAGAATGATTGTGAAAAAGCTTTTTAGCATCTTTAAATTTTAAGTTATAATTCAATTTTTTTTTAATTTGCTATATTCTCACATATAGACCTAATTTTAATTTTATATGCTTTAATCTACAACCTTTTGGTTTATTATGATTTTTTAATATTTGTTTTAAAGGTTTCTATAAATCTTCGTTTTAAAGTTCTAGTTTATCTTTTAAAATTGTTTTTTTTTTTTATGTATTTTGAATGTTTTGATGCATGTCATATATTTCATTTATTTATATTTTTCAAGTAAGTTATTATTTTTCAAAAAGTGATTTATATTTTAAATAGTTTATGCTATCTTACTTATATGATCATGCCTTTTGCTTGACATGCTTAAATATTTTGTAATGATATGATGCATGTTAAAAAAAAAACTTAAGCTTTTAATGTGTTGATTTTATTTTGCATAGTTTAAATATTTTTATTTATCAAGTTACTATATTACAAGTTTTATTTTTTTACATTACTTATTTATTATGGGGCCGAAATATTTATTTATAAATATTAGTGGCTATTTATTTTATAATTAATATCATATTTTTAACTCGAGAATTGGTTTTTCCAATCAATATCGCTTCGACAAGTACTATTTTGATAGTAAGGATTCCACCATCATCTTTTACGGTGCATAGTGAGAAATCAATTAATTGAACTTTAAATGGTGACAACATAAATGTTGATTTATGTGCCCACCTCAAACTTAATTAAGTTCTTGTAGGAAAAAAAATGTTAAAGTTGTCATATAATGAATTTGATTTTATTATTATGATAGATTTGGACATATAGAATCATAGTGGTTTTGTGTATAAAAAAATATATTTTGAATATAATAAGCAATACAAAATATGATGTGTGTATTTCAATCAAGAGTGCAAAAGCACTTTGAAAATTTTTGGACAAAAAATTCAAGGTTGAAGCTGTCATTATAAAAAGATTTATAGTTAGTGAATTTCTAAATCTAAAAATGGCATCAAAGTTATCTGGTTAGATTTGTTCATGTATATGTTACTATTCATATATAAAAAAAAAGTTAGTGTGATGAACAATATGATATAAAAAGTTTTGTATAAAAAGATTGAATTTTGAACAGGATCATTTGTGACATTTCCAGTCTTTCATAAGAACTTATTTAATGAAATTATTATTCATAAGATACTATTTTCGTATACAGTATGATTCGTAAGTGAAATGATGATAATTGAACAAATCACAGTGAATAAAATATAACTCAGCAAAGCAACCCTATAAAGAAAATGATTGTTAAAGCCAAATACTAATAAGGTTGATTACCTCGCTAATGAAATTTTGAAATGAACATGTTTGTTGTTTTCAAAGTTAACCTGGCTAAACAATCCTCAACAATATATTGGATGTTGTTGATATTAGAAAGAATTTAGTGTTTGATTTATTGTTGAGAAAAAATATAGTTTTAAGATGATTTTCTTTAAAGTGATATATTTATACTCTCTAAGAGTGGTGTATTTATAGGAAAGTGGTTTCTTTGTGATGGGCTCTTTAAAATGAATGTAATGATCAATATAATCAATGATGAGAACAATAATAAGATTGTCTTTTCTTTTTATTTGTTTGAGTCTTGTGAAGTGTGGCATGAAAGTAAGGTCATGTGAATTATAATTTTATGAAAAGATTAATAAACGATGAATTACCAAGTATGGTTTTTGAGAAAAATCATAAGTGTGAAATTTATATAAAATTAAAATTTAAAAAACCTTCTTTTCAAACAATTAAAAAAAGTAGTGATGAAGCAATGATGAAAAAAATACAAACTTAAGGTGGAAAAAATATTATATTATTTTTATAAATGATTTAACAAGGTATTGTTATACTTATCTACTTAGAAGCAATGATGAAGCTCTTGGAATGTTTAAACATTACAAGAATGAAGTTCAAAATCAACTTAAAAAGGAAAATAAATGCAATAAGAAGTGATAAATATGGAGAATACAAAGCATTATTTGGTGAATTTTATTTTCAAAATGATATTATGAACCAAATTACTCCTCCTTATTTACCATAATAAAATGATACTGGAGAATATAAGAACCGAACATTAAAAGAAATGATGAATAAAATGTTGATAAGTTTAGAGGCACATTAGAACTTAAGGGATGCAATTCTAATTGTCAATTACATACTTAACAAAATGCCCCATAAAAAGTTAAAAAAGACATTATATAAATTATAAAAAGGTAAAAGAATTTTCTATAAATACCTCAAAGTATAAAATTGTCTTATGGAGGTAGCAATACTTGATCCTAAAAAAATAATGATAAAATCTAAAACTGTGGATTATGATGCATTTATTAGATATGAATACAATAATAGTGTGTATTGATTTCTTGTAAACAAATCAAGTATTGAGGATATTCATCCTAATACTATTATAGAATTAAAAAATGCTATATTTTTTGAAGATGTGTTTTCATAGAAGAAAGCACGAGAAAATCATTTACTTAAAAGAACGATTGAGGTTATAACTCAAGTAATTATCACCAATAAAAAAATAATGAGGTTGATATTAGAAGGAGCAAAAGGGAAAAAACAACCAAAATATTTGGTTTTGGTTTTGGTTTTTTAACATACTTGTTAGAAAATAAATCTCGAACCTACTACAAGACAATGTCATGTTTAGAAGCTTTCTATTGGAAGAATGCAGTTAATAGTGAAATTAAATCCATTATAAACAATTATATATGAAAACTAGTGTATCTTCTTCCCGAAACTAAACCATTAGACCATAAATGAATAATTAAAAGAAAAATAAAAGTTGATGGCACTATTAACAAATATAAAACTAGAGTTGTTATTAAAAGTTTTAGATAACAAGAATATATATTATATTTTGATATATATTCATTTTTATTAAGAATAACTTTATACAAAAATATTAATAGCTACTAACAGCAGCAAATCATGAAAAGCTTGGACTCATGAACCAGTGCAATTCTATAACCGAGGAGAAACTATTCCATGCAAGCAACTATAGGTTAAAAAAACACATTAACACGTGGCTTGCAGACAAGCATAAGAGAATATCACTCAACAAAACAAATGTAAATCAAATTTTGCAGCACCAAAATGAAATTCTCTTATCTGGATTCTCTACTGTACTTAAA
>Ga0325404_1005350_pt1 | contig 13533 bp, 8 predicted proteins | sample PopdelMetagenome_18_FD_205664 | JGI IMG/M metagenome (GOLD analysis project Ga0325404, IMG submission 205664) | Populus deltoides microbial communities from Bellville, Georgia, United States - Xylem-Control-R1 | ecosystem: Host-associated > Plants > Phyllosphere > Stem > Wood/Secondary xylem... | reverse complement strand
TTCAGATGAAAATTTTGTAGCCACAGATCGTCCTAATTGTCGAGGAATGAGGAGCGTGATTCTTTATTTTTGTAATTATTTCACAGATTTTATTGCTACACTCGACATGTCATTCATCCTTGGAGTCGTCTTCCAAGCCCTTACTGTGATTCCGTTCTGATGCAACATTTCCTTGTACAACTGTTGTTGTTGCCGGTTGATAATTCTTGAAACTGATAACAAATTGCACAAATGTTGTACAGGTCTTTATGTTTCTGGGAATATCAATTTCTATTTATTAATAACTGTGTTTATGCGTTATTATGCTCCTCTTTTTTTTTTTTTTTAATATAATATAATATTTTCTTATTAGATTACAGGACTTCACCTTTTTCTTACTACTTTTATTTAGTTATCGAAATGTTCAAGGTATCAAGTCTTGAGAACTCACCATATGGCCAGGAGAAATTTTATGGTAGCTAATATATTTTATTAATTATTCTATAAAATTAATTTTATAGAAATAGATAAGTACAAGTAAAAAATAAAAATATTATATATAAAAATATATTTTTTATTTTTTTTATAAATTATAAATTATATTTTTTCTTCCACTAGTGCTTATTGTTTTTTTTTTTAAAGTGAGTACTGTAAAATTTTTCTAAAACATTTCTTCATCCTTTCAACTCTCTAAACAAAAAGTTTTTGTTCATCATTAAAATTAAAATTAAAACTAAAAGATATTAAATTTCCATAGAAAATAATAAAACAAAAAAGTTGCCAAATCATTAAATATCCCATCCATGAGTATACTTAAAATGCGGGATTATTCTAAAGAATCCGTGTAAATACTAAAAGTATACTTAAAATGCGGGATTATCCATGAGCATTCTACACACTATATTTATTTGTCAGTCCTTTTTTTTTTTTGTAATTAGTATTTAGTTTACGCAATAATGTCTAATAGCAAAATCAATCAAAATTAAAAAACCAGGGAGAATGTATAAATGGTAAATAAGATATTAAATAAGGGCAATATCGTCCAAAAGAAATCTAAACTGACACGTGTTTCCCCAACGATTTTACTGCCAGATTTCTTTCTCGATTCCCACGCTCGCCAATTCTCTCTTTTCTTTAGAGTCGCTCTCGCAGCCTTCTTTCTCTAAAAAAGTTGTTCAGGTAACGCCATTTGATTATCCTTTTGGATTTTTAATTGAAATTCAAATTTGATTGTGATTATGATCTTGATACTGGGAAGTTACAAAATTTAATCATTTGATTTGCAAAGATCCCCCCCTAACAAACTAACTGTGATCTGTTATCGTTTGTATCTCTCGTAGCAGTTACAATTTGTTTTTTCTTTTTTGCTTCTTTTCTTGCTTGAATCTTGGCTTCCTTTTCTCTCTTATTTCAATAGGTAGTTAGTTTGCCTTTTCTTGATCTTTTCTACTTTTAAATTTGTTAAAATTTTGTCACAAAACAAAAAAGAAATGGAAATCGTCAGGAGGGAGAGAGAGACTCAATTAATGAGTATGTAACTCAGGTTATGTTATGGTGTTGTTCACAGGAATGATTGGTTTTTTTGTGTTAGTCTGTGTGTTTTATTTTTGCTGTGATTGTGTTGTTTACGGTTTATTTTGGGTTTTTCGAGGAGGATTAAGGAAGGTATATCTCTCTCTCATGGTTTGTTTTGTTAGTTTTTGGTTTATGAGGGTGGATGATTCCTATTCCTATCTTTCGTGATCACTTAGATCATTGTAGTTGATAAAATTGAAGTTGCTTAATGTATCTTCTTTTATTTAGCAAGTTCATGCAAACTGTATTCTTATCCATCTCGGAACCGACTATAACACTCCTTTTCCCGGCCCCGCGCCAAACAATTCCCTCTTCTTCTTCCTATCCCGGTGTGCCTCTTATATCTGGCATTTCATTAATGCACGCTTGACCTTTACAAATAGTAAGAGGGAAAAAAAATGAAAAGAAACGGGAAAAGAAGTTTTTTTACGGTGTTATTCCAGCCATGTTTCCCAAATAATGCCTCCACCCAGAATTGTCAAATTTTAATACTCGTCAGTGTATCTCCTATTCTGTATTTATTGTCATTACGCGAGTTTTGGCTACTTGGGTGATCTTGTAATTGCCATTTATGATTTGTTCCCTAACAACATTTAAAGGATTGTTATGTAGGTATTAGCTGGGTTAATCTCTTAATTGTTGTCTATTATTTGTATCCCTTCTCTTCTCTTTCTTTATTCTCTCTCTCTCTTTTTTTGAGGAGGATACATGTCCTGAATTAACCTAGAAAGATGGAATGACTAGCATTATCACTGTCTTCACTGATTGACAGAGAAGATGAATGGCAGTTTCTTTTCCTTCTTTATTAAATTTTTGTTCTCATAGATATCGAATACTGCAGTTTAAGTGTGTTGTTCATATCTAGGTGTGCTCAACAATTTATTGGTGATAACTTTGATGGGTTATCTGTTATTGACTAGCAGGTGGTTTAGAATTTTCATGCTATTCGACTATTTTGAGTGAAATCAGTAGTGAGGTTATTGGCTTTTCTTTTTCTACAGGAATGGAACTAACTACTGCCAAAGATGCATTTGATCGCGTTGCTGAGAAGCAAAAATTATCGTTTTCTAAATGCCAAGAAGTAATCGATCAAGTGAGCCAGGAAATTGAGCAGGCATTGGTAAAAATACAGTCAGTGGAAGATCCTATGTCTCCCGTTGATCAGAAATCCATCCTCACAGAACTGAAGCACAAGCTTATTGCAATTAGTCCTCTCAAGCTATTAGAAGGGTCACAGAAGGAATTGAATTTAAGCCTTAGCAAGTTCCCTAAGGTCCTTGAAAAATCATTTCCTGACATATCCAAGGCATACAGGGACGTTGACTTTGATTTTCATATAGTGAATCAGATAATAGCAAGTCATTTTTACCATCAGGGATTGTTTGATCTTGGAGATTGTCTCATAAATGAAGCTGGAGAACCAGAAGCAGCTGCTCTAAGATCTCATTTCCTGGAACTGCATCAAATACTTGAGGCGATGAGGATTAAAAATATTGAGCCAGCTTTGAAGTGGGCCTCTACCAACCGTGAAAAGCTAGTGCAGAATGGTTCAAATATTGAGCTGAAACTTCACCAGCTGCAGTTTGTAGAGATTCTAAAGAGAGGAAATCGTGCTGATGCCCTCAACTATGGCAAAACTCACCTAGCTTCTTTTGCTTCTAGTCACTTGAAAGAGTTTCAAAAGCTAATAGTTTGCATAATGTGGATAGGCAGACTTGAAAATTGTCCTCACTCTGAACTGTTTACTCCAATTCATTGGGAGAAGTTGACCGAGGAGCTGGCTCGGGATTTCTGCAACTTTGTCGGTCAGTCCCTTCAGAGCCCATTAAGTGTGGCAATAGTAGCTGGGATTGAAGGTTTGCCGACTCTCTTGAAGCTGGCAAATGTAATGGCTGCAAAGAAGCAAGAGTGGCAGGCTTTGAAACAGTTGCCGGTGCCAGTAGAGCTGGGAAAGGAATTTCAATTCCATTCTATTTTTGTCTGTCCTGTAAGTAGGGATCAAGGCAGTGAGGAAAATCCACCGATGCTGCTGCCATGCCTCCATGTTCTCTGCAAGCAGTCTATCATGAAGCTATCAAAAGGCAGCTCCAGGGCATTCAAGTGTCCTTACTGTCCAGCTGAGGCTTCAGCTGCGCAGTGCAGGCAGCTATATTTCTGACAAAATTTGCACTCCTGTGTAGGAAAAGTCTGGAGATTTTGTGGGGGTCGGTGATGAGAACATGTTTTTGCTTGAGGGTTGCTGTATATAAACATTCTTTTCAGATTTATGTTTTGATTTTCAGATCTTTCAGTTGCTGAAATCCCAATTATATGGATGTAAATACATAAAAAAAAGAACATCATGGACATGTTACCTCGATGTTTAACGCTTTTATCATGATACTGGACTAGGGCGTCAGCTTTCAGTTGAAATTTGTGTTTGCAACCAATGTCCATATACTGTGAATTGAGGATGGTACTACAGAAATGACCTTGGAAAGTGACGCTTGCTGCCATCCAAATTTAACTTTGTTCAATTGGACTTTCCAACCGGAAATCAGAAAGATGTTGCCCTTCATGGCCACCCGAAAAACCAACTTGCCCTTTATGGTCACCGAGAATTGTATGCATGCCTACTGCAGGATCTTATTAGTTCTTTCATAATCATGAGCTATTATAGAGGTGGGAAAGACCGAACTGATCAGAGCGGCCGAAAATAGATCGGAAGGTGGAATTATGAAAGCAGAACGGAGGCACCGAAATCTTGAGTTAGTGTATGTTTAATTTTATATACATGTATTATTGCGCGTCACATGGATGAAGGCAGGCGGCTTAACAAGATTCGGAGGGGCTAGCTATCTGGTCAGAGTGGAATTCCGGTGAAATTGCATAACCGATGACCTCATTCAATTCTAATGTCCTGCCATTTGATGTCTTTTATGGTTGTTCCAATTTGCTTTTCCAAAAGTGACGGGAAAAAGAATACGGGGGCTGCTTTCAGGGGGGAAAAAGCATCATACACACAACAAGTATTCACCTATCAATCTTCTATTTCTGTGAATTTATCAAACTTACTAGCCAAAAAGAAGCCAGATATGATTATTAACAACATCCAGCAGTTAACAGAAAACAACGAACCATCCATTCCAACAAAATTTCTATTACTACAAGATATGCCACCATGCTATCTTAAACATCTGGACTTATTCAGAAAACCCCATTATCCTCTTCAAACCAGGAAACAGCATTGAACGAGAAGAGTTTGAAGATGGCTTCTCTTCATGTAAATACTCTTCAATCATTTCTTCGACAGACCTAGCAGATAAAGGGTGAAAATTGGCACCCCATTCATTAACAAAGCCTTTAACCAAAACCCTTCTCTCCTCTTGATCCATTTTGCTCCATTTCTTCTCCATTTCCTCTTTATCCAATGCCAAATAGTTGCAAAGCTCAGTGAAGAGTAATTCTCTGCTTTTCTTCATGGCCTCTTCTCTTTGCACCAAATGGGTATTTATTTTTGCAACTTCTGTGGCCAAACCTGATGCAAGATCCGCATCAGTTAAGCTGTTTTTGTTGGTGCATGGGATTCGGGTTCTGAAATGGGTTGTAGTCGGGAAGGGACAAGAATGGAATTTCGGAGGTCGGATAAGGGTGTTTGGAAAAAACAGATGCGTTCTGAGTGCCATTTTTGAAGTAACAGTTTGAGTGGGATTTTGGAGAGATTGAGGTTTTAGGGTTTAGAGTTTGGTGGTTAATGACGATTTTGTGAGAAACAGAGGACTCCCTGGGTGATGATGCTGTGCTGTGTTTGGAATTTCGAAAGGTATTAAAACTTTTGACGGCAACATTATACGACATCGTGTAGTTTATAGATGCAACGTGACTTAGTTATGAAACCGACCCGGGGTTGATCCAGCTAAACCAGATCAATAATTTTTGTTTTAAAAAAATCAATGCAACATTATTTTAAAAAATAAATCAACACCAAGTTTCGACTAGGTTAATCGATTGGGCCTCCAAGATGATCGGGTCAAACAAAACCAATTTCAAATCGACCCAGCACGGCCAAGAAATGGAATGCCATTCAAATTAGTTTTGACCCACATTACCCCACTGGTTAAATTTGGTCGTGAAGGTTTTGTGTTCGAATCGTGGAAAGAGTTAAATTCATGGCTGTGCTTGGCAAACCATTATGCAGCAATCAAAGATGTGTTGCCCATCTCATAAAAATTCACAAATGTCTAACAGACCTTGCACATTCATGTTAGAAGCCATTCATGGGGATGTCTGCAAAATATAGGAACTTTAGATGCCCTTGCCAATGTTCTTCGCTGAGTCTCCATCCCTCCATGGCTGTGAGCAGAAACGACCAGGCAGAATTTGCTGCAGCTAGAACAGTGCCGAATGCTTGCTCGCAACTTCCTGAGATTAAATCAAGTAGCAAGTGAGAGCCTTTTCTTTTTATTAAAGTTGAAGATACGCAAGTCAACGCTATCATCAGAGTCAGCATCCATGAATGTCCAAATAATTTCCATTGCTTCTTCTGTCTCCTTTGAATAATTTGCAGCAAAACGTGCACATGGAAGAACAACAGAATCCATCCACTGAAACCATCGAAGACAATCATATGTAACTTGCAGGTTAAAAGCTTATCTAATCAAGTGCATTCGGTGCAAGCTGCTGCTCCGAGGAAGGCCCTTCTCTTATGAATTGTCTTCAAAAAACACAATAATACTGTAAACAAGCTGCATAGAATTAGAAGCAAAACTAGAGATTCATCCAAATATTGTAAAACTTGCAATGGAGGGATTAAGAAAAACAGCAAGACTACTCAAGTGGGAGAAAAATGAATCCCCAATGGAGTTTTTTTTTCAAGATATGCTTCTAATTTCTTAGAATTAGTAGTCTCAAAACTCTTATCACCATAATCATCCAGTGTCACTCCTACCTTTGTCCAGCAAATCCTTGTCAATTTATTTTTATTTTATTTTATTTTAGCATCTGGAGTTTAAACTTTAAACTAAAAAAAAAATCCCAATGGCACCCTTTGCCATTAAATAGTGGGTAAGTTCATCCACATGGTCCCTCAAGTTTAAAAAGTTGGTTAAATTAGCTCCTCTATTTTTTAATTTAGCAGTTCAACCCCCAGCTTTGAATCTGCGGGCCCTCCACCCCACCTATATGGAGGGATCACTGTTACAAGTACAAGGGCTGTCGTACTCAAAATTAAAATATAAGGATTAATCTAACCAATTATCAAAATTTGAAAGACCATGCAATGAATTTACCCTTTAAGATAAATTACAAAAAAGCACTGAAATTCAGACCTTTTCAACTTTTTTTTCTCCTACAATTTGGGCTCGATATATATATATATATATTCGGTTCCTCCAAGACCAAGCCCACCACCACTCCAATCGAATATATATGAGATGAAAAAAGAAAAAAAAACGGGAACTCCCTCTCACAGTTCCTTGCCACGCCATTCAATTGCCACTAACCGAGCACCCATCCCCATCCAGACATGAAAGGTCAGGAAGGGGCATCTCGCTCCCACTCAAAATAATCTATTATTTTTTCTTTTTATTTTTAATTTCTTTAGCATTTTATTTGGTTTTTCTTTAAGATTCTTAGTTTTATACTTTGCCTGGGTTAAGTTTTTTGAATTCATTAAGAATTGTAAAAATAATAATAAAATGATTTATACTGTTTTTATTTGCGTAAACAGGCAATGAAAAGACACCACTCCGATTCCATGTACGCAGACAATGCTAGTCTACTGCTGGTATTATGAATTAAATAAAATACCAACAGCGAATCAAAAGACGCAAAAATTAATAATTGATTCTCTGTCCCTAGAGAGAGAGAGAGAGAGAGATGAGACGAGAGATATTTTCACATTAAGTACAGCCAGTCGTGCAATTATAAATTTAATAATAATAATAATAACAACGAAGAAAGAAGCCTCCTCCTCCACCTCTCCTCCACCTCTCTCAGGTGAGAACTAAGAACACAATACCATACCTAAAACATTATTACAGACTTAATAATTCATTGAACATCTATCACTTGGGCTGCTTGTCTCTGTCTATGTTCCTTTCCTCTCTTTTTTCAGCCATTAGAATCTCATCTTATCGACTTCAGTTTTTTACTTGTCGATTTGGTAATCGCGCGTGGTGTTTTCTTTGTTTGTTTGTTTGTTTTTATGTAGAAATGCAGGCTTTCTTTTTGTTAGGTTCTTAGATAAATTCTGTATGCCTTTTACTCAGTGTGATTACTTTTTTTTTTGGCTCTTTATGAGGTAACGTTGATGAGTTTAGATTTAATTTGTGTTTGAATTTTGAATCTGCCTAGAGAAACTTCAACCTTGCTCTTATGTTTTCAATGCATACCTGCTTCTTAGTATGATGGATGTTGATAAATTCCAATTTGCCTGGTGATTTCATCTGCTTCATCTTAATAATGAACTGTAATAGTAAAGTGGGGTGAGTGAATTTTGTTATCTTAATACTGCTTTCTAAGTTATTTTCCTGATTGTATCTCTTCATTTTGTCAGTTGTCCCTATTGTAGTTCATTTATGAAATGATTACTGATTTAGTTGATTGTGCTCGGTAAACTAGCCTGTATTATCCTCCCCCCGAAACTGAAACCCATTCATTATAAAAATGTATCTTTGACCGAATCTTTCTCTCTCTTCATTAATGGTATTATTTTCTCTTGTTTTTAAAAGCTAATGAATGTTTTTACTAGGCTCGGTTGCAGATTATGGATAGTGGTCCAGGTCCGAGTTTGTATCCATTGCACCGCTGCAAAACTATTCATCTGGTTGGTATTGAATTTTTTGTTTCATAAATGATGTTACTGTGTCAATTATGGATATGAATCTGCTACATATATGGTCTGAATGAATGAAGGATGTCCAAGATTGCCTTCTTTCTTGGCTTTTGCTCTGAATTCAAGGCATTGTGGTCTTACAAAACCATGCATCCAGGTGAGACATGCTCAAGGATTGCATAATGTTGAGGGAGAAAAGAACTACAAAGCATACTTGAATCCTGAATATTTGGACGCCCCCCTCACTCAACTAGGTTGGCAACAGGTAACAAACCAAATATGAGAGGAAACTCATTCAATTCAGGCTCTTAAGCTAGCGCTGAACAGAATTTTGCACTATTAAGATATCTCATGAAATAAGCTACTGCTTTTGTTATAGGTTGATAATTTGCGCAAGCATGTCCATGCATCTGGGCTCTCCAAGAGGGTTGAATTAGTTGTTACATCCCCATTGTTCAGGTACCGATTTTATGGATATATATCCAGCCGTTATAGTACAGATAGATAGCATTTCTTTTGTTGATAAATTTAATTCTTTCCTTGTTAAAATTGATCTTATATCAAGTTCTAGATTCATCAGGCTTCTAACGAGTAGCGAGAGACATAAAATTTTCATTTAAGCATCCAACTAAGTCTTCTGAAAAGAGAATATGTTCTCAATTCACTGCCTGTGTTTTTCTATGTTTTGCTTTAGATCTTTGGATGCTTTCTCATTCCCCTATTCTTCTTTCTGAAACATTCCATTAGTAAGTTTTGATCACTGTGATTTGCAGGACATTGCAAACAGCTGTTGGAGTTTTTGGAGGGGAGGGCTACACAGATGGGGCGCATCCACTGCCACTAATGGTGGCAAATGCTGGAAGCAGTGGTCGAGCAGCAATTTCAAGCCACAATTCTCCTCCATTCATTGCAGTAGAAGATTGTCGAGAACATTTTGTACGTCTAGTATACTATTTGCTTTTCTTGCAATAACATGTGCTTCTAATTGGACAAATTCCACATTTCTAAGTTCTGCAGGGAATCTGAAGAGGATAATTACTGCTTTCTTTGAGAAAAATTGGACATTGACCTTGACTCTTAACTTCTTTCACTTTTATGTATTACAAGAACTCTTTGAGCCCCTTTACACTTAGTTCTACTTCTTAATGATTTTGTATTTCTCATGTAGAGGGAAACTAAAGCATAACAGTCCTACATGGTTCTCTTATGTGTCGTTTTGGTTGCAGGGTGTACATCCTTGTGACAAGAGACACGATGTCAGTGACTATCAATTTCTCTTTCCTGCAGTTGACTTTTCTCTGGCAAGTACTTGGATATCTAAGATAAAAGTGATACAAGTAGAAGTTAGAAATTCATTTGCTGTCCCTGTTATCGTCGGTGGTTATATTTGTTAAGGCTAAATTCTCGTTATTTCCTTGATTGTTAAACTAAATAACCATTTGATGTTCTTTTCAGATAGAAACAGATGAGGATGTACTGTGGAAGGCCGATGTGAGAGAGTCAACTGAAGAACTTGCTGCAAGGGGACTGAAGTTTCTTAACTGGTGAATACTGTCTCTCCATTGATAGGGCACAGTTTTTCTGTATATTCTGTTAGAATCGCGTAAATTTATCTATTCAAGACCCCATCTGGAAATTATGTATAAGCCTTTTGTATCAGCTCAAACCTCATAGGCTGCTTGTGTTTTACCTGTGCTTCACCATCTAAGTGACTAGAATCCGGGGTTGCTTTTCATCAGACATTCCTCATTTTGCTTTATAGTATCTGTTATCACCATCTGTTCAATTTGCTGTCATGTGCAATTTTGAGCTCCTAAATTTAGATATCAAAGCTTTGGTCTTGCAGTATAGCCTCTACAAAAATATTTAATTAAGAAACTCATGTGTTGCTATATCTTGAATTTGTTGTAAAGTTTTCTTACATGTTGCACCTTAGGCCTCAACCATTCACTTGGCAGGTTGTGGACTAGGAAAGAGAAGGAGATAGCAATTGTTACCCATAGCGGGTTTTTGGTTCATACATTACGTGCATTTGGAAATGACTGCGTTCCATCAGTGAAGAAAGAAATGTGCACACGGTAAGCTGCCTGCTATTTTAGCTTTTGCATACAGATGGCATTCTTTAATTGCAAAATTCTCAGCTCGCTATGTGCACATGCCATTGGAGAAGTTGCAGTCACCTTTTAGCATTTTCCCATGACGTGGCTGCCCAAAATTCGAAGCTGCAACCACGTGGTTGCATGCCCAGGCTTCTACCATAGCATCAAGCAATGGCTGCTTTCCTGAACTTCTGGAGCGTTCTGTTAATTTTCTTGCATTATTACAACAATTTATTTTTCCATTTTTTTCCCGGCAGTCCTCTCAGTAGAAGTTATGGGTTACCTTTCCTTTCTGCTTGAATTTGAACTGAAAGGAATCATGTATTTTTTGGCCTACGAAATTTGACTTGAGCCTTTACCTGCCCTATTGTTGCCTTACTGCCATAATTTCATGCTTTCCAAGGCATCTTATGTTCTTGTCATGCATTCTATTGTACTAATATGACATTCACTGCATTTCAGGGTAGGGCACTTTCTTGCAGTATCTAATTGGATTGCACTTTGTGTCAAATTAATTCTCTTTTAATGCACAATACTTTCCTAACATAAGAAATTACTTCCTTTTCTTGCAGCTTTGCTAACTGTGAGCTTCGATCTATGGTCATTGTTGACAGAAGGTGAGCTGGTAATCTAAAATAAAGTATAATGATGGTGTTATCTAGACAGCTTCTTACATGAGTTTGTATTCCTTCACCAGTATGATTGGATCAGATGTTTCAACAACTAACTATCCTGGAAAGGTTCCTCCTGGGTCGGATCTCCCTAGTGATGATGCCGAGGAAGAAGCACCCAATTCAATTTAGGGGATGAACAGGTTGACATTGATTTGTGCATTGAAAATGAAATGTTTGGCGTTCTTGGAGAACTGTGGCCTCTTTACTCCAATGTTCGCTCCTTATACTGGTAACTGAGATGCATTCGCAGCCAGAGTCATGTTATTTGAAAGGCTAAATTATAAAATACCTTCTGAGCTTGGGCGAAAAAATAAATACTACTCTGAACAAAAAAAAAACCCTTGATTTTTCACCCTAAACAATATATTTTTTTGAACTTACCTATGAATTCAGGGTTTCATTGAGAAATTTATGAAAAAGCTTTTAAAAATCCTTCTAGTCCCTCTCTTAAAACAAAAGTTTTTTTAAAAAACTAAATCCCATCCCCTTTCACTTCAACATCATCATCAACAACAGTCACTCAAATCAAAGGGAGCTTCTTAAGAAAAACAGGCCATTATTCGGGTATGATACTTTTCACAGAACAATGAATTGACAAGTTCCCCAACCAAATTTCGAGTTGTTATATCGAAAGGACCAAATCATCTCCTAACAAATACCTCACCACACGTGCGACATGCCAGGAAGAACACCCATGGTACTGTGAAAGTGTGAATCCAATTTCATTGAAATTGAGTTATGCTGGCTTTACAGGCACGCAGCGTTTTAAACCAGGACTTGTTAGCCTCGGATCGACATAAAATTTACAATGATTTGAATTTGAACTCCTCTAGTCGATTCTCATATCTCTTTTACAAGAAAATTACTTTAATCTATCTTGTCTGTGTATTTTGTTAATCATTCAAGTGCATGCTTAATGATAATTACTTTATTGCCTCCATTCTTTATATTTTAAACTACTCAAGTTCAACTTTAATATTTACGGCGTGATTGGAAGTCTCTTAATTAAATTTAATTGGAATATCTATCAAATCTCATGTTTAAATTAAGCTATATTTTAAGTATTAAAAATTGAATTTTATTTCATCCGAACATATAAATTCACTTTATTTATTAATTAAATTTAAATTAAATATTAGAATTAAAATTCCACTGCAGTGAAGTAAAGAAAGGATGAGTGCAAGTATAAGGTATAGCTCAAATTTATAAATCTTGTTTCACCGCATAGATACACGAGCATTTCCTCTCTTCTTGCACACATCAACCCACGTACGATTGCCCACGATCCTAATTCGGTCAATGTTTAGAGATGAACCTTAACCATTCAATTTCAATGTCTGAAGAATAATGGATCCACAATAAAAACGTGGAGAGATCAAGAAAAAGACCTTTCCTGTTGTCTTTACAAAGAAAAACATCCTGGGTGGCAATGGGCGAACCAATCGTTGCCATCGCAAATTAAATCGCAATTTTGCAGTCTGAATATTGCTTTTTTATGACAGCAACAACAAGGTAAATGCATCAACGTGTGCTTGTGTTTCACATGTGCGGATCGCATCACACATGGCACCGCTGCGGGTCGGAAGCCGATTGGAATGCAGAATTTAACTTTTTATTTTTTTATTTTTTAAGATTCCGAAAATTCAAGACCGAAGAAGATGAGATGCACGGAAATGCTAGTCTCTCATTTTAGTGGCCCTTGAAAATGTGAAGTTCTTAAAAGAGTCTGAAATCTCTTGCAAGCCAAGCACAAAATCCTTGTTGTTGAAAAAAAGAAGAGAAAGCACAAAAATGCTTGAAATCTTAGAATTCAACCTCGTTAGATCTTTGAATTTCTATGTAACAGATGACATCTTGCATCCCATAGTCCTGCTGTCTAAAAAGGATGAGAATTATTAGAATATTCCCAGGCAAGGCTGGAGTAGGAGTAAATGAATCAATGGAGAACATGCATGGATACAACTTTGACTGGTCATGTTTTCCTTGAGATATTGTCGCCGAGAATACTGTACGTATTTTAGACAGCCTACTTAACTACGATCAAGTTGGCAGTTATTCCTCCAAGAAACAAAGAATTTCCAAAGGAACCATCTCTTTAATTATTCGATATTTGTTGGCTTGCTGGTGGATCATGTTCACCTTTTCTTTCCCATATAATTCTTGCCCTATTGCCGATTCTCTGTGAGCCCGTCTGCTTCGTTATTTTCTCATGACATTGCTTCAAAATTACATCGATTTAGATAAGCCTCTTCTCTTCTCTTCTTTTCTTTTTTTATTAATTGGGGATTTAAATAGAGTAAATTGAATGTAAAAGAGGACAATCTTTAAGGAAAATAAATTAAACACCTTATTCGAGAAACGTTGTGGTTGAAATTGTATTTCAAAAATGTGT
>Ga0325404_1005347_pt1 | contig 13536 bp, 16 predicted proteins | sample PopdelMetagenome_18_FD_205664 | JGI IMG/M metagenome (GOLD analysis project Ga0325404, IMG submission 205664) | Populus deltoides microbial communities from Bellville, Georgia, United States - Xylem-Control-R1 | ecosystem: Host-associated > Plants > Phyllosphere > Stem > Wood/Secondary xylem... | reverse complement strand
TCCCTCTCCAAAATTTTTTTTTTTTTTTTGGGTTTTTTTTTCCCCCCCCCCCCCCCCCCCCCCCCCCGCGACTGTATCCATTAACTTTCATTTATTAACCTGGGAGATACCATTTCAAAAATACTATACATTGAAATGAGCATCATAATCACCTGAATACTCAGTTCTGTCCATGCACGAAGTTTCATTAATATACAACTTGCATGTTTTATGTGTGTAAATCTATATGTAGAAAGAATATGTGAAACTAGTTACTTAGAAGGGGGTCTACGCAAGAAAATATTTTAGAATATACAAAGCTGTGCTTGAAAATTGGTATTGTTTCTTATTAGACAACTTTTTCTGAGGTTCAAATTAACTTACTTTCAGTTCTGAGTGTTCTACAAGCATAAAATTTCCTTCCTCTAAGAAGTTTGGCTATTCAACTTGGATATTTCCATGCGTCAATCTCTGAAATTGGACAAAACTCAAATTGGATTATGGATGCTATACAATGAGGGTGATCTAAAGCTTTTAAGATCTAGATTTTCTTAGGTTACAGTCAATTCTGGGTTAAGAATAGTTTTATTCAGAACAAAAAAAGTATTGGCTGGCTGAAAATAGGCAACAGCCAAAACTAAGATTATTTGACCAATGGTTAGAAGCTTAATTGGTGGGCTAAAGAGTATGTATGAACACATAGGCATATATTGGTGTATGATGCACATGAAGGAATATGTGTTAGCTCAAGAGACGAGCAGTGAAAATGGGTTCTTCACAGCCTTTTAACAGTGACTAGGGGGGTTTCTTATGAAAAATGGAGCTTTGGTGAGGGATTCTTAAACTTTAATCAAATTAAGATTTAGTGGAGTTTCACCGTCCAAGGGTGCGATAACATCCAAAGAGGTTACGTTCCCTAAAACTTTAAATCAATTCTATTAGTGTAAAAAAAGTTTCCTAATTCAGAAAAATGAAAAGACTTCCAATATCAAGATGTGACCTGAAGGAAAGCAAATTACTATTAAACTTGCCAAGACTCATCAACCTATGTCATCTTAAATAGAATAATTCAAAGTTATGGTAGTTTTAAAGTACCTCTGACTATAAAATTACAAAATTACCACTGATTGTTGGATTTCCAATTTTTAGCCATCAAACCTTAAAACCTAAACAGTAAATCAAGCCCCCAAAACTTACTCATTTCTTGTGTAACCCATCGAGGTAGCTTTCAATATAATTTTTAGGATTTTCAACTTCTTCAAATAGCCACATCTTTTCATGTAGTCATGTACTATGCTTAACAGTTTTTATGAAATTGTCGCTTTTTTTAGAAATCCGTGGGGTGGCAAGCATTCAACCACACATGAAGGTGAAGTAATCAATGATAAGTGGTGGGATTTGTATGAAAATTTGTGGATTATTATCAGCGAGATCAATGGCAAAGGGCCAAGCAAGATGATGCTTAAATCATCATCAGCAGCAGGACCATCATTGGGTCAAAGAGCACGTGGCTTAGTAGAATCATTGAATATTCCTGCAGCAGAAATGGCTGCGGTTGTTGTGTCAGGGGGGATTGGCAATGCATTAGCTGGAAAACCAAATAAAACTGCTGACAAAGCTATGCTTTTAAGAGGGGAGAGGTGCCCAAGAATTGTTTTCCGACTTGCTATTCTGTATCTTTGCAGATCTTCCCTAGAAAGAGCATCTCGGTGTGTGCAACAGGTTATTGCACTTTTACCTTCTATTCTGGCTGCCGATGATGAGCAAAGTAAGAGCAGGTTGCAGCTTTTCATCTGGTATTATTTCTTAACTCCTAACTACATTTTTTTGTCTTTAGATTTTCTGTCTTATGGCTGCACTGGTTTACATAAATCATGAAGGCTGACCTGTGATCTCTTTGCTACAGTGTTAACCTAGGGTTGTGACTTTGTCATTGTGGCCAGGTCTTTGCTTGCTGTAAGGTCTGAATATGGGGTGTTAGATGATGGTGCTCGTCTTCATGTTATATCTCACCTAATTCGAGAAACAATCAACTGTGGTAAATCGATGCTGGCTTCTAGCATTGTGGGTAGAGATGACTCTTCTGATACAGGGAGTAACTCAAAAGACACCAGCTCTATTCACAGTATAATTCAAAAGGATCGAGTGCTTGCAGCGGTATGTTTCGTTAGTGTCTTTTTTCTTGTCATACAGCTTTATGCATAGACTTCTACTTGGTTTTTTCTTGATGTTTATTCCTCTTTTTGCTTTCATTGCATGAAGTAGTTAAAGATCAATAAGCTGATAGCCTGGTGGTGCTTCTTCTCCTTAAAAAGGTGGAGGTAGTTGTCATGACTTTTACTTGTGGGATATGGGATCATTTATTAAATATTAGTGTCCAGGGGGAGAGCAGGGAGATTCATGATTGTAATGCCAATTGGTACAGCATAACACACTGACTGATAGTATGATGACAGTAAAGAGGATGGCCAAAAGAGAACCCTGCAGCTTTTTTTCAATCAGAAGCTTCAAGTTTAAGTAAAAGAAGTATATGATAAGCTGATTCTATGATCTGGATTCAATATATTAATATAAAGTCAAATATAGTTCTTGCAACTAGAGGTATTAAGAGACTCCTGCTTGTCTTCCTCGAATCTACTCCTGTAGACTACATTCTGGCTAGTAATTTATATTTAGAAAAACTTCAGTTGAAGTTGTTGTCAGGTTCTTACACATGTAAGGCCATACCTCATATAGCTGGTACGAAGATGTGATGAAATCTTTTTTCTTATTGCATTTAGTACATAGTTCACTACAGGCAAATATGCATGTCAAGAAGTCTATTGAAGAAAACTAGGATACGAACTAAAAAACTAATATAAAAACAAAATGAGATATTTTGTGCATGCAACAATAGGAAAAGGTCATCTATGAGAAATTATTTGAACTTCAACACATCCATACTCTTAGCTATAGATTATGCTCCACAATGAAGAAGCCTGTTTTAAGAAAAAGAGCACACGAACAAGTTATACTAAAATTTCATCCTGCTTCATGTGGAGCCCTTCATTTGTTTTTAAAGGATGGCCTCTTTTCAATGGATCATGGTAAGTTAGATGGAGAAGTCTGTTTATGTCTATTTCTCTCTTTTGATCGATTGTTATATTTTACTCTACAGGTTTCTGACGAGGCAAAATACATAAAATCATCAATATCTGACCGCACCAGGCAGTTGGAGGAGCTCCATGCTAGGATGGATGAGAATTCCACTGTGGAAACTACTAACAAGAAAGCATTTGAAGATGAGATACAAAATAGTTTGAACTCAATTGTTGCTTTGGATGACAGTAGAAGAGCTGCACAGCAGCTTGTGCACGAGGAAGAGGAGCAAAATGTTGCAGTATGTTAGTTTTTGTATAATATATACAATCTTTTCTAACTGTTGTCTTATTGCCTCTGGAACGTTTCTGAATGTTTTGATTATGCTCATAAAACAATTGGTGTTGCCTTGATAGGAGAAGTGGATGCACATGTTCCGCACATTGATTGATGAGAGAGGTCCGTGGTCAGCTAATCTTTTTCCAAATGGTGTTGTAAAGCACTGGAAACTTGACAAGACAGAGGATGCATGGAGACGCAGACCCAAGTTAAGACAGAACTATCACTTTGATGAGAAGCTATGTCTTCCTCCTTCATCCTCTAGCAATGAGGATACTCTTCCTGTAAATGAAACCAAAAATAGTTTTGTGGGCCATATTCCTGAGCAAATGAAGCAGTTTCTAATGAAAGGAGTGCGCAGGATAACTGATGAGGTGATTTCAGAAGCTGGTGAAAATGATGCTGAAACCAGTGGGCAAACAACACCTATCCCTGATGATCCTTCAGAGAGTCAACGCTTGGATCTTGTTGGAGACAGTAGCAGTCAGAATGAAATTGTACAAGACAAAAGAGATTCTTCTTCCACTTCACAAGAAACAGAAACTAGTGAGGTATGTCTGAGTCAAGTTTGAGAATACGTAGAGCTAGAATTGCTGCATTACTTATGCCGGTTTCCTGTTTCAGGTTCTCATGTCTGTTCAATGTGTACTTGTAACACCAAAAAGAAAACTGGCTGGAAATTTGGCAGTCAAGAAAAATTTCCTGCACTTTTTTGGTGAGTTTTTGGTTGAAGGTACTGGAGGATCATCTGTATTCAAAAACTTCCAAGCTTCTATCAAGTCTGATGCAAACAAGCTTGAACAGAAGCATAAGTCTCTTAACTGGCCTATACATGTCAATTTTAGCCCTGAGAAGGTGCTTTCTGTTGATAATACAGTCTCAGCAAATGAAAATGTGCAGCAAAGGCAGTTAAAACATGTGAGGCGACATAAAAGATGGAGTGTTGACAAGGTCGGTAAACTCTAGTAATTTTTTGTTTCTCTTCTTCACTTGTACAAAACCTGATTTGTTGATATTCCTTTTCTTGTTATAGATAAAGGCTGTCCATTGGAGTCGTTATCTGCTTAGATACAGTGCAATAGAGATTTTCTTCAGTGACTCTGTTGCTCCTGTCTTCTTGAATTTCGCATCACAGAAGGATGCAAAAGAAGTTGGAACATTAATAGTTGCTACTCGAAATGAATTCTTGTTTCCGAAAGGAAGTAGTAAGGACAAGAGTGGGACTATTTCATTTGTGGATAGGCATGTAGCCTTGCGGATGGCAGAAATTGCCAGGGAGAGTTGGAGGAGAAGGGATATAACGAACTTTGAATACCTGATGATCCTCAACACACTTGCAGGAAGATCTTACAATGACTTAACACAGTATCCTGTCTTCCCTTGGGTTTTGGCAGATTATTCCTCTGAGGATCTTGATTTTAACAAGGCTCTGACCTTTCGGGATCTTACTAAACCTGTTGGAGCTCTTGATGTAAAACGTTTTGAGGTTTGTTTTCTCGTCATCTGTTTATTAGAATGATGAACACAGTTTTTCTAACTAAGCTTTTTAAAAGTATTTTAATATTTGCTTCTCCTAATCAGGTGTTTGAAGATAGGTATCGCAGCTTCTCTGATCCTGATATACCCAGGTAATTCTCATCCATTTTTTGAACACCTGTGATTGTTTTCTACATGTATTTGCCAGTTCCTGTTTTCCCTGATGGGTGACAGTTCTTCCATTCCTTAGCGCAGCTTCTACTATGGGTCTCATTATTCAAGCATGGGGATTGTGCTTTATTACCTTCTTAGGTTAGAGCCATTCACATCTCTTCACCGTAATTTGCAGGTACTGGTTTTAAATATTTCTTGTTAAATATCTGATACAGCATGTGGAAGCTTAATGTGATATGAGTAGATGGTGCATGTAGCCATTTATTGATTATTTATTTATTGTTTTGATTCAAGAAAAGGATTTCACAAAGAAAATATAATACAAAGATTCAAGATCAGGCATAACTGAAGGGAACAACAAAAGTTAAAAGGCTAGCCAGCTCTGTTGAATGTCAGCTAATAAAACTCCTCTGAAAGCATCAAATTAGAACACCATGAAGGAGCCCAAAATTCACTCTATTCCATAACGAGTGTTTGAATAAAGAGTGTACACAGGATTATGATGCTATGCATGCATATTTTTTGTTTCCCATTTGCTTTTATGAAATTCTATTCCTTTCTTCTTATTCTTTCCCATCATAATAAGAAATTTAGAGTTCTCTCTCTCTCTGTTTTTTTTTTTTTTCCTTTTTTTTTGGTTGTCTTTGAAACAAAATTAACAACTTCTTTTAGGATTCTCCTAGTAAAAGCATTTGTCATTATGGTCCGCTTCCTCTACATAAAAGAGAGGCTAAGCACATTTGATTTCTTGTTTATAAGGAAAGTTGCCTGAATGTTTTCCATTAAATGTGAAACTTCAAATTCAAATTTCTTTCGTCTATTCTCTCTATTTTCCATTTTACCCATCCTTGGCCCTCAACCACAATGATGTAGGTTCGAGCAGAACATGTTGAAGCATAGGATTGAATCCAATCTCTCCTTCTTAGGACACCACACTGGTGGAACCCTTTTTTGTAATTTACTTATCCTACTGTGATTAGAAATAGAATATGACAGTATGGGTGATTGGAAATCTTGAGAGGAGGAATAACATTCACTTATGCATCAAACTTTCAGTTGATAGCTAGCTTTTCTACGAAGTTTTATTATTTTGAAAAAGGTTTTTTTAGCAAGTTCTATTAGGTCGAGAAAAGGTGTATTTTACGATATTTAAAGATTTGTGGATGAAATAAGATGAAGATGAAAGTCAGAGGCTTAATTGATTTTCCATATAATTCATTTCAGCCGAGCCTTGTAGTATTCAAGGTAATAGCTCTTGTGTTTCACTTGTTATCTGGTTCAATATGGTTTTCTTAGTGTTAATGTGTTTGAGTTCTTTTCTATCATTTGTTGGCATATACTTAACTGAACCATTGTTTTCTATCAGGGTGGTAAGTTTGATCATGCAGATCGCCTTTTCCAAAGCATTGAAGGCACATATCGAAATTGTCTTTCGAATACTAGTGATGTGAAGGAGTTGATTCCTGAGTTCTTTTACATGCCGGAATTTCTTGTTAATTCAAATTCTTATCATTTGGGAGTCAAACAGGACGGGGAACCACTAGGGGATGTTTGCCTCCCTCCCTGGGCCAAGGTACGAACTTTTCCATGCACTTTATAGTTCGGACAGCACTATAGTCATACTGGAAAGGAGAAAGTGCTCGTACAACCTTTCAGATTCCAAGTAAAACTGAAAGGGAGGATTTATGCATTTTAATATTTGAATTTTATCACATTAAAATATCCAGGAACATATAATAATTAGGTTTGGTAAATATTAAAAGAATGAACAAATGATAGAGGAAGAGAACCAGAAACCAAATGAGAGGTAGGGGAGATATCCAAGAATGATGATGAGGGGATTAATTGCAGCAGCCACAAGGTCCTCGAGCTTCAGATATACTCTAGAGCTCAGCCATTAGTCCTATGACAAGTGTTGCTATCCTAATCCAAAAGCAACTCTTTTTTGTCATTATGCAAATGTGATGTGCCACGGAAACTAATGTGGGCAGGTGTCTAATACAAACTGGGATCAAGCTTAATTCAAATTACAAGCAGATGAAATAAACTTTAAACTACATGATCTATACCAAATATCAATTTTGGTCTTAATAAATAATATGCTCCATGAAGTTAATGAGTTGAGATTGTCATAATTCTTTGATGCCCACTTCTATGAGTCATGGCCATCTTGGAGTTCGGCATCATCTTGAAACCAGTAGCAGATGAGTTCCTCTTTTCTCATGCCAGGCCACTTAATATATTGGTTTTGTTGGCAGTTATCTATTCTTTCAAACCCCCTGCAACATCAAACCCTAAAGTTCAATTGGAGATGGAAGTTGTTTGATAAATGGTGGTCTGTTATGTTGCCTTTAGATTGTGTAATGGATTCTGTTGAGATGTATGTGTATACCATGTATTGTATTTCGCTTTGTTCTCTGGAAGTCTATTATTATCTGTAACATGTGATCTGGAATAACTTTTATCTAAATCCTTTTTTGCAGGGTTCACCTGAATTATTTATAAATAAAAATCGAGATGCACTTGAAAGTGAATATGTTAGCTCAAATCTCCATCACTGGATTGATTTGGTGTTTGGTTACAAGCAGCGAGGAAAACCAGCAGTGGAGGTATTGTTGGTTTGTTCAATTTTATTTTTCACAAGTGATGCATGTTTTGCCTTGGTTGATATTTAGTGTTTCCATATTCACTAGTTTCTTCGGAAATGAAATGGGATTGCAGGCTGCAAATATTTTTTATTATTTAACTTACGAAGGTGCTGTTGATCTGGACACTATGGAAGATGAGTTGCAGAGATCAGCAATTGAAGACCAGATTGCAAACTTTGGCCAAACTCCAATTCAGATTTTCCGCAAGAAACACCCTAGAAGAGGGCCTCCAATTCCAATTGCCCGTCCTTTATACTTCGCACCTGATTCCATTAATTTATCATCCATTGTATCTAGTACTAGTCATCCACCTTCAGCTGTATTATATGTTGGTACTTTGGATTCGAATATTGTTCTCGTAAACCAAGGGCTAACTTTGTCAGTTAAGATGTGGTTGACAACTCAGCTTCAATCTGGTGGAAATTTCACTTTCTCTAGCTTCCAGGTTGAGTGTATTTTCTCATGTAGATTACTAATTGTTCCCCGTAATTTTTAAAATATATTACAATAAAATTTTCTTAGGATCCATTTGTATTAAATACAAGTTTTCAAACTTTTGCAGGAACCGCTATTTGGAGTTGGTTATGATGTTCTTTCTGCTCGAAAAATTGGCAGTCCTTTGGCTGAAAATGTTGAACTAGGAGCACAATGCTTTGCTATATTGCAAACACCAACCGAGAATTTTTTAATCTCATGTGGTAATTGGGAAAATAGTTTCCAAGTCATTTCTTTAAGTGATGGAAGAATGGTGCAGAGCACTCGACAACATAAAGATGTGGTCAGCTGTGTGGCAGGTAATTCTTTGTATTGAAGCTGTTGTGTCCACCCATAAGTTGATATGTTTAAGAATCACATTAAAATGCGGATCTGCTGTAAGAGGATATAACATAAACCAATTTTTGGTGTCCCAGATAACAAAAACTTTTGGTTTGAGTGGTTCTTTGACCTGAAAAAGCCTCTATGACTATTCAGGAGTTTGATTATTGACACCCTATTATAATAGTTAAATCAAATTAAATCAAAATTCAGCAAAGGGTTGTGATAGGCATGTGGTTTGCCAAGTTTCAGCCTAAAGGGCTTCTGCTTTAGGGTTTTTGAGAAAATAATAAAAACCATCCTATGTTAAGCATTTTGGTTGCATGATTCTTCAGAGTTGTCATGAGTTTGAGCCTTGGCACCCTAATTCTTATTATTAAATTAAATCAACATAAGGTAGCAGTGGTTTACCCTTTGTCTAATTTTCAAATCATTCAACTAGCAATTAAGCTTCGAAGTCAAATGGTTGTTTGGTGGGATATTAAATCTCTAGGACCAAGGGGTGGGGAGTTCTATCCTTGGCATCACCTATTCTTGTGCTAAAAATTAAATTACAAAGTCAAAGTAGGGATGGACCTGTGCTTGTCCAAGTTTCAACCCCAATTACTTTTGCTTTCTGGGATGTGCAAGAGAATATAATATAAACCATTCTTGAAATGGAGCATATGGATGACAGGTACATGAATTATTTGAGGGGAAAGGATAATGTGCAAGTATCATTGTTTTGAATTTTGTTAAGGATAACATTTATTTGGATAGCGTTTTAAGCTTCTAAAAGTAGAAAGGCCAGCCAAAGTGTCATAGCACGCTAGTGAGTTCTCATTCTATAATGTCATGACTGCTCTGGAGTGGAATCTTCCATCATCATTTAATCTCATGATGTAGCATTGTTATTGTATCACATGATCTTCTATTCATCGTATATTGCCATATCTTTTTCATAGTGCTTATTAAAATGTTTTATTCTTGGTAGTTATTTGTTTATTTTGAATTATTCTTGGAGTGCACGTCATATCTCTTAAATCTATGAACATTGCAGTGACAGATGATGGTTGTTTCCTTGCTACTGGAAGTTACGACACCACAGTCATGGTTTGGGAGGTTCTTCGTGCCCGAATCACTGAAAAGAGAGTTCGAAACACTCCGACTGAACTAGCCCGTAAAGATTATGTCATTGCTGAAACTCCCTTTCATATTCTCTGTGGTCATGATGACATAATTACATGTTTATGTGCTAGTGTGGAGCTTGATTTAGTTATTAGTGGTTCAAAGGATGGAACTTGTGTTTTCCATACCTTGAGGGAGGGAAAATATGTAAGATCTTTACGCCATCCATCTGGCAATGCTTTGTCAAAACTCGTTGCATCTCGGCATGGGCGGGTAGTCCTTTATGCTGATGAGGATCTCAGTTTACATCTGTATTCTATTAACGGAAAGCACCTTGCCACCTCTGAATCTAATGGGCGCCTCAACTGTGTTGAACTTAGCAAATGTGGTGAGTTCTTGGTTTGTGCAGGTGACCAAGGACAGATAGTTGTGCGCTCTATGAACACATTTGATATTGTCAAAAGGTATAATGGAGTTGGAAAGATTATAACTTGTCTTGCAGTAACTGTGGAGGAATGCTTCTTAGCTGGGACCAAGGATGGAAGCCTTCTTGTGTACTCCATAGAAAATCCTCAACTTCGTAAGACTAGCATTCCTCGTATGAAATCTAAATCTTCTGTATCAGGATAGATCTACAATCAGTGGTCAGAGATGCAGTTAAACAGCCTTCTGCCAATTTCTGAAATTAATTTCGGGTATGCTGCTACCATTGTGCCTTTTCTAATGAATGCTGACTGCACTTCATATGTGTCTATCATCACGCTTAATCTATGCTATGCTTTTACTTGATGCTTATCCTTGGAGTATTTGTTTTTGTCTTAACATCTTGAGGTGAGATGTTTCTGTTAAAGGGTGCTTTCTTTAGAGGAGTAAAAAAATGATCATGCACATCCTGTTGGAAACAGGAGAATTCTATGGGCACCTGACCAGACAGCATGATATGCTTTTAGGCCAGGTCCATTTAATGAACTCTATGTCCAAATATGTTCTCATTCCATGAGATGATCCCAATAAAAGCTGTTTCTTGAAGTTTTTCTGTATTGTTTTCGTTCTTGTTTGAAATGCTTATTGCATTTTTATATCATCTCCTCTCTAATTTTAGTATTTTGCCACTAAAAAGCATATCTTGCTTGTCCAAATATATTCTCATCCCATGTGATGATCTGAACAAACTTGTTTCTTGAAGTTTTTCTTTTTTCTTCTGTTTCTGTTTTTTTTTTTTTTTTCATTCTTAGATTATCACTTCTCTGATTTTCTTATCTCTTACCACTAAATAGCATGATATTGTACTGGCATATCTTCCTTGTAATGTCTGGCCCATGGCTAGTGATGGTGCCTTAACTAACGAAATTTAGCAGTATGTGTTTGTGGTCCTTTGTCAGATCTGTTTCTGGTATTTGTCTACTGAATAGCATCATCTCTGTGTTTTTTCTTGATCACTTGTAGTGTTACAAGTAATTTCTGCTGCAATGTTTGATTGCGCACACACTTGCAAGTATGTGCATAATGCATTGTGAATTATTTGCTCAAGGAAACTCATACGAAGAGCAAAATCCCATAAAAACTTTGGTTATGTTAATCCTCTCTCTCAACTCTTAAACACAACTGCAGGTATATTAGGATGCAGCTTTTTCTGTTAAAATTGCTTCCATAGATCTCCGGAATGTTTTCTGTTAGTGTATGATTTGTTTTCATCTCAAGAAGAAAATGTTTTCTGGCTTTAAGACTTTTTCCTTCCCTATGAAGTAGGATTTTATGGGAAAACTAGAATTACCTTTGCTTGACAAGGATAAATTAAATGTTGAGAGATTCTTTTTACTTTTCTTTCTATTTCCTTCCTGTTGTGATGTAAATTTTCTTTTGATAATGAACAGGAACACATGCTTAGGACACTGGATATTTGTTCACATCTGTAATGGATGTCAAGACTAATAGACACATTCCATCTGGGCAGGATCTCAATCACATTTCTTGTTCATGAAGACAGCAAGGATGTATGCAGTTAGCAGCTACCAGATAGGAAGTGGATTAATGTTTCAGTTTCCTGTCGCAATATATACACAGACCTTGAATAATTCAAATTGACATGTTGTTCAAATTCTGTCTGCCAGGAGTAGTCGTCTCATCTTATGTATTAGGAGGCGAGACAGAATCTGATTGCTTGCACATATGTGTTCGTTATAATCTTATAGGGTTGAATAGAATTGGTGTTGAGTATTAGCAACAGTTGTATCTCAGCACGTTATCTTTAGATCGGCGCGACCTTTGTACAGATAGGTTTTGTTGAGGTGAAATTTGTTGCTTGTATTTTATCAGACACTTGTAAAGTTCATTGGAGATGCAAATAACTACGGGAAAGATCCAACTCAAGCAACTTATAATCTTGCTGGATCATTTCTAGTTGTTGTGATAGATTTTTCTAGTTCGCATGTCTCTGTGAGTGCACATCCGAAATATAATTTCTAATATAATAACATCTGCAGTATGTCTTCAACATTTCGGGAAGTGTTTTTTTTGTTATGGTTTAAAGTTTTTTTTTTTTTAAGAATGTATTAAAGTAATATTTTTTTATTTTTTAAAAATTATTTTGAATATAGAATATCAAAATGATTTAAAAAGATAAATTTTTAAAAACATTGTGTCAACCGTATTTTTAAACATATCCTTGGATTTGAACAGCATAACTTCCTGAATCATATGCTTACACAAGCGGTAGTCTCCGCCCGAATTTGTTTCATATCTGGCGGTTTCATGGTGGTGTGATTGTAGGGCATAATTATAGAAAAAAGATGAAAGGTTTGTGTATCTCATTATGCACCGAATCATATCTAATAAGATATGATTTATCCTTTTAGAGACTTCATCATGCTATGGTGTTCTAGAATGTAAACCCTAACATAAAACATCAAACCAAAAATTAATAAGACCCCGTTCAGTAATAGAAACTCAGGACTAAGAGAAATGAATAAATGATAGGGAAAATAATAAATATGATGTGCAAGAGAGGAGAAGATATTCATGGATAAATGTTAAGGTGTTGGTGAAGTTATAATAAGGGTTATTAATTTCTGATTTAAAAAGCGGTAATGTTATTGTATAATGGTAACGAGTTTCAACAAAAAAAAAAAAAAAAGAATGATAGAATTTTGAAATAGATACATTATAAAATATGAAAATGGTTCATAAAGTAAGTATGGTAAATAAGAGTGGGTTTGGTGCAAAGATGGTATGAAAAAGTGTTGGTGTTAATCTCAGTTAAAAATTGATAGTATTATCCTAAATGGATTTATATTAAAAAAAAGTTAACAATAATATTTAAAATTAAACAAATATTTAAGGTGTATTTGAAAACGGTATAAATTGCGTTCCCTTAAATTTTAAAAAATTATTTTTTTTATTTAAAATAATTTTTTATATATATTCAAATTATTTTGATGTGTTAATATCAAAAATAATTTTTAAAAAATAAAAAAATTATTTTAATATATTTCTTAATAAAAAATACTTTACAGTGATATCATTACCATTAACACTAGAGTTATAGCTATAATTAAATATAACAATTTGACTTCGACTCGAAGTTGCTTGTTCTTGCAATAAAAGAAAAAACAATTGGTCGGTCTTGGTGTGAAAAATGTGCAACGTAAATGTATAGTATTTTTATTTTTCCAATCCCCTTCCATAACTTATAAAAATAGATCGTTCTTCGAAGAAAGCTGAATTAGTAAATGAATAGCTTAATTACACAACACCCTATATTTTGGGTTTTTATTTATGTCAATAAATAATATATAATGGTTTTCAATTTTAATTTTTTTCATTAAAAATAAAAATTTGGTGTTTGTGCATAAACTAGCTTACTTAATTTATGTAAAAACTTAATCAAGATACATGAAAATAAAATATTTTCATAAAAAAA
>Ga0325404_1005344_pt1 | contig 13537 bp, 4 predicted proteins | sample PopdelMetagenome_18_FD_205664 | JGI IMG/M metagenome (GOLD analysis project Ga0325404, IMG submission 205664) | Populus deltoides microbial communities from Bellville, Georgia, United States - Xylem-Control-R1 | ecosystem: Host-associated > Plants > Phyllosphere > Stem > Wood/Secondary xylem... | reverse complement strand
CCAAAAAAATAATTTCAAAAAAATATTTTCAAAAATTTGTAACTCTTCCGCGTATTTTTCTACTAAATTTTGCTTAATATTGATTTGTATTTTTACATCGTAAAAATATACATCTGGTATTAAAATATCCGGTTTTCATCAAAACATTAAAAAAAAAAACATGTTTTTGTTTTCATGCACACGGCCAAGTCTCTAAAAATAAAAAAAACTCATATTGTATTTTCATACAACAAAGAAAACTTCAAAAAAATGTTTTAGCATGCATTTTGGCTTTAATAACCAGTTTATTAAAGTCACGAGAACTTGGCCAATATTTCATAAAATCCAAAAAATTTATTTTGTTTTCTTTTAATATCCAAGATTACGAATTTATACGTAAAACGTACTCCCGATATTAAAAAGGTAGTTTTTTTATTTGACAATAGAACGGTTAGGTTTTACCCCATTAAGATAAGAACCTCCTTTTTAGGAGGGCTTTTCTTAAATCTTAGACAGACAGGACCAATAATTAGAAAACGCTACCAAACCTTAGATTTTGATCAGACAAATAAAACAATGCAGCTTACCTTAGGTAGGGCGTATTTCGGGTGCTAATACCTTCCCTTTACGCAACCAGTCTCCGAACTCGATCTCTGAGACCAGTTAGGGTTCCTAGTGACCAAAATACTAGGTAGCGACTCCCATTCCATTTTTACATTGATAAGAGACAAGAATTCCTTGTCTCTCCATATTTTCCAGATACCACACACATGAGTGTGGGTGGGCGATCGCCGCGACGCCGCACACGTGCGACAGAATGGCGACTCCGCTGGGGACCTTGTGGACTAAGCTTTGTTTTTGTCTGATCATCGTGTTTTATTGTTTGGTTTTGTGTTATTGTTAATTTCCATTCTCATTTGCTCATACGCTTTAATTTTTGTACATATTTGTTCATGCATTGTATAAAATTATTTCATGCATCATTCACATTTGAGGGGAATTATACTGAAAAAAACTTTAGGTTAAGTGGGGGACTAGCAGCTTACCTTACAACTTTTAGTCAAGGTTTAAGTTTGTGTAAACCCCAACTCTTCGCTGAGTGCTTAGACTGGTAAGGATTGGTGCATATGCCATCTCATTACCTACTGAGCCCCTATATTGCCTTCACGAGGGTGATCACTGGGACAACAAGAGATCCTTTTCGAGACTAGGTAGAAAGCCACCCATCATGTAATGGCCCAAACCTATCCTTAGAGTATGAACTCCCTAATACGCATGTACATACATTTGCATCGTACACATACATCCATTCATTGTAAATAACATACATACATGCATCAGGTTGAAATATAGGTCCCCTACGAGTCAACAACACCTGACTTTGAGCGAGAAACACGGAAGATGAAGAGCATGCTCACCGTGACGTCCATTTTCAAGAAGAGTTGGGAGTCTCTGAAGACAAGTGTGACTTGCCTCTAGCTTACTCGAGCAAATACTGAAAAATAACTCTGAGGAATGTTCTTTCCAATCGACTTATCATCTTTGTTCAAACTCCAACAATGTCTCAGCCTGAAGAAATTAGGGGCAAACATGGTCAAGAGCCTCAACACAATCCGAAGGGGAATTGCACCACCGTTGAAGAATGGAGCCTGTTCTTATTCTGCCAAGACATAACTACCTCTGTTCGATCATACCTGCAAAACTTCTTGATTTTTCTGTTTCAACTTGTTTCAGTCTTGTTGGTAATTTAGCTAAAAAATGCAACAAGACTTTCTTTGTCAAAAAAGCCTTCTTTTTAATAAGATCAAGTGTTTTCATGTGTTCATGACATGTCTTCCTTTTTGTTGCTGTTTCATGCAAATAACATATTGAACATAGCCTTTAAGCATGAAACCATTGCGCCAAGAATCTTTGGGTGTGTTTCCCTTTTCTTCCAAAGCTATGCATGATCTTACATGTTCACAATGATTTTTTAGGAATTCAAAGTTTAGTACAAAAACAGAAATCATGTTGGTGTTTGTCCAAAACAAACGAGTTCTGGAAATTCAGGTGATTTCTTTGAAAGGTAACCATACTCCGAGAAAACCTGAAAAAAACAAAAACACCATGAAGTGACTCTAAAGCTGAGTTTTATTTGAATGAATAATGAGAAATCACTTTGCATGTTCGCATGAAAGCAAGGCTTACCGATCCTAAATGCATGCATTTGAGATGAAGAAAGGCCATCATTGATAATCCTTTCATAAGGCTGAAATATATCATTTGCAGTCCCTTTTTGAGCCTGGTAACGTTTTTTGGAAATAACCTTGACTAGGATCACACCCCACATTGGGGGGCAAATGCGAGAGACATAGAAAAAACCTCAATGATTGAAAGTGCCCAAACAATACTGGGGGGCATAAAAGAAAATTCTCAATCATCAAAACTGCCCACGCAAAGCTGTGGCGTGATAAAAAAAATCCAAAAAATACAAAAGATTTAAGCTTCTCATAAAAACAACTGAGGTGATTATGCTCAACCAAACAAAATGACAAAAACAAAGAGAGAGAGCTCAAGCCCAACAATAGGGGGCACGATAGACCCTTTTGGAAAGACAATTCAAAAGATAAAAGGTCAGGAAATAAGCACAAGTGATCCTTAGTCTTAAAATCCCTTAAACACCTTTTGAGCCTGCAAAATATCCTTTTCTTCGTAACCAATAGCCAAAGCCTACATTACGTACCTATTCAAGCCCTTTCTGATCAAAGGCAAGCAATCTGGATCGGTAGGCAGTGCTTTCCCATGCAAACCAAGTCATTATTCATGCAAATAAAATGAATGCTTTGAATACTGGTTCTTTGAAACTCTCAAATTAAATCTGAAACCTTTTTGACCAACCAGATGTCACTTCATATTTTTCACCAAAATCAAAACAAAAAGTTTTCATCACTTCTGAAAACCTCTCCATAGGAATCACTTGAATTTCTTCAGAATAAGTTTGCTTTGAATTGATGTTAAAATGATTTTTGTGTCTGGAATAACTTTGAAATTCTAAAATTTCTGCATGAAAACAACTCCTTGTCAAACCTTCCTTCACATAGCCTCATCCCCAAACCCAAATTGAATACTTGGGGGCATAATCAAGCTGGGGGGCAATCAAAAAACTCTTGGTAGGGCTGGCTTCATGATTCCCTTTCTAAGAAAAATGCCAGGCAAAATGGGCAACCCTTGAGATAAAGGGCAGAGGACAAAGAAGTATGATGACATCAATTCCTTCCTAGAAGTCAAGATCACAAGATATGACTCGAGTAAGCAAGAGCAAAAAAGCCGTTGAAGTTTACTGTCAACACTCCAATTTTTGAGAAAAGAAAGACACCATGAAGAAATGGGGACCTATATTTCTCAGGTAAGTATACATGCATATCAATCATAATGCATTGCTTTCAACGTTGTCAGATCGGTGTTCCAACATCACCTTTTGGGTAGTGCGTTTTCTAACCCTACCTCATTTCGAGTGCGCCTTTGAGCCCTCACTTCCTTTTGTGTGCGCCTTTGAGCCATCATTTCTCAGGTAGTGCGTTTTCTAACCCTACCACATTTCGAGTGCGCCTTTGAGCCCTCATTTTTTGGGTAGTGCGTTTTCTAACCCTACCTCCTTCTAAGTGCGCCTTTGAGCCACCATCTTCTGGGTAATGCGTTTTATAACCCTACCTCATTTCGAGTGCGCCTTTATGCCCTCACTTTCTTTTGAGTGCGCCTTTGAGCCCTAATTTCTCAGGTAGTGCGTTTTCTAACCCTACCTCATTTCGAGTGTGCCTTTGAGCCCTCACCATTCTTTTTTGGGAAGGTCACCCATTACAACTCGACCATTCTCCATGTTTTTTTTATCTGGGTAGGTCACCCATTACAATGAGACCATTCCTCCACTTGGGTAGGTCACCCATTACAACACGACCATTCTTCCTTTTTTCCATTTCTGGGTAGGTCACCCATTACAACGTGACCAATTCTCCATGTTTTATTTCTTGGGTAGGTCACCCATTACAATTCGACCATTCCTCCAAACATGACCACTCTTCCTTTTTTCCATTTTTGGGTAGGTCACCCATTACAACTCGACCACTCTACCTTTTTCCCATTCTGGGTAGGTCACCCATTACAATTCGACCATTCCTCCACCTGGGTAGGTCACTCATTACAACATGACCACTCTTCCTTTTTTCCATTTTTAGGTAGGTCACCCATTACAACTCGACCACTCTACCTTTTTCCCATTCTGGGTAGGTCACCCATTACAATTCGACCACTTCTTCATGTTTTTTTTGGGTAGGTCACCCATTACAATGAGGCCATTCTTCCACTTGGGTAGGTCACCCATTACAACTCGACCACTCTACCTTTTTCTTATTTTGGGTAGGTCACCCATTATAACTCGACCATTCTCCATGTTTTTATCTGGGTAGGTCACCCATTACAATGAGGCCATTCTTCCACTTGGGTAGGTCACCCATTACAACTCGACCACTCTACCTTTTTCTTATTTTGGGTAGGTCACCCATTATAACTCGACCATTCTCCATGTTTTTATCGGGGTAGGTCACCCATTACAATAAGACCACTCTTCCTTTTTATAATTGGGCAGGTCGCCCATGAAAATAGACCAGTGTGAGCGTGTGTGGGCAAGTCACCCCTGAAAATAGACCAGTGTGAGTGTGTGGGCTGGTCGCCCCTGAAAATAGACCACTTTGAGTACTTGGGCAGGTCGCCCATGAAAATAGACTAGTGTGAGTGTGTGGGCTGGTCGCCCCTGAAAATAGATCACTTTGAGTACTTGGGCAGGTCGCCCATGAAAATAGACCAGTGTGAGCGTGTGTGGGCAGGTCGCCCGTGAAAATAGACCAGTATGAGTATGTGGGCTGGTTGCCCCTGAAAATAGACTACTGTGAGCATGTGTGGGCAGGTTGCCCAAGATAATCAGATCATTTTCTTTCCTTTTGTTTTCTTTACAAGCTTACTACGCAAAGTCTTTGCTCCGTAAGCATTGTAAAGAGGGGGGCAACTGTCATAACTCAATTTTGGATCACTCCCAAATTTTGTTTTCCTTTTCTTAAAAAAAAAAAAAACTGCACGGTGCCATTTTGAACGGCACGGTGCAGCTTCTCCCCTGCAAATGCAGAGACAGGGGAGAAGAAGGATATTTTTGAAATTTTTCCCGCTATTCTTCCCTTCTCTCTCTCCACCCCACTTGCCCAAAAATCCCGCATGACCCATACCCACACAACCATACCCTGCAAGCATTATGGAAGAAAAATGAGACGGAAACCATGCCCTGCCAGCAGCTCCCATCACCCACCTTACCCTGCGCCATGGCAGGGGTAAGGTGATCCTCTCCTCCTCTGCTTATAAATACCAGAGGAGGAACCAGCAACCAGGGGGAAATTTTAGGAGAACAGAAAACAGAGGGGGGGGCGATTTTTTGAGAAAGAGAGGAACACCAGGGGGGGCAAAAATTTTTGGAGGAGGAGAAAACGGCAGAAAACAGGGGAGGAGGGCCGAAGAAAAAAAAACAGAGACAGTGAGAGAGTGGGGAGAAAGACAGAGACCGAGAGAGAGATAAATTTTTTTTTTGAGAGAGAAAGGGGAGGACGAAAGGAAGGAAACCGTAGGTTATTTTTGAGAGAAAAGAAGAGTGAAGAGAAAAGGAATCAAAGGCAGTAGAAAAAAAAACATGGGAGAACAGAGGAGGAAGAAGGAAGAAAAAAAAAAGAGAGAGGGGACCGGAGCAGCAACAGAGGAGGAATCAAAACGAAAACAGAAAAAAAGAGACCACCGCCACCTTCAAACCCAGAATTCCAGCAGCTGCCACCGCTCCTCTCAGCCGCTGCCACCGCCACCGCCACCTTCAACCAAGAATTCCCAGCAGCTGCTCCTCTCTCTCCACCGTTTGGAGCAGCACCACCACCAGCCTCTCACCACCTTCCTCTCCTTGCTGTAACACTCGTGAACAAGAAGAAGAAGCATGCGCCTCTACACGGACAAGAAGAGTAGCAGCAGCACCATCAATGCCATTGTCAAGTCTTGGAAGTGAAAACAAAGAAGGAGAGAAAGGAGGAAGAACCACTGGTTGCTGTCAGCATAGCTGCCACCAGCGCCACCCCAGAGCCACCATCCACCCCGTCATTGATAACAGCCCCTGCATAGTGAGAAACAGAAGAAAAAACACTGAAAAAACCGAAACAGAGGAGAACAGAGCAGAAGAAAAAAAAACGCAGAGAAGAAGAAGAAAAGCCGACCACCGTCCAAGCCGTTCTCTGGTCAGCAACCGCCAGCAGCACAGCCTCGAAGCCACCGCAGGTCCGCCCCCCTTCCTTCTTCTTCTTCCTCGCTGCACTGTCTCCACTGTTCTGCGTGAACAGTGGAGAGTGAATTAATTCACTCTCCACTGTTCACGTAGCATGCGAACAGTGGAGAGTGCTCCACTGTTCACTGTCCGGCCCAGTCCAAAATGAGTGGGCCGGGTCCAGCCCGGTCCAAAAAAATAATTTCAAAAAAATATTTTCAAAAATTTGTAACTCTTCCGCGTATTTTTCTACTAAATTTTGCTTAATATTGATTTGTATTTTTACATCGTAAAAATATACATCTGGTATTAAAATATCCGGTTTTCATCAAAACATTAAAAAAAAAAACATGTTTTTGTTTTCATGCACACGGCCAAGTCTCTAAAAATAAAAAAAACTCATATTGTATTTTCATACAACAAAGAAAACTTCAAAAAAATGTTTTAGCATGCATTTTGGCTTTAATAACCAGTTTATTAAAGTCACGAGAACTTGGCCAATATTTCATAAAATCCAAAAAATTTATTTTGTTTTCTTTTAATATCCAAGATTACGAATTTATACGTAAAACGTACTCCCGATATTAAAAAGGTAGTTTTTTTATTTGACAATAGAACGGTTAGGTTTTACCCCATTAAGATAAGAACCTCCTTTTTAGGAGGGCTTTTCTTAAATCTTAGACAGACAGGACCAATAATTAGAAAACGCTACCAAACCTTAGATTTTGATCAGACAAATAAAACAATGCAGCTTACCTTAGGTAGGGCGTATTTCGGGTGCTAATACCTTCCCTTTACGCAACCAGTCTCCGAACTCGATCTCTGAGACCAGTTAGGGTTCCTAGTGACCAAAATACTAGGTAGCGACTCCCATTCCATTTTTACATTGATAAGAGACAAGAATTCCTTGTCTCTCCATATTTTCCAGATACCACACACATGAGTGTGGGTGGGCGATCACCGCGACGCCGCACACGTGCGACAAGGATCTCATTAATAGCACTGTCTGTGGGAAAATTTGATCAAAAAGCTATCAACTGTTTTTCTAGAGATGGTTTTTGACATCCCTAATCACTATTAATGAGAGATGGTCACAACACGTCTAAAATGGAATGTCCGACAAACATCTCTACAACTACTGACATGATTACTTTATTAGAACATCAACAATTCTTCAATCAAGACTGACTTCTCACTAGAAAACAATAGCTGCTCGAGGGGATAGTCAAGCCCAATGAGTTTGGCACAAAAACCTTGAACTAATCTATATCTTAGTTTTAAGCAACCTTTGTGTTAGACTTTCTTCAACACTAATATACCAACCAAGAAAAACTCCAAAAGCTATAACATCACTAAATTATGAGAAGATGTACATTTTTATGATTGTTCATTAGTATTAATGAAGTTCCTTTAGCAAGATAAACTACTTTAATGATAAAGAATGTTCCAAATCAGCTTGGAAGGCATGATCTACTGTGTATACAAGATGTGCACAGTTCGTGAGAGAATCAAAAGGCTATGCAGCATGATTATTACTTCAAATCAACATGATTTCCCTTATTTATCAAAGGACTTGGTGGTACAAGAAAATTTAGGCTACATGTTTTTATCGACCTCATAAATATCATTAGCACTTTGAAAGTTTGAAAGCATCCAACAAGGCCAAATGGAGTGTTGGTTCAAATCGTACAACATGTGAAGTCTATTTGGCAACCACCTAGAAGATATCTACTAGAGAAACTAGTAGATAAATGTCATTAAATTGATTATACCTCAAAGGGCAATAAAAATATACCATGGTCAATGTTAAGAATATAAGTTTTTTTATATATGAATTAAATTATTCAAAGTAGCGATGTTTTGTTTTTAAGTGATATTCAGAGCAACATCCTCGGAACCTTCCAAGGATGGGATGGACTAAGTCTTCCTAGTGCGATTGCATGATTTACCTTAGAATAGATCAAATTTTTCTTAGTGTGATTGCACAATTAACCTTGTAAGGGATTAACATGATCTTCCCAATGCAATTGCATATTTCTCCAAGGATGGAATTGATATGGAATCTCTCCAGGGCAGCCTTCCCAAGCTGGGATAGACTCAGTCTTCCTTGTGCAATTGCACAATTTATCTTGAAAGGGACCAAAGTCTTTCTAATTTGATTGCATAATTTACTTGGAAGGGATTTGCATGGTCTCCCTAGTATAATTGCACATTTCTCCAAGGATAGGATTGACATGACATATTTCCAGGGCAACAACCCCCACAATCTTCCAATGATAGGATTGGCTCATTCTCCTTAACATGATTACATAATTTACCTTGGAAGAGATCAAAGTTTTCTTAGTGCGATTGCATAATTTACCTTGGAATGGATTGTTATGATTTCCTTAGTGTGATTGCACATTTCTCCAAAGATGAAATAGACTACCTCAACGATGATGTTTTGCCTTTCTAAGGACAATAGCCCTAAACTCATAAGCAGATCAAACTTGAAATCTGTCAATACAATAGCATCAATCTCCACCTACTGCTTAGAGAACTTTTAATAATCCACTACAAATTTATCTATACTAACAACCAAGATTTTCGCTCGTTTTCAAACAAGGGGAAAATCCCTCCTAAATTTTGTTTAAGGTCAGACAATGTTCAAAATTGATAAATATTTTTCTAAGTATTGGTGTTAGAACTATACAAATTTTCAACAATTTTCTAAGGGTTTTTGGACCCTACATGAATTTTTTACAATGGGCATTGAAACTATACTGATTGTTTAGGGAATTCCCTTAAATTTATTATAAGTACAGGTGTTGGACCCATATAAAATTTCAAAACTTTTTCTATAGGTCTTGATCTCAGTATGGAATTTTTATTATAAATGTTAAACTCATACACACAAGTCAACATAGAAATGAAAATAATCAAATGTTATATAAAATAAAAAAAAATACATAGATAAACCTCATATAACCGAAGCTATGTATATGAGTAAAGAGAGAAAAGGGAAAAGGCTAAGATATCTAGCCTAGGCTCCTTAACTAGATATTCTTCATGTCGAGCAGCAACAACCCTAATAAGGAACACGTCTATAAAATCAGGCACCAGAACTAGATGAAAGGTGGTACTGAAGTCTATCTGCATTCCCTTTGATCTATAGAAGAAATACAGGTTAGATATGACAAGAAAGATCTTGTCTGAATCGTCTCGATCAAAGCTGCAGACCCAAAAAAAATTCCTTAAACTCTCCATGAGAGTTCTTTAAAGACTCCGGCTAAGCTCGAAAACTCTAGGCTTCTTCCCTGGCAGCAAGAAGCTCAGCCTTCAAACCGTATTAGGTGGTTTTGGCCTCAAGAATCTTTTATTTCAAAGTATCCACTTGGTTATAAGCGACTTGAAATAGTTTATCATTGGAGCTTAACTGAAGAATAACACCTCATATTTTTTTCCTTCAGCAATGAATAAACCACATTGAGACTCCCTATTTTCGTTTTTATAGTAGTCTTCTCCTTCTTTAGCCACTCGAAGACAACCTAATTAGCCCTATTTTTGGCGATGACCTTCCTTATATGGTTCATCTCGGCTATCTAGTGCCTCTTGGAATGAGCACACATTATAAAAGTCAGCTGAAAATGAGTGTTAGGAATAATGGTCATAAAACCAAACTACTAGGAGAAATGAGAAAAGGTCCTTAAATTAAAGGTCATTTGTCTAATTAAAGTCAAATAGCAGTAATAGCTCTCATTAGACATCATTGAGATGTCTGATGAATAGTGAGGATACTCTCCAATAGTCTCATTAACTCGAGACTAGTCTTCCCAAGGCCAAAACTCCTATCAACAATAGCCTCCATGAGTTGCCTCTTATTCTCAGGTAGGTTGGGGAAACTGAAGGGAGCCTAATCAAGACCGAGGTTGATGAAAGCATCCTGAAACTTAGCTTTCTAAAAATAGCCCAGGTGGAGGGCTCAGCTACTGCAGCCTCTACCAATAAACCTAGACGTTGAAGTAAAGGAAAGGCCACCACAAAAGCCTTTTATGATTAAAGCTGAAACATCGGTTTCCACAAAGGTTGAGACTTTTCTGCTCTTAAAGTGGGCAACAACGCCTGCAATCACTTCAGGGAGAGTCAAATCTGTTTGACCCCTGGTTGGGGGAGTACTATTACCTTTTTTTTGTGGAAGTTCTGACCCCCGCTGGTGTTTTCTCAATAATAAAGCCTTTAGGAACAAAGAGTTCATCAATGATGATTGGGTAATCCTTTATCACTTTTTTAGCCCTACCTCCGCTCATAACAAAAGGCAAAGGTGGAGGAACCCTCTAGTAATGGGAATAACCTCAGAATTGTTGCATTTTATCTTTAGGACTTACTGATCCGTTGTACCTTATTATCAGTTATCTCCCTCTCCATTTCTTGACTTGCGCAGGCTTCCCACATAAAGTTTCTTTCATGACTCTAGTGGTTCTATTGGGAAAGGTGAAAAATCAATGCATGTTATTGCCACCATTAGTGTCAGCAACTAAATGGTAACAATTTTCAAAGACATTAACTATAGGCTCGATTTTAACGAGCCTAGAAAACTTATCATAAGGGGATAAAGTTATCCACCTATTAAAGTGCAACTGGTATGGACCCAACTGGTAATACTTTTTTTTATTCGAGGAAACCCCACCTCTCGAAAAGCGTACTTTGTGGCCCGGGTGAGCAAGTAAAACCCCGGCTGTCCTGGCTCTTACAAGAGGTGCATGCCCTACCTCGAACTCGAGACCTACTGTGCAGATCTCAAGTCCTTTGTCATCATGCTATGTCCCTTAGGGAGCCGAACTGGTAATACCTAAACACTTCCCTCACAAATATTTAGAGAGAGAAGTAATACCCTAATACATACATGTAAAAGAGAGCTATAATCTCAAATTGAACCTGGGCAGAGCCCAAGGTCTGCCGGTTAATATGCTTAGCGTGATTAGGCATTTAAGTTGTGTATTCTCTTAATTGTAAAAAAGTAACAAACTCTATGTCCTCTTATACCAAGGTACTAAGAGCATCATCCTTAAAGGTTTGGGGCAACCTCTTTCATTCTTGAGATTCCTTAGTAATATTAGGAGAAGAACTTCTCCTGTGAGGAGAGTTACTCTTCTCTCTACCAAAAGTGGACTCCAGGTTGCCATCTCTTCTAGTTTGGGGGTCCACAACTTTGATGGACCCTTGGAACTTCTTCCAGTCTTAAGTTGGAATTTGAATTTCTCTTTAGAGTCACTGACATCCCTCTTTCTAGAGATAAATTTAACCCTTTTTAGTTTATATTTCTTTTTAAAGTAGAAAAGAAAAGAAGAGAAGCTTGTGATGGAAAATACCTAGAATGAGTTTTTCTTCTTAAATTAGAACAAAAGTAGTTCAAAGTTTTTAACAGAATAGTTTTTCAAAAAGTAAAAGAAAAAAAAGTAAGAATGACTAGGGTTATAAAGAAACATCTTTCCACTCTTATCATTGGATGAATGACTTTTCATATCATCTCAAATCTCTAGAAGTCCATTCAAATGTTGCATTGAATGAACGTCGTCGTTTTGTTTTCCAAGGGACACCTCCTTTCAATCAAGATAGATCACCTGATCATCTTCTTCAAATAAGGGCGAAACACATGGCCATAAAAAATCCTAATAGTTCTGTAAAAACAAATCTCATAAGAAAGTAAAAAATATCTCATTGATGGAATAAATAACTCTCAGGTAAAAAGACTTTCTTTAAGACTAGTAACCTTTCAAAATCTTTGCATAATAAATACGTAAAGACTTAAGGGTATTGATGGATCAACGTATTTTATAAAAGTTTTTTTTTTTTTGCCTAAAACCCATGTTCAAAACAAAGAAACCAAAGGCATGGTGATAACCCAACATCTTTAGACTCGGCCAGGCATTGAACTGAAGCATATATATAGATCCAATGAGCTTCAAACTCCTTACCCTCAGGTTTAGCCAAGTGCTGAGCCCAAGTACAAATGACTCTAGCAATCTTATTAAGCTCCATATTGGATTTCAAGACTCTGATGAGTTAGAGATATTCCCTCTTTGATGAGTTAGAAATATTTCTCTTGTGATGAATCATTAATATTTTTCCTTTTTGACACATAAAAGGTGTTTTAATGCTATAAAAAAAGATGAATTTTTAGTCCCTCCTCCACTAAAAGGTAATAATGATGGACTATAAAGATTCATTGGATATTTAAAAAGAGGATATTCACAATCTCTTAATTTTGAATATTTTTAGGATGTATATTTTCAAAGTTTATCTCTCACAAATATTATTGTATTTTCTTAAAAAAAACACATTTACTTCAGCATATATATTTTCAGAATCCTCCCCTCCACCAAAGGTTAGATTTTTTAGGACCTCATCAAATGACAAAAATGATTATTGTATTGTTATTGATTTCAACTTAGTATATAAATTAAAATACAAAAATAATATTTATTTTTTAAAACTATGTAAGTTTGACAATAACAAATATTAAGGATAAAGTCTATATATATATTAAGAATAAAATATATATTTTTTATACCTTGTTCATCCTCATTCAAATATGATATAAAATAATTATTTTATCTTATACATATGTATTAAACACAATTTTATCTTTACTCCTTGTATATCATGTTTTCTATACCCCATTTGTCTATTTTATTCCATACGAAGAAACAAAACAAATACCATGTAACAAAACATCATATCATAGTTCTTAGACCCGGTTTGGTGGCCGGTCTGATTTAAGATTCGGGTTCCAGGTTTTGACCGGGTCACAAGGTTTTGATCGGGTCACTAGATCGCATGGGTCAATTTTTAAAAAAAATTAAAACAATATCATTTTAGTTAAAAAATAAAAATTAACAGGTTGCAATCGGGTTTTTGACCAGGTCTTGCCCTATTAATCAAGTTACCGGGTCAACCGGATTTTTTTTTTCTTATTTTTTCTTCAACTCGACCCAATTCTAGACTCAAATCGACCCGTCAAATGAAGTTGGACTGAATTTTAAAACTATGCATCATATTTATCTTGAAAAAAAAAAATTTATTATTATTATTATCTCCATCAGGATCACGATTTCCGTCCGCAAAATGGGAAGAAAAAAAAAAAGTTAGCATTCTCACTTTTATTATTTTGAGGAAGTATAAATAATAATAATAATAAGAAAAGACAGTCTCTTTTGATCAACAGCCCCCTCTCCCCTCCTCTTTCTTCCCTTCTTCCTC
>Ga0325404_1005342_pt1 | contig 13538 bp, 8 predicted proteins | sample PopdelMetagenome_18_FD_205664 | JGI IMG/M metagenome (GOLD analysis project Ga0325404, IMG submission 205664) | Populus deltoides microbial communities from Bellville, Georgia, United States - Xylem-Control-R1 | ecosystem: Host-associated > Plants > Phyllosphere > Stem > Wood/Secondary xylem... | reverse complement strand
TACCTTACTTGTTAAGACAAACACCTGATAATCTCTAAACTATTTTCATTCTAACCGGAACATTTAGTTCCTAACAGTTAATATAGAAACTCCCTCTAGGAGTCTATAGGCTCTTCAACTCGATCTTTAGTGAACAATTCTTCTTGAGAATCTTCTTCACACTACAATCACGTGTTAAGAATATATGGTATGAAACTCGGTGTAACTCCTTAACTGATTAGGCACTCTTGCTCCGCTACAAGTGTTGCTCTCCCAGTGTTATTTTCGCATGCTAATGCTTTAGATTATCCTTCCTTATATACACATCTATTTGATAAGGATAAGAATTGTATCTTCAAGCTTCCTAGTTTGTTACGTTCTTAACATACTATTATTTGAGTTTCATAAAAACACTTCTCTAACAGTTATCTTCAAATAACTTGTATTTATCTTCTATCTTAACTTCTTATATAATTTATCCAAATAAATTAAATAATTACATAAAAAAATCATGTCATATCCTAAAAGATAAACTTGACTAATTACTTATCTAATTTTAGTTAAATTAATAATATAAACAAATTCATCTTTAGCAACGCAAATTATAATCATTTACTAATCAAAGCCAATTATTTTGACATTTACAATCACCCTTTTTGGTTGATTTGTGACAAAACATAATAAAAATGAATTATCATGCAAGTAGTTTAGATAGTTTGATCATAAACAAATACTTCTTTAAAGTATTCCTGCAAGTACAATTGAAACAGTGGTTTGTAGTATGAGTACAATTATTAATATTTATACAATAACATCCTAACAGTTCCTAACTTGTTTCATGCAATCAGCTCATAACACATTCAAAGAATATTCCATGTAGCATGTTGCATCCTAATGGTTCATAATATCTTCAAAGTGCAATTATCATGCATCATATATTGCCATATTATACATCAATTTCAAAATGCATCAAGTATTCAACATACAAGTTTTTATGCTACAAAAAAAAATATTCTAGTTATTATAGACTAGAATATTCAATATTAATTACTGATTAAAAAAATTAGTAAAATTACATAACAATAAAAAAACATATTTGACGGCTGGCTTGCTTTCTCTTCCTTGCATGCATCTTTGTCTCCCTCTTAGTTTGGCACTGATTATATTCATCATCACCAATAACAACTAATGCACTTGTTCGATGTCCAAGCTGAGTTGAACAAGTCTATTATTAGTCTGCACAATATCTTGGTTCATATCTATTAGCAACTTATCAACTACATCAATCTTATGTTTCCACTTCCTAGTAAAACTATTAAACATGTTTGATAATACTTGTAATTGTTCTATTATAAGTAGGAGTAGGGGTTGGTTTGAGGAGTTTTGGTCTGATAGAAGGTAAACTCTCCAGGATGTAACCTCTTTTTACTGACCATAACTTCAAATTTCACAAGAGTTTTAACTAAGATCTTTCCATACATCTTGATTATTAGCTTACTATCATGCAAAGGTACTTTGTCCATGACTTTTATCCTAATTATCAACCCTTTAAAAGGCATACCCACTTCTTTCTTAATTGTAGCTTTTTGTATGACATCAATAAAGTAAGTGGCTAGGTCAATAGGAACATCAATAGCAATAGCATGCATGAACTGAGTTTTTTCAATTGTCAACTCAATATGTCTTGCAATAGGTTAGAGGTTTGTTGGCATAATTTTTGCTAATAATAGGTAAGGAGGTAACATGATGTGTATAGGCAGTTTATGTGCTTTGGCAGACCATTTTGATGATATAGAGCCAACAAACAAATTACTCATCTGAGTCTTGGAAGGGGCTCTTATTCCCTTATAGATAAAGCTAGGATATATGATTTCAGGTAGCTTATATAACTTTCCAATGACAGCAGGAGATAGCTCAAGGGTTTGACCTTAAATAATAGAAGTAATGAAGTGGTCATCAATATTGACAAACTCATAATTGACATAATAATTGACATAAAACTCACTAACTACTTCAATATATATATATATATAGAACAAATACTCCTTTAGTCAGCTTACCTCATTGTCTTTTCTTAAAGATGTCCTCTATAAATGCAAGTGTGGGGTTAGAATGATCACTTATTTGAAGAAATGATGGGTTATTTAATGGTTATCAATTAATTTTTTTCAATTTTATTCTCAAGTTGGAAATTTATGGAAATTAATTTTTTATGGAATTGATAATATTAAAATGTATTTAATTTAGGTTGAATAATCTTGAATTGAACAAATAATAGATAATTAGTTAGGTTATAATTATTTGCTATTAATTTTATTATTTAGTTCACATTTTGATGCAAAAATAAATTAATATAGAAATGATAATTAGTTATTGGATTATGAATTCACTTTTAGTAAAAAGTTGAGTTTTGAATTGATAGTTACGTTATTAATAAATATCATCATCAATGTTCTATATAGGTTTCATAAGTAATTAGTTATTTAATGGGTATCAATTAGATTTTTTCAATTTTATTCTCAAGTTGGAAATTTGTGGAAATTATTTTTTTATAGGTTTATGTTATGCTTATGGCATCGACCTGAGATATAAGGGTGGGTTATACTATTTCAACGGTAGGTACACAACATTTCAGCACAAGCTAGACATCATTGGTCAATGATGAGATGGTCTGAGATAGAGTTCAGAAACAAATGACTAAAATGAGGACACAGCTAATGTCATAACCTAATTTTTGACCATTTTAATTTTAACGTTAATTATTATTTTATTTATTGAAAAGGATAAAAAAATGATGATAAAAAAATAATAATGATGAAAAAACAAGTAAAATGAAATAAATGAAGAATGAATTAAAATTTAGGTTAAGGGCAACATGATTGGAAATTCTAGGGTTTAATTAAACTTTGAAATTAATCTAATTAAGCTTGGAATTAATTTAATTAATCAAGTCAAGGGTTTAATTGAAGAATGGATAAGTTTTGAGATTTAATTAAGCTTGGAATTAATTTAATTAATCCAATCAGGGTTTTAATTGGAGAATTGATAAGTTTTGAGACTTAATTAAGCTTGGAATTAATTTAATTAATCCAATCAAGGTTTTAATTGGAGAATTGATAAGTTTTGAGACTTAATTAGCTTGAAATTAATTTAATTCATCCAATCAAGGGTTTAATTGGAAATTGATAAGTTTTGAGACTTAATTGGACTTGGATTTAGTTAAATTAATGAAATCAGAGACTTAATTGAACAAATAGCAAAGTTTGGGGTTAATTGGGGGCAAAATTGCAACAGATTAAAGTCCAAGGATTAGCTTGTAAAAAGCGACGAAATACAGGGTTCCAATTACAATTTAGAAAGGGGCTTGATTGCATGATTTCAGAAATTCAGTGACCAGATTGAAAATGGTCATTTCCATCGCACAAACGACACCATTTTGAGAAGTTGTTCATCGCCTTCTTCCTCAGGAGTCGTTTCTGGCAGTAATGGCTTTGAAGCCGTTTCAAATAATTGGTATTCTCTCGCTATAAAGCCAGAGAAGATGAGAGAGCGAGAGGAGGGGGGAGGAATCACAAGGGGGGACCCAGAGGCTAAAATTCCAAGACAAAAAAAAAACCATTAGAGGGGACGAAGAGAGACAGAACCGGGGGAAATTTTGGTCCCTCAACCAGCAGCAAATCCTCGTGCTTTTACCACCATTGTCTTCGTCTTGAACGGAGAAAACTGGGCAGAGACACAAACAAGGAAGGAGAACTGGAGAAGGCAAAACAGAGAGCACGAACCAAACGAAGAAAAACTGGGAGAGGAAAGAAAAATTGAGGAAGGAAAAGCTGGGGAGTGAACCGACAGAGGAGGAAGCCAGGACACGGACGAAGACAGGGATTTTTTGGGACCGAAAACCAGAGGAGAGACCTGGAGCAGAACCCATAGAAAAACCCAGAAAACAGGGGAACAACGGAGCATCATACGCAGAGAAAAAGAACAACCCAAAAGGCAGTGGAGCCACACCGGGAAACAAAAGAAAACAGCCACCGCGCCATCGTCTTCGTCGCCGTCCTCCGCTGCACAGGTAAGTTTCCATTCTCTGCATTCAATAAAACTTTCAAATGCAGTGTGAAGGTAATTTAATTACCTTCACATTATTCATGCACGCGTGAATTTACTTCACGCGTGCTTCTTCTTCTTTTGCCCAGCCGGGCCACTGGCTTGGGCCAGTGGCCAGGCCGGGCTAGCTGGGTCCAGCCCAGCCCCCACATGGGCTGAGCTAGGCCCAGCCCCCAAAACATAAATAATAAAAAATAGAAAAAATAGAAAAAAATAAAAAATAAATAAAAAATTGTGTATGCATAAATAAAAATAACATAAATTTATTAGTTTATTCACTGACGCCAGAGTCAAGAATAAAAATACAGGTTTAAATTTATATTATTTTTATTCATTATATTTTATTTTATTTAGCTAGAAAAATAAAAAAATATGTGCATGTGTAAAAATAAATTTATTTTATTTGTTTATTCACTGATGCCAGAGTCAGGAATAAAAATATTGATCCACATTTATTTTATAGCTACGTAATATTTACCAACACCAGAGTTGGAATTATTCGTAGTTGAATATTCACTGGCGCCAGAGTCAGGAATATTGCAAGTAAACCATCAGAGCATAAACCAATAAACATTTAGCAATTTAAGACAAAATCAGCAATGCAGTCTGCCTCATGCAGAACGTTTAAGGAGTGATAATATTTTTCCTTTTACGTAACCAATCCCGTACTATAGAATCTCTGTTGACCAGTTAGGGTTCCTAGTGACCATAATACTAGGTGGCGACTCCTTAAACAAGACCTTTTTCCTAAAAGAACAAGATGCCAGAAATCTATTCTTTTTCCACAATTCAAAATATTTTTTTAGGGCCGCCGCGATGTCGGGTGCGACAACTAAAATAAGAAATAAGAGCATAGGTCAAATAAGAAAATGGGAGGAAATACGTGCATATTTCACTTTAAATTTTCCTCCCCCTCCTAGTGCTTCTGGTTTAGAATCTTTTCCTTCCCCGTCATCTTTTTAGAGATTTTAATCTGTTTGGATTTGTTTTTGTATGGAATTCATTTTAATATAATTATTATCGAACAAGATTCTTATTAATGTTATTGTTGTGAGTTTCAAGGATTATAATCACAAATGCATTTTGGGATTATAACAACATTAAAAAAAGTGTGATAATTTGATGAAATCACCAACAAAATAGTTTATTTCGTTTACATTCCCATCAACAATTTTAGGCTATATTTCATCAGAAAATTACAAAAGATTTTGGAATTTCCAATGAAAATGCAACCAGAATCTTCTGATAGTGATTTTGTTAAAATTGGTCACTCACATTTCGATGAAATAGGCAACGAAATCGGCGATAAAATATTATATTGGCAAATATGATGCATTTTTGATGGAATATACGATGAAATATTTCATCAACAAATAAGGATCCAATGAAGTTATTAATAAAAAATGAATTGTAATTTTTTTTGCCTGAATATTCCATCAGCAATACCGTTAAAAAAAGAAGTTACTAACAGAATCATTGATGAAATGCATATCCCTGATAAGCATATTATCGACAACATGTTTCCATTGGTGATTTTATTTGTATACTAATTGCCGCCATAAGTTTTTCTTAAACATCAGCATAACATTTTGTCAGTTTTTTTATTTTATTTTCTAAGTTCACTCAAGAAGAATAATCACAAGTTTGTACAAGAACAAATATGCACCACCACCACCACTTTTCATTATCATATTAAATAACTATTTTAATTCAAATAAGATTTTAAAATATAATTTATATTATTGTTTAATTATAATTGTATTGCATTAATCAAGAGATTATAATAAAATATTATTATGGCTTAATTAGAAAGTGTTTGGCAGCTTGAAACAGCTGGCCACTATATGACGTTCTTGAAGGCGCTTTTGGAGAGAAGTATAGGAGAACTTTAATTCCTAATTTTAACCATAAGGCCTATTGCGTTGGATTTCTTTTGTAGCATTGTATGTATGAAATTTTTTGGATATGGATAACAATGAAAGAGTGCAACGAGCTCATTTTTTATCTTAACTGTATTTGAAATTCATATAGATAGTTTTATGATATGATTACTAAATCTAATCCCATTGTTATCTTTTATTTCTAAAGTTGATTTATAGTATGTAACAAATCCATCATAATATTGATTTTGGGATAAATATATTGACAATGGTCATTTGGATCGTATATAAGAGCAGAACACGCTACTTGAAATGCATTGAGATTTTATTATTATTATTATTATTATTATTAGCCATCGGAACATATAATATATATCAGTTAGATTATTGTCACGCGCTCGTTGCCGGTTAAATAAGTTTTTTTTAACGAAAACATTATTTAAGTGTTGCTAACATGTTTTTTAATAAAAAAAATTATGTGAGAGTTGACTTGATGTTATCCGATCAACTTGATGGATACAAAAACAACTCAAATGACCATTAAGAATATAGTTTGACTAAAAAAATTCAAAATGAAATTATTTTTTAAATATTGAGAAGGAAGCATATTGAATTGACTCATGTCAACCCAATGTCATATATATTACCTAGATCATGAGACCGAGATAACCTCATAGAAAATAAATTAAAACAAATTATAAAACTCAATTTCTATTTAACTTAATATTAAAGGATGTGAATGAAAAAAAAATAATAAAAAAAAAACCTGAATTAACTTGTTAAATTCACGATGATGTTAGGTCAAAGAGATTGGAATAAGTTTTTATTAAAAAGAGGCATTTGTTTCTTCCTAATTCAATTCATTAGAACTTTGACAAATAACTTTTTCTATTAATCTTTATTTAATAAATCATGCTACTAATAAGAACTATATGTTACTGTTAAAACAAAAAAGAATTACATGAACGAGAGAATACAATTTTGACTGAAAAATATTTTTTTTTCTAGAATTTTAACTTTTCTTTATAAATATCAATTTTAGTTTTTATATAATTAAATAAAAATAAGTTTCGAAAAATATTCCACGGCTGCGCAAACACTATGATAGTATATGTGTATGTGCGTGCATGTGTGTCTCTTTTTCTTGGCGGGCTGGTTCAGAGATTTGCTTCTTTCCTTCTTTTTTCAACATCAACCACTTTCTTTCTTCCCTGTCATCATTGTTAACGTCTATCTTTGATAATGAGTTTTACTACGAAAAGAGTACTTGCAATTACACTACGATTGACTTGGAGATCACCTTTTCCACCTTCTCCTTCTCCTTTCTTGCCCACTTTCTCCACTGCTCTCTCTCATCTAATTTTTCTTGTTCCATAATCCCATGGGATGAGCTCAGCCCCTGCAGAACCGACAACCATTCCGTTTCAGAACTTCAAATTTCTCTTGCTGAGCTCTTGCGTTTTACCATTACAACTATAAATTTTCGCAAGGAAATTTTTCAATAAATTTTACCAAAAACTAAATTAAACATAGAATAAATGATAATATATATTAAACAAGAAAATGTCGATAATGCTAATCTCAATATGGATTTCTATAAAGCCAATGAATTGTAGGCGAAATGATTTACTTTCTGAACGAGTTATATGATCCGGAATAGTCCAATTATGCAGATTTTTCTCTCTAATTTAGTACTCGTGTGTGTATTGAAAGTGACTTTTTGATTTTTACTTAGAGATTAGGAGCTTAATATTTAATATGTTCTTAGAATTGAGGTTGTTTACATCACATGCACCCCCAAAAAAATAAAAAATATCATACAACACATCAAGATGAAAAAAGAAAACAGTTACAACCTAGTTTTATGATAGCTATGAATATATACTGACTGATCTTTTAGATTTTTTTGGTAGGAGCTGATTATATCAAAAGAAAAATAAAAATCATTCTAAAACATTCGATTTAAAGTAAATTGCTTCGTGTTTGTTTTCATGATAAAAGCACTTAAGGTTTGCCTAAACTGATTTATTATTGGACGTATAAACTATTAAGACTTGGGATGGTAATTTAAGATTTGGGTCAAGTAACAAAGCTCCATCCTCACATTTGAAACGTGAGCGTTGGACTCGATAGGACGATGTGTAATTGATAGGTATAGACCTATTTAAGATTTTGTTAATTGAAATATATCCAAAGATCACCACTCATACTCAATGAACCTATGTAGGGATTATACTAATCAAACCTAAATTTGCTCGCATTATTGATGTAACCATTATCAAGGCATTTTATACATAAAACAATAGGCAAAACACTAGTTAAATGTGAGTGAAACTATCGAATAATATGGTTACATCAATTATCAAAGAAACATATAAAACAAAAAAACAATAACACAAGCATAAATTCGGACACATAAACAAAAACACAGAAAATTCAAATTCAAATAACAAATAAATATCTACAAATAATATTTACAATTAAAAATAAATGTTAATTTTTCACAAATATTTATATTTATAAATTTATAAAAATATATATATATTGTTAACATAGTGAGTCCGTTTCTTGAAAATGATTGATTGGATTGTTGAAATAATAGCTCAGTAGGGTATTGTCGGGCACCCTCGAATCCATAGAACCAGATTCATAAAATAAAAAAAATAAAAACCTTTATTATTGTTGTTGTTGTTATACATGCATGCATTTATTTTTTTCAAAAATAAGACATGTAATAATTGCTTATGTTGCTAGTTAGGCAATTTATTAGGATAATGTCCAACGATGGTTCATTTATTCTAAATTTTTTTACGGATAAATACAATTAATATGCAATAAAACTACAATGAAAAACCATTTTATATCTTAAAAACATCTAGCACGTAACAAAAATAAATTAAGTTACATATTAAGCGATTGTATTATTTGTTCAATATAGATTTAAGGATAATGCCTAGTGATAATACATTTATTGTAGATTGATTTTTGGATAAAAAAATTAAATTAATATGCAACCATAATTGCATGGAAAAACACAATAGAGTAAGGGTTTTTCTTTTTTTTAAAAAAAAAAAGTATGTACACACAATAAAATCATGTATTAAGAGATTTCATTATCTTTTCGATCAATTGTATTTTTAGGATAAGACCCAATGATGGTTCATTTATCCTATATTGATATACGGATAATAAAAACCCTTAATACACAATAAATATTTCAAAACAATAATTACAAAGTTATGTATTATAAATATGGATGATATGAAGACTTGAAATAAAACAAAGGTAAAAATTAATGAAAACACTTATTTGACTCCTAAATAACCTAGATATAGAAAAGTTAAAGGTCTAAACAAAAAGTAGTAAACATGTTTTCGCAACTTGACGCAAACTTGAATAGTTACACAATTTTAAGCTCTAGAATTGAAACCTAGATAAAACAATATCGAAATAACTTCAAATTTAATATATAGTACCTTTATACCTAACAAATAATATATCTCAGTTTATAGGTCGTACTCTTATTTCTAGGTATCGAAAACTCGTGTATGATTAATTTATGGTAGAATTTAACTCAAAATTGAGACTACGATCAGAAGATATCAAAAAGAGCCCAAATTTAATATATATTGTGATTTCACCCCAAATAACCATTATATCAACTTTGAAATAATTTCGAGAATGTTTGATTTGGTTTCTTTATTGATTGTATTCATGGTAGAATTGAAACAATCTTGAATAACATATATTCTTTCTTTTATTTTTATTGGTTTTTATGCTACTGATATGTTTAGAGACAATAAAAAATTGAAATAACATTTTTTTTATACTAAGATGCAGAAAACACAAAGAAGAATAAGATTGAAAAACACAACTAAACTTATATAACATAAAAAAAAATGAGATTTTTAGGAAGATATGACCTGATTTCAGAGCCCATCTCTAATACCAAATAATATGAATCTTATGATCACGTGGTCACACAACTCACAACAAGATTGACAACAAATCTTGGAAAGCCAAAACAGGTCTAATAGGAGTATGATACAATGGAAACATGTCCCAAAGCACCATCACTATTAGAACAAAAACCTCCACCATATGATTACTAGTTTACAAATGAGGAGTATAAGAAAGAATCCACGAAGATAGTTAATCTTCGATAAATCAATATAATTTGTTAAAGAACCAGAGAATATGAGAATCTCTCTCATATAAGCTGTATAAATTTGACAATAATAGTATTATCCACTCTTCATTTTTGTCCTCACTAAGAGCATTTATACTTTTAAAAATAAAAAATTTAATATATCTACCCTTGTGAGCTAAATTGGTTCATTTACAAAACTGATCCAAAACCTATACTAACAAACCTGAAAGTATGGACCTAAAGAAGCATTGGGCCATAGCTAAAAACTAATTAATAATGGAAGGTAACCATTACCACACAATTTATTCTCTCTATGTGTGTGCTAACCTTCTCTCCTCTCTCACGCTCTCTTTATAAAAAACCACAGCCTCATTCCTTAAAAATTACTTCCATACTTGCTGTCAACCAACCTTATCTTCTCCAAACTCATGGCCCATGATAATAGTTGTTTTCTCTCTCTCTCTCTCATAACAACAGACCCAACCACCACCCATCAAAATATTAACCTTCATAGCCACCATGATTCTCGACTTTTCTTTTCATCAAAATCACTATCGCAAAACCATACTCTACCTGAACCATTCCATAACATAAACCAAAGAAGAATTGATTAATTTCACGAGAGAAGACATAACAAAAAAAAACTAAAAACATAACAAAAAAACAAGAAAATACTAAAAAAACCTCTCATCTTCTTGGGTTGTGATGGTGGTTGAGATTTAGAAGGAGTTTTGGGACTGATTTCAGGTGATTTTATAGGAATTTTGGGCTATGATTTAGGAGGATTTGGGTCTGTTTTTTCTAGGTTAATTTTGATGGGATCTCGAAAATAATGGTTTGAGTCTCAACTATTATATGCTAGAATGATGGTGTTGCTATGATGGTATGTGGCGTGTGTGAGAGGGAGGTACTGTGATTATTGGATGTAGACGATGGTAGCTGAATCGAGACTAAAAAGTCTAGATCAACAATGGTGGTTTCGGTTTTGTTTGGCTAGTGAAGGAGATGAGAATGTGAGTCTCGGTTAAAGCTTGTTGGATGTAGAGACAATCTTTTTTCAAAACTAGCTTACTTCTAGTGATTCTTACCCGGGGGCTATATTTTTTATCATTATAATAATAAAAAAGTTCAATCCATTAGGTTCTTTGATTTGTATTATACCTTTAGCACCCTTGGTTAAAAGGAGTTCAAGCAAATAAATAGTTTAGGCAAAATAGAATCAAGTCTTCTTATAAGGCGAAGCTACAAAAGATAAATCAGAGGAAATCCATTCCATTCAAAAGTAGGAGAGCAAGATCGGCACTTGGTTACCACCTTATTTGATTTTCCTAGAAAGCTTTTTTCCATTTCTTTCCTAGCTAGATAACCTAAACATAAAAGAGAAAGATAAAGGCTTATCAGCATGAAGAAAGGTTGTGATTTCGTGTGCTTCAATTGGAAGGAGAGATTTATAAGTGGTGATCGGCCTTGGGTAACTATGGTTGTCATTGTGAGGAGAGTTGGGCTAAAGAGCTTGGCGACTATGTAAGAGAGAGTGTCCCCAAGGGGCATAGCATGATGGCAAAGGGCTTGAGATATGCACAGCAGATCTCGAGTTCGAGTCAGGGCGTGCACCTCTTGTAAGAGCCCGGGACAGTCGGGGTTTAAATCGCTCACCTGGGCCCACAAAGTGCACTTTCCGGAGGGTGGGGTTTCCTCAAATCCAAAAAAAAAAAGACTATGTAAAAGGGGGGAATAAGATGGAAAATAACGAAGGCTGGGGTTTTATGATTTTTGTCTTTTTTATTATATTTTTTTAATTTTGTTTATATGGGATTGAGTTTTGAAAAAAATGGGCTTCTTAGTTATTATTTGAAATATAATGGTATTTTTGTAAATAAATATTTTTTTATAGATTTTAAGTGTTATCCGTCTTTAAATTTTAGGTTGCAAAGTTTGATATTTAAAAATTTAATTACAAAAAATATATATTGAAACTAATTTTTTCTAAAACTAATTATAAGTTAAGGGATTCAAAACACATGTTTTTTTAGTTTTTTTAAATAGAAAAAATCATATTCGAACATAAAATTTTATTTTTTATTGGAATTTTTTTAGATAACAGAGTGATGTTTTTCTCTGAATGCGACCTATATTAGTTTTTTCATAAAACATTTGTGTTTGTTCACATCATTTCACCTTCAATTTTAACGGTTGGTGCAGACTTTTCTCCAACTCATAAAAGAAGATGTTTTTTTTTTTTCTATTAATGGTTGGTTGTTCCCCAGGATAAATGATATGATAATTAATAGCATCGTATCCCTCTTAGTCACTTCATCTGAGTGACAAACTAAACACAATATGATGGCAATAGCTTCCAGCTCGATCGCACCAATTTCGGACAAAAGGGAAAAGTACTATATAATCATTTGTCTTCAGATGCCACTATTTCTACTGCAATTTCCTTTTTTATTTTCTTTTTCCTGCATAAGATGTTTTCCTTGGGGGTTTTCTCAAAGAGAATGAAAGAATCCACATTTGATGCTTTTATGTCAAATCATTCCACATTTGATATATATATATATATATATATATATATATATATATATATCAAAGTGGGCTTCTCCATATCCCACTTTGAAATGAATATTCCAGCATTGTAAACAAAATAGAAAAAAAATATTACAAACAAATAAATTACAGTGAATTAGTAGGAAAATAGTAATTAAATATTAGACCAATACATTTTTTTTATTAGATTAGAGCTGGGGAAATTTATATAAGATTAAGTAAAATCCTCACTTAATAAGAGGAATGTTTGTGCTTAAAGTTTTAAATTTCTTTTTTACAATAAAAATGTTTGAACTTGAATCCAACAAAGAACTCTGGTGTTAGTTGAACTACAACTTGACACTTAAAATTTTTAATTTTTCAATTGGTTAATATTTCATAAAAGATCCAACTAACTAAAAGACTTGTTTAACATGTTGTAAAATAATCATTTCAACTCCCTCAAGTGAACGATCAATATATAATTTATATTATTATTTAATACACATTTTCAAGTGAAAGTTATTTGGATTTAAAAATTGCACATACACATATTACATTGTGCTTAATTTCTATCAAATAGAATAAAAGTGGAGGTGATGAGATTTGAATTTGTAACCACTTGATCAACAATACTCTGATACCAAGTCAAAAAAATCATCTAAACTCAATAATTTAAACTATTAATTGAAGCCCCATGATATAATTTATATTATTCTCAAAAATATATATGATGAAGTTGCTTTTGGAAAGATTATCAGTGTTTACATAGTTAAATATTGGGCAATATATAATCAACTATTAAATTCAAGAAAGCTATTGCTTATGGTAGTTGGGTCAGAGATCCAATGACAGTTAATTCATAAGTAAGTAATGTTAAGTAGATAAAACACATA
>Ga0325404_1005341_pt1 | contig 13539 bp, 6 predicted proteins | sample PopdelMetagenome_18_FD_205664 | JGI IMG/M metagenome (GOLD analysis project Ga0325404, IMG submission 205664) | Populus deltoides microbial communities from Bellville, Georgia, United States - Xylem-Control-R1 | ecosystem: Host-associated > Plants > Phyllosphere > Stem > Wood/Secondary xylem... | reverse complement strand
ATGGATCCAGCAGACTTTTAAGCATGCAGAGGATAGCAGATGGAGGAAAGACATTAAGTGTTCTACAACAACAATGGACATCTAGGCTAATGGGAGTGCATCCAGTCCAGGAAAAGATGGTTCTTAACTTTGAGTTGTATCCTTGCCAGATGAAGTAATTCCTTTTGCTAGCTGAAGAGGAATGCGTAATGGCCCTGTCCAGCATGCATTTTCTTGACATAAGAGAGAGCTTCAAAGTGGGTGTATGGCCTTGCCCTGATTTTAATGGAAAGGATCAAAGGAGTAACCACCACAAGGATCACTGGACTGGTAAAACTAGCACGAGCCCATTGCATTCTCTTCACGTTGGGCAATAGTGAGGGATACAAGTACAAATCATCTAATACCCGGTATATTTTCACTTGTGCTTGCGAGCTTACTCCATAAATATAAAAAGAGCTGTGTTTTGATTTAACATAAGATTGCTATATAGGCTGACACTTGTTGCTCGTCAAGTGACTTCTTTCTAGGAGTCTGGTGTTGTTTGGTATGTTACTGTGAGGCTTCTACATATTCGATCTGGCAGTTTTTTTCGCTTTTCTGAGTGCGCCCTTTGGGTTTTTCCACTGACCTGTATATCTTTCTTAAGCGTGACGAAGAGTTTTGTGAGATACAGACATTTTGAGTAATTCATGTGCTGTCTGTAGTTTTGGATCACCTAAGATTGGAATTCACATAAGATGATTGAGCTCCTTTAAAAGCCGATCTCCATATGTCAGTCGGTATCTCAACAGGCGAAATCCATTGTCTGTAGTCTTATCTACGCACAGCCCGCCAGTTCCCCGATTACAACATCAGAGAGTACACTAAACGAGGCACCGTCGACGTCTTCCATCAAAACCAAACCCTAACCGACCCATCCTCCATCTCTGCTGCCTATTCCGATGGTGAGGCCCAGCTTGATGTTGCTAAAAGACAAGCTGTTGTTTACTCCCTTTATTCCCTGAAATCAAGAGCGTCATGGAGTCCAACAATTCTTGCTGATTAGTCCCCGATTTCATTTTGTATCCATTTTGTAATTCGAGGAATTTGATTTTCTTTTTAAATAATTGAAATAATTCTTTTTAAAACTTGTTAATTAATAGTATTAGCCTATAAGATTAATTTATGTTTGTCTGGCTTTCGACTTCACTGGGAATGTGAAGTTAATTAGAGATGTGTTAATGTTTTGTGATGATTCTTCTACTTCGTGTGGTAGTTGATGCTGATGTGTAGCTACCACACATATGAGACTGTTCTAAAGAAGCAGGATGTCCTGCAGCTACAACATATGAATGAAGAGGACAAGCTAGAATGCCCTCTCTGTTGGTGTTTTTTAAAGCTAGCAAGAGGCAGACAAATCAATTAATATGGTCTTCATGATGTTCGTAAAAAAGATTTGGTTTAGATCTGTAGCAAAGTTCTACTTAGTTATGTGTGGTAATTTGAACAAGTAGATTGCAGGTTGCTTTTCTGCGTGAAAACTTGTCAGCTACTGATATGAACCAGGAGGAAGTGTTTTGGGTCACAATATCGGATGCTGTTTTGGATGTGACCTGTGGAACTTCCTGTGAAGTGCCAATGGTTCCCCAACAAACCTGACGAGGATAGGCTAAGCCGATGGCAAGGCATTTTTAGGGATTGTTTGTGTAGTGTCCTATTATAGACTATTAGGAGGTTTATATGCTATAATGGATGGATTTGGTTGCTTTTTTTGTATTCTCCTAACTCTTGTGGAATAAAGTTATATGCTGTTCTTAGATCAAAAGATGCTAAAAAGTACTTCCATGCTGCTGTTTTGTCTCATTTTAGTTGAGCAAGCATGCTCACACGGCTACAGCTTATGGAAGCCAGAATCTGATGACTGGTATTGATGCAACCAGGGTTGTAGATGTTGATCTTTGGGTTAAATATTAATATTTATATATTTTGATGATACCAATTAAATGAAAATGAATTAATAATATGCTTTGTTGAAAATAAATTTAAAGGTTTTTAATGAAAATCACATCAACAAGCATGAAGAATTAAATGATGAAATCAATCAACAAGTTCAAGATACAAAGTGAAGACTTAATTCTTAAAAATTCTTTTTAGTATAAATTGTGTAAATTTTTATACCTTACTTGATAACATAAATTAAAATGAATTCACACACTTTACATTGCATGCATTATATGATTGATATGCATTTAGTTGGTTTAAGATTCATTAAGTTTAAAACTGTCAAATCTAGTTTTTTAAGTTGAACCGGTCGACTACTTGGCTATATCAAGTGAACTAGTTGACTGCTTGTTCATCCTTGAGAATTTGTAGGAACCGGTCAACCGATTGTCCTAACCAATATGAACCGGTCGACCGTTTCATCTATCAAAGGAACAATAACAACTATAAAACTACTAGTTTTTGCTAGAAACATATATATAGCTTCTCTAATTACAAAATTAGATAAAGAATTTGAACATATATCATATACAAGCTATTTTAAGAGCAAAACAACTTCAAAATCATCGATCATTAATCATACTCATATTTGTGCATTAAAACCTTCATAATCTTGCACTAGAGTATATATTCTCATTTTTACAACACTTAAACACTTTCAAATCCCTTAAGTGCTATTAAGTAAGCTATATAAATCATAGATTCTGAATTATAAAATCCACTCCATTGAGAGTATTTTGTGACTACAAAACATTTGTAAAAACTTGAGAGTTTGGATAAACTCTTGGCATTGGTGAAATATTATCACCAAGAAAAAAATCTCAAGGAGGGGATATCTTCAAGTGGCGTATAAGCTTGGTCTGGATTCATCAAGGACATTGTATCTTTAACTTGAATTAGTAAAAGAATACAATACTCAAGTGTGGTTGGTACTTGAGGTGTGGATGTAGGTTTGCTGAATCACGTTAAAAACTTGAGTTTACAATCTCTTTTTCCTTACCTATGTATTTTAATCACTTTAATTATATTGTTGGTTATTGTGCTTAGTGTTTCAAATCATATTTTTTGTTAATATTAGTGGAATACCTAATTCACCGTTCTTTAGGTGTTATTGTTGCCTTAATCCTAAAATAACAATAGATACTGAAGGTTCCAAGAATTTGGGTAAGAATATGACACTACTAGATGGAGATTTAACAAGCAGACTATATAAATGGCTTAATAGATGCTTTTATGGACCGGTATGACTGGTCTAGGCCCAAGATAAGGCTTGGTTGCATAGGCTAAGTAAGCATCTTAAAATTGAGATAACTGGAGATCTGATCATTGGATCGGGATCAATTTTTTCTAGGTGATTCCACATGTAATTTTCTTATAAGAAGCCACTATATGCTTATTGGACCATTGGATATTGTAGAATTAAGCCCAAAAGTTGTTGTGCGGTATAATTTTGTTATTTTCCTAGGATTTTTTAGATTTATCATTTTTATTTTGGATTATGTTTTAATTTATTTAATGTTTTTGGACTATAGGTTGTTTTCTAGAAGAGGCATGTTTTCCTAGCCTATTTAAAAGTCTTGTAAACCTTTTGAAGAGGTAACCATCATATATTTAAATTTAATAGAATGAAATTGTGAATTTAGAGTTCATATCTGTAATCCTTTTTGTTTATTAAATTTTTTATGTTTTCTATACTATTGCTATCCTATTAGCTTTCGCCTATATCAGTTGGTAATTAGAGCTCAACGATCCTATGTTTTATATTGCTTGTTGTGTGCTACAACTTTATAATTTCATGAATAATTATTTGCTTGATGTGTGTTGCTAACAACCATGGTAGAAATAGGTCATGAAGCAAGACATGACCAGGGGGGATGAAAAGGCTCCTCTTTGGTAGAGATACATCTAGGAGCTCATCAAGAAGGATATGAAGAGGCAAATCATAGAATTGACTAATAGGTTAAAAGATAAAAAGCAACAAGAACCAACCTAAGAGAATGACCATGAGTCCTTGGCTAATACTGAAAACCAAATGCATGATTAGAGGAGACAACCTTATAAAAAGAAAGAGGTCAGATTTTGGGATTTCAGGCTTCATATCAAACTATTTGAGTTTACTAGAACTTTATAGGTAAAGGAGTTCATAGATTGGTTGAACAAAGTTAAGAGTATTTTTTTTAGTATAAAGAGGTTCCTCATCAAACGTGAGTTAAGTTAATCACAATCAGACTAAAAGGCTAATCATTTGTTTAGGGGAAACAATTAAAGAAGACATAAGAGAGACAAAGAAAATAAAAAATCAATTAATGAGATAAGATAAAGAAGAAGATGAAGGAGCACTTTGTTTTTTGGCTATTTCTACACCCTATATCAAAGGCTTCATACACTAAAGCAAGAGGTAAGTATGTTAATAATTCACTGATAATTTCTACTAGTTAGTAGCTCAAAATGGTTTGGCAGAAATGGAAGAACAATTAGTGGCAATGTATCTAAGTGGTCTATGATATTTCATACAAGATCTATTATGTATCTAGTCTTTATGAATTATTTTTTAGGCCTATTAGAGTGCATCGACAATAGAGAAAAAACATGTTGCTTATTAAAAATCATTAGGCATATTAGAATAATAGAGAAGGGTGACATAATAATAATCAGATGGGTACCACCATATAACCTAGGCTAGCCCAACAGAACCAACAGACGACAGGTCAGGGTTCCGACTTCACAATTTGTTGCTTAAGATATGATAAACTAGGGCAATGAGATAGTGAGTATAGCAAAACAGTGAGTCATCTAAGAAAAAACTTGTTGATAAAGAAGTCTACTAATGTGATTGATCTTAAGTATAATGATGACTCGAGAAGTGATGTAGAGATTTTGTATAGAGATGGTGGTACTATATTTATTATTAAAATAATTTATTAATGCCTATAAGTGATTTAGAATAGAATTGGTGGCATACTAATATCTTATACTCTACATGCATTATTAAAACCAAGGTTGGCAACTTGATTATAGAGTGGTAGCTGCGAGCATATAATGTTTGTGAAGACAGTGAAGAAGCTTCAACTTACTATTAAAAATCATCTTAAACCCCATAAGTCAACATAGATGAATAAAGACATTGAGGTAAGTATTGATAAATGCTATATTTTTTCCTTTTATATAGAACAAAAATATTTTTATAGTGTTTGATGTGATGTAGTGTCTATAGACTCGTGCTATATTCTGTTGGGAAGGCTATGATAAATTGATAGGAGTGTGGCACATGATGGTAGGAAAAATACGTACACCCAAAGCATAAAAAAGAAACATATAACGTTGGCATCTATAAAAGAGAAGTGGACACAAAAACTAAAAAAAAAGGATTTGATGTTTTTTTATCACAATTTCTAAAGGAGATATAGGGCGAACAAGTAGTGTATGCCCTAGTTACCATTAGTATAATAGTTACGAATGATGATGACGTTGTTGACAGCCCTGAGAAATTACAGGATGTACTGGTAGAATTTACAAATTTTATGGTGGACAAGTTACTCTAAGGATTACCTTCCATGTAAGATATCTAGCACCAGATTGCATTGATTCCATATTCTAGTCTCCCAAATAGACTAGCTTATAGACTTAAACACAATAAAGCCAATAATTTACAGAGGTAGGTTGTGGAATTGTTAGATAAGGGATACATTTGGAGAAGTATGAGTCTATGTGCAGTCCTAGCTCTCCTAGCCCAATAAAATAAAATAAAATGGTTCATGACATATGTGTGGATAGCCAAACCATTAATCGGATCATAATGAACCATATATCCTCGATACTATGGCTATATGACATGTTAGATGAGTTTTCAAGTTCTAAGTTGTTTTTAAAGATTGATCTTAAGAATTGGTACCGTCATATAAGAATCAAACTGAGAGATGAGTGAAAACACATTTTAAAATACAATAACCATTATATGAATGAATGATTATTTTATTTGGTCTGTCTAATACTCCCAACATTTTTATGAGGTTCATGCATAAGATATTAAGGCCATTCATATACATATTTATAATGGTTTATCTCGATAATATTTTGATTTATAGCTTTACTCTAGAGTTTCATTTAAAACATCCACATGTTATTTTTTACATTTTGAGAAAGGAGCAGTTGTATATGAATTGCAAGAAATGTGATTTCTTCACTAGTATTTTTACTTTTCTAAATCTTACCATGTTTGTTGATAGGTTTCAGATTAATCCATCAAAGATATCTGTAATTATGGTGTGGCCGACTTCAAAATGTGTTCATGATGTCCAAAGTTTTCACGGACTTATATTTTTCTATAAGAGGTTCATCTAAAACTTTAGTTCTCTTATTGCTCCAATTATAGAGAGTATAAAAAAGCACACCTTATAATGGCAGATAAGGCTGAATCTAGCTTTCAGTTAGTAAAGTAAAGGATGAATGAAGTTCCTATTTTGGCACTTTTAGATTTTGTGAAACTATTTGAGATAAACTATGATGCATATATGTTGGGAATTGAGAGAGTTCTTAGCTAAGATGAAAGGTCAGTTGCTTTTTTTAGTGAGAAGTTATCTAGCTCAAAGAGGAACTACTCCACGAATGATATAAAGTTTTATGCTATTGTTCAAAGTTTTAAGCATTGGCGATATTACCTTGTGCTGAATGAGTTTATCCTAATCATAGATCATAAAAGCTATAAATTATATAAATGGATAACATAAGTTAAGTCGTTGACATGCAAAACGGGTGTTGTTTCTACAAAAGTTTTTTTTCACTAAGTCACCAGTTAAGCAGTTTAAACAAAGTGGCTGATACCCTCAATAGATAGGTTGCTATACTCAATACTATATATACCCAAGTGACAATGTTTGATTCTTTTAAGGTGGTGTATTCACATGATTATGAATGATTATCTATTTCATAGTTTGTAGCTTTGTATTCTATATTACTCATTACTAGAACATATCATATACGAATTGCATTTTAAGGGACACTTTGGGCAAGACAAGATATTAACCCTAGTGTCTGTATATTATTATTGGGCTAAGCTACCAGATTAGATATCGAGTCTTATGAGGATATATGTTGTTTGTTAGAGGTTCGAAAGAGCCTTAATAAATGCTAGGCTCTATACGCCATTACCGATTCCTGGCACTCTATAGTTGAATGTTAGTTTGAATTTTATATTGGGTTTACCCTGTACACAACGAGCCATGGATTCTATTTTTATTGTTGTATACAGGTTCTCAAGGATATCTCATTTTATAACATATTAAAAAACCATTGACACATCATGGATAACCACCTTTACTTCAATAAGGTGGTTCATTTACATGACATTTCTAAGTCCATGAATTCGAATAGAGATATGAAGTTTATGAGTAACTTCTAGAAAAGCCCGTGGGGGTAAGATGAGAGCTTAACTAAACTTTAATAGTTTATATCATCCTCAAACAAATAGGCAGACAAACATGGTTAATTGAAGCCCCAACAACTTGCTATGAAGTTTACTGGGAGACAAGTAGAAACAATGAGATTTGACCTTGCTGCAAACATACTTTACTTATAACAAGTCTCAAAATTGAACTACCTAATTGAGTCTATTCGAGATCGTTTATGGATAAAACCCTTCTAAAGTGCTGGAGTTGATGTCTATCCCTCATATTGGATGATTAAGTGTCTAAGCTAATGATATGACATATTACTTGCACGATATTCATCAGCAAGTCAGGAAGTAAATCACTAACAACAACACCAAGTATAAATCCCTAGTTGATACTTATCATATAAGAGTGGTGCTTTAAGTTGGGATCTAGTATGGACAATGCTTACTCATGACAGGTTTCCAGTGGACGAGTACAACAAATTGAAAGAAAAAAAGATAAGTCCTTGTAAGGTGTTGCAAAAAATAAATAACATTGCTTATAGACTTTGCCTTTCTAGTCATCTAAAGACTTTTGATGTCTTTAATGTGTAACACTTGACACCCTATCTGGAGGAAGAATAGAACTCAAGGACAAGTTCTCTCCAACCTGGAGAGAATGATGTAGCCGAGGTTATAAAAACTAAAGGTTTTGAGCATTCAAGTGAGGATCTGACCCTACTAGATGGGGATATGATATAAGTAGACTAAATGGATGGCCTAACATATGCTTTTATGGACCATTGAGACATGTCTAGACAAAAAAGAAAGCCCGGTTGCATTAGGCTAGATTAATACCTTAAAACCAAGATAACAAAAGATTCGATTATTGGATCGAGCTCAAATATTTTCAAGTGATTTTACAAACAGTTTTCCAATAGGATATCACTTAATCCCTTATCGAATCGTTGGAACTCCCAGAATTAGGCTCAGAAATTGCTGTTTGGGCCAATTTTGTTATTTTTCTAGAATTTTTTGGATTTATTATTTTTATTTTAGATGATTTTATTTTAGTTTCCTTAATTGTTTTCGGACTTTAGGTGATTTCCTAAAAGAGGTAGGTTTTCTTGACCTATTTAAAGGTCCTGTAAACATCTTGAAGAGGCAACCACCATATGCTTATATTTCAGAGAATAAAATTGTTAATTTAGAGTTCACATTTGCAATCCTTTTTCTCGTTAAAGTTTTTGCATTTTCTGTGTTATTGCTATCTTATTAGCTTTTGCCTGCATTATATATCCAAAGTGTTGTCCTTCTTTCTTGAGGCATGTGTTAATATAGTAGAATGGATCCTAGGATATAGAGATGATGTTGGCTATCCTTTGGTAGTGGCACAAGGCTTCATGGTTACAGTTCTTCAGAAACCCAGTCAATACAAAAGTATATTTATATGCTGTTAAATCGACAAAAGAGTTATGTAATATTTTTTCATAGTATAATAACTTTGTAACTTACGTGATATTGATCTTGTGGGAGTTTTTTTTTTATATATATAAACTTCTAATTAACAGTATAACATGTCAGAATGCTTAGTTTTAATGTTTAGTAATCTTTAACATCTTACAGTTCATATGCTTGCTCCTTTTCTTCTATGATTTCATTTTGATAGGTTCTTCACAACTTAAATTGGATAGATGAAATGATAAGACATACATTTACATTAACAGTAAGAGGCCTTTTAAGCAACAATTGTACCCATGGTATAAGCCTTTAAGCTCTTTTCAGATTTCTCTAGTTATAGGCAATTTTTATGATCTCTTTTCCTTTGATATTTCTCATGTTACTTGGATGAGAGCAATCACTATTTGTTGGAATTTATTCAATGTTATTTCATAGGTAATGGTTTGCCTTTCCTTTTAAATAAAGCTGAATCCTTTTAGGATTTACACATAGGATTCCATGGTATTGATGTGGTTTAATTTTAGGCGTTTATTCACTCTTATTTCATGGTTGCAATTTGAGTTAACATAACAAATCCATGACTCGGGATATAAGATTGGGAGAACCCCCATAAATGATAGCAAAAAAAAATTGAAGCTCAAGGCTCAATAACCTAAAGTCGAATGATGAAATTGAAAAATAATCAATTTAAAAAAAAACATAAAAAAACTGAAGTTAAATCGGGCTAATCTCTGAAACTAGTGACCTTGATTATGAGATTTAGATCACCTTATAGAAGGCAAACACTAAAAATTACTAAGAAAAATCCCTATTCATTCAAAGTTATAAATAACACAACAAATAGCAATCAAAATAATGAGGACCAAATCTGGAATAAAAACTCAATGAAAGATAACAATGAGGGACTAAATTGAAAACTAAAACAATTTTTTTAAAAAAAGATAAAAAAATAACAATCAAAAGAATGAGAACCAAAACTGGATTAAAAAATTAAATGAAATACAATTATTAGGGATGAAATTGAAAAAAGAAAATAAATCAAGAAAATGATAAAACATAAAAAAATAGCAATAAAAAAATGAGGATCAAATTGAATAAAAATAATAAAATAAAATAAAATGCCTAGGGATAAAATTGAAAAAAAACCTTTAAAAAACATTAAAAGAAAAACAAATAGTAATTAAAAGAATGAGAGCTAAAACTAATAGAAATACAAATTGGAGGACACAATAGATTTTTGAAAGGGCTGATGCGTATTTCTAAGCCAAGTGAGAGAAAAGAGGAAAAGAAAAAAAGCTCACCGAAGCCAAATTGCACCACCTTCGTGGATGCGTGCTCTACTACCGTGACAAGGATGACATAACACTTTTAACGTTGTCGCAGATGATGATGTTTGAACATCTGGAGGTGTCACTCGTTGTCCGAAAAGTGCGAGTATCTCTTACTCGCTGGTGATGACTACACACATGCTACCCTTTTTTTATTATTTTTTTAGGTTTATTAAAAGATCTAATTGCCCCTCATTCAATAGATAATTACAAAAAAAAAAACATATGGAAAAAAAATTAAGTGCCTCTAACCCTAAGTCTTATTTTTTAAAAAAATTTTAAGAGCAATGTAGTGATTTTATTGTTCATTCAAAGTGCAAAAGACCAAAAAGCCATTTTGCCAAGTTTTAACTATTTTTACTTTTATGGGTATGTAAGTCATTACACAATTCATTTAAAATATAAAAAATATTAATTTATCCCTAATTAATATAAAAATGATGAAGGAATCCTAAGAGAAAGATCTTTTTACCCCTAAGACCAAGTTATATGAATTTTTGTTTGCAATGATAAAATGATAATTTTATTGTTCTAATTCATAGTAAAATGTCTTGGTGCACAATAAATCAATGAGGCCTTTCAATTCCAAAATTAAAAGATAAAATTGAAAAAAATATAAAGAAAAAAAGAAAAAAATCAAACTACCTGAGTCAACTTGCGAAATTCAGAATTTATGTAATGAGATCGAGATAACTCTATAAAAATAAAATATAAAAAATTATAAAATCTAATTTCCAACGAACCCAATATTAAATAATAAAATTGAAAAAAAATCAATTACAAAAAAACCAAAGTTAACTTGAGCTAACATGTTAAACTAGGGACCTAAGTAATGAGACCCAAATATCTTCATAAAAAAATAAAAAAAAAATTATGAAACTCCACTTCCAATAAATCCAATGTTAAAGGTTGAAATCAAGAAAAAAAAATCAATGAAACCGAGAATTCCTAAACAACTAAATATTAAAAGATGAAATTAAAAAAAACAAAAAAATAATTTGAGACATCTTAAGTCAACTAGAAAATCCGTAACTTAAGTCATGAGATCAAAATAACCCCATGGAAAACAAATGAAAAAAAAAATACAAAGCTCAATTAAAAAAAATTCAATTAAAAAAGGGGAAAAAAACAGAGTCAACCCGGATCAATCTGCCAACCCCACGATCCGGGTGATAAAATCAAAATAATCCTATAAAAAAGAAATAAAAAAAACTATAAAGTTTAATTTCCTATCAACCCAATATTAAAGGATGGAATAAAAAAAATCAATGAGGAAAAACAATCTAAAAAACACAATCCGAATTAACCTAATCCGAATTAACCTAGTTTAACCTGATAAACACATGACATGGTCATGAAATCAGAATAAATTTATATAAAGCAAAATTAAGAAAAAAATTCATGAAGCCTTACTTCCAACTAATGTAATGTTAAAAGTTGAAATTAAAGGAAAAAAAATCAAATCTATAAGACCAATATATAACCTAATAAAAAAGAAATAAATTTTTTAAACAAAACACAATTCCCAAAATAACCTAATAGATAATTTTTTTTTAAAAAAAATAAACAACAAAAGAATTTTTTTCCAATAAATAAATATTTCATGGATGTAGCTAAAAATGATTTAACCAACTAATGTTAGTTTTATAAATGATATCCTTTTTACACGTGCTACATCAACAAAAATAAAATAAAATAAAATGAATGAATACGGAAGTTGATATCCGTTACATCACTGTAACGTGTATATCTGATGCCATACTTCAAATCCACACCATGATTACTGAAGAAGAGAAACTCTTTGTTGAATGCTGAATTCTATGATCTTCTCCTGATAATTATTTTAACCAATCATCAAATTAGCTTCTTGGGGATATGATTGCATGATTGGTGAAGAAGTAATATCCTCGTTGCTAAGAAGAAATTTCTCACAACCATAGTTAAAATAAAACAATGGCATCCCCTCAATGTCATCAACCATGAAAGAACAGAACCAGAGTGCTTCCATGAAAGAATAAACAAGAGGGCATTTCATAATGGAATTCTAAATTTAAAACAGTTGATTGCGTCAAAATTTTCAATTCAATTGAAAGTGAGTACAATGATATCAATTTTCTACAAAGCAATAATTCAAACCAATCATCATAGCCTACTAATTACCCTAGATACAAGGGCAAAAGAATTAAGGGATAAACAAGATTGGCAGGACCACCAATATATAATGTTTCAAAATTGAAGAAATATCATGCACAGGAGCCATTCCAATACATAATGTCTTGGATCATGAGTCTGGAGTCTGGACCTGGAAATGTAAAGGGGAATTAGGAGAACTTGAAGATATCAATCATGGTGATTCTACAGATGCTACAGGCCAGGGTCTATGATTGAACTTTAAGTAAAGAACATTAGATAATTAAGCTCAAAGTGGAAATTTCCCCATGAATAATCCTCAAATTACTAATAACTCTCCTATATTCCGCTGACATTGTACTTCAACAGACACTCAGATAGTACAAAGAAAGCTCAATGAAGGAAGCAAAACTCACAATACTCGGTTCAAATGAGAGTAGCAAATATAATTCAATAATGCTAAACACTTCAGAGATCTAACAGTGACTCCAGCCATGAAGTAAATTAAACTTGTTGCATCCAAAAACTGGAAAAAAGCCTATAATTCATGATTTCCATGGAGAACTTATTGAGACTTTCTCCAAGGCGTTTAGATCTCTTCCCGTTCTTTATTTAGGCGAAGCATTCTTAAATGGGGTTCTTATTTCTATAAACTTCATATAAATCACGCATGTCACACTCAATGGAATTTTTCAACATTTGTAAGAGCTTCATTTCTGTTTCTCATGACCTTATTATAGATGACTTGCAATGCCAAAATTCCAAATCACACAACTCCAATAGTCCATAAAGAATAATAATAGAAAAAAAGTTCAAAAAATCAAATCATTGCAAAAGTAGGCTATACCTCAGGATAAGATGACCAGTCCAAGATATATGGATGCACTCAGAAATACAAATGAGATTATTCCCCTGCAATTGAAGTCACACACAGAAAAAGGAAATGCAGAATTGTTAAAAGTGCACAAACTCCCTGATCAGACATTGACTCTATCAACCTTTTATGGTCCTGTCAAACGTTAAAAGCTCACCAAATGACTCCCCAACCAACACCGGTACAAGGGCAAGGGCATATTTCTGCGAACTTCTCAGCATCACTGGTGTGGACTCTTCGGGATATTAGATCGTCATAAATATCTGCAGACCATTTATATTGGTCAGATATAATTATATTAATGGCGCATGGTTAATTAAAAGGACAATAGAAGAACAAGAGAATATTCACCATAAACCGAAAACAAACTGTTCATCACACCTGCAATTGCAAGACAGAATATAAGCTAAATCTCT
>Ga0325404_1005340_pt1 | contig 13539 bp, 4 predicted proteins | sample PopdelMetagenome_18_FD_205664 | JGI IMG/M metagenome (GOLD analysis project Ga0325404, IMG submission 205664) | Populus deltoides microbial communities from Bellville, Georgia, United States - Xylem-Control-R1 | ecosystem: Host-associated > Plants > Phyllosphere > Stem > Wood/Secondary xylem... | reverse complement strand
CCACCCAACAGCTTGAACAATTTAAAGCAAATATAAATTATAAATACAATCAAACACAATCACTAATTAACAGCCATCAATGCAATTTTTTAAATACATGCATGCTTAATGAAGCCCAACAGTAGTACTGTTGCCAATAAGAACTTATTTAAATTAATTCACTTAAATAATTATATATGGACACAACATAACAAAAGTTAGTACTCTTATTCAATGCTTAGGTCTCATTATTTGATGGTGGTTGACCAGTCCCTTGATCATCTGTTTGTGCTAGCAAACTTCTTGGAAGTGAACCAATTCCTTGTTGTGGAGCTAATGCTGTTAAATAAGATCTCAATTGCTCAAGCTCTTGCTTTTCACGCTCTCGCTCTCGCTTTTCATGCTCAAGCTCTTGATCTTTATCTGCTACAATTTTTTTAAATTCTTTCAACTCCTTCAAAATAGCAAAATTATTAACTTGACATGAGTAATTAACAAATTTTTGATTAATCTATGCAAATTATTCTTATTTAAAAATAGAAATTAGGAGTCTCATGAATTTCAATTTAATTTCTCGTTGCAATAAATATAGAGGTAATCTAACTAATTTCCTGATATTAATTGATTAAAACATGCTACCTAATTAAGTACAATCTTGTTTTATATACATGTATGTTGTTCAAAGCGCGCAAATTAAGTACATCATTGTTCAAGAGAGTGTTTGGAAATGTTATAATAATTGTTTTTAAAGTAATTTTTACTTAAAAATATATTAAAATAATATTTTTTTTATTTTTAAAAATTTATTTTTAACATCAGTACATCAAAATAAAAGAAATTAATTTGAAATAAAAAAAATTCTTTTTTTTTAGAAAATATGCTTGTAAAATATAAAAATAAACAAGGTTTAAATAAAAGAATGTGTGGTGTAAAAACTTATGCAGCACTAGATAAAGAAAATGTACGTAAGGTATTTCTGAAAATAAAACAACACAACGTGAATCTTATGTCATAAAAAATAGCTTATAATATTAAGGGTCTGTTTGGCATTGCGTTTGCAACTGTGTTTCGTCAAATTTTGAATTTTTTTTTTTGCTAAAATTGAGTGCGGTTTGTACTTTTTTGATCGTTTTGATGTGCTGATGTCAAAAATAATTTTTAAAAAATAAAAAAACATCATTGGCATGTATTTCGGCACGAAAAGCTATTTGAAAAGCAACCACAACCACACTGCCATACCCGTTCTAAAAGTATTAGTTAGATAGACTACTAAAGGCCTTGGACATTGAATTTAGCGGAAGAGAAAGATAGGCAAAGTGTAAAGCATGGAAAATTGACTAGTCTTAAATTTTTCCTTTCCTTTCCTTTGAATAATAATTCAAGAAAATAAAAAATAAACTAAAAGACAATATGATTTATTGTGCTTCTAGACACGTGTTTCTATTCATTGGAGTAGTTTTTTTTACTCTTTTATTCTTATAACAAAAATAATTATCCTTGCAATTAAGGGTATAATTGCCTTTTCTTAAGGATTGATTAATCATTATAAGATTTATCGGAGACAAAATAGTCCGAACATGTTTCTTTTGCTGTAATGTAATAACTGATTTGACCTTCAAAGCAAGAAAAATTAGGCTTCCAGCAAGGGTCTCTATTGACTTTAGCAAAAACAAAAATGGTGTTTACATTCGTATCCTTGGAGGAGGAAAAAAAATAGCATGGGTAGAGGGGTTTCTTAGTCTTTTTAATTTTTTAAACAGCAAAATTACCTTATAACCCTTTGACTCTGAAAAAATTAAGACTGTATAGTTGATGATCAATCTTTAAAATCTAATAATAGCCCGGTCCACAGTAAGAAACGGGTCATCTACCTTGTTTTTTACTTAAGAAATTCATGTTATAAAGTATAAAAAATCAAAAAGGTTGGAGTCCATAATTGTACTGACTTCTAAAAGTTCTACCTCCCATTATTTGAAAGGAGATATATATGGGTGTACTTTTGTTTAATTTTCCTGGTAGGTAATACAATCAAACGATTTGGATATGAAGATAGGTTAGGTAGAGTATATGACCTATATATTGCATCTCTATTTTTAAATTTACATGTATATTTAATTATTATATATATCATTTAAAATTAATTTTGTGAGATAATTAAGTGTAGAGTATTTTGATTTTTTTTATAGACAATAAACTCTCTTTAATGGAAATGTACCATGCAAAGAATCGTATGAATCTTTATCCAATAAAGATAAGTATGGAAAACTGAAATTTAGCTTTGATGGATGTTAATGCAAGTATAGAATTAATTTAGAAGCAATCCTGAAGGGGAAAGTTTAAACCTTCATTCCCATCCCCAAGCACGATGATGCTTTTAATGGTGATTTATCAGTCACATAACTTGGCTTAAAATAAATATATTGAATAACATATATGATATATAAAAATATTATTTGGTAAGTTTTATCCTTGTATTTATAGATTAATTAATGTTCTGCTAATACTCCTATAATTTAAACTTTTTCAATATTATCCCTCTAGTTTTTAAAATTATCAATGTTACCCTAATCGTTAAAAAGCTTACTGTTTAAAATTGGTTTTTGAATTTTTTTTTTGGAAATGTTTTTAAGTGTTTTTATGCAAACAATAACATCTATGGGTGTATGAGAGTGGGTATATGAGAGGAAGTAAAAGAGAAATCTAAGGAAAATTGAAAGTTTTGATAGTTATTTAAAAAAAGAAAAAAAAATGGAAACTATTTAAAAAAACTATAGGGTAAATTGGAAGGTTTTAAAGTATTGAGATGGAAGTGGAACATACCTTCTCGAAACTCGACCTTAACATGTCTGCAGTACCTCTCAAATATCTTGCTTTAGCTATGACATATTCTTCTTGCTCCGCCTTTTTGTTTTCGTTGAAGATTGCGGTGAAACATCAATCAATTTATTGTTAGAAATTAGAGTAGTTATCAGTTAATAAAAGCAAATATCTAATATTAATCATTTATTCCAAATTCTTTATAGACATCAAAAGCAAATATCTAATATTAACCATCATCCAACCATTTTAAATTAAATGACATCCAATTAAAATCACTTTATTAATAAAATGAAGAAAACGAAATGAAAACATTGAAATGGAAATAATCTGATTTGTTATTTTATTCTGGCGCCTAAACAAATGTTGCCGGAAACATATAATTACTATTACTTACGGAATTTCCAAAATAATGAATTAAACAAACATATATAAATTGAAATAATCTGATTCGTTATTTTATTCTGACGCCTAAAAAAATGCATTATCTATCTACGTACTTGAGAAGGATTTTTGGTATACTTACCCCTCTCAATTCATCAAAATAGTCGTCAAATGCTTTAATTTCGTACTGTTCGGTCAAGCCAAGATGTAGCATGAGAAGGGAGACATGAGTGAGTAACTCTCCACCTCTTCTCAGTTGATGAGTATGTTCTTTCCATGGACACTGAGCTGCTGCATATGCAACCATTTCTACCCAAACTTCATTTATCATCTCCCATCGCTTCTCAGGTTCCAATAAAAGCAATTGCCTGGCGAGCACAGCCACACCACGTACCACTGACTTTGCTGTTTTCCAGACATATTGAAACACTTCATCATCATAAACACGTGATTCACCGCTACGCAATTCTCGCAAGGTACGTTGATATCCCTCATCAAGACCCCGCAATTCTCGCAATTCTCGCAAGGTTTCTAGATATCCTTCATCATCACCGAATCCTTTAGAGAGCATATTTGGTCTTATCACCAAAAGATACATCATGTATTCAGATAGGCATCTGCTTGCTTCATTTTCTTTGGAGGCATCTTTATCATCAAGATAACAAACCTCTGTTGCGAGATGCCAGACAAGAATGCTCCGACTGAATTCTACTTCAGTCGTGCACCACTTGTAGTCCCGTAACAGTCCCTCTCTTTCTAGCACACCATCTCCCCTTTGACCTATTATTTTACTTCTTACATTCTTATCAAAGACATTCAAATCTTCCTTAATCTTCTCAGCTTTCTCTCGAAGATGTTTGAAAATAAAACCTTGCAGTTCTCCATTCAAATCTTTCCGATACACATGCATCTGCCTCATCATTTCATCAATTCCCATAAATTCCAAGAATTTAGGTGGCTCTCTTTCAATGGAAGAGCTTATCAGGTTATACTGTGATATGGATCTCGACCACCTCTCGCTTCTAGTTAACTTCCTTATCAGAGAATAAATTGCACCAGTCTGGCCGTTCCCTCCTTCATCAGTCAACCAAATCATTGTCCAGTCAGACAAGACAAGGCATAAAAAAGCATAAAACTCGAGAAAAACAGCGGCCGCAAACAATAAATACGTAATTGCAATGTCAGTCGTTGAGTAGTCATGCTTGTCAATCTTGACCTGGAAGGTAATAAACGCAGTAACAAAGAGCAGAGAGCTGATACAACGAAGAATGATTCCGGCACGGGAGTAAATCAGGGGCGCTTTAGTATAAAGCATATCATATATCAATCCAAGCTCAGTCTCTACCACCTTGAAGGCACCGTCTGCTTCATTCTTGGAAATCAGCTCCCGGCTTCTTATTAGTTCAAAAATGCCAGCGACAAGATCCTGCATCATAAACTTGGATATATATGAAAAAACATTAGCTTGAAGAAGATAATCTCGCTGTTGGTCTTGTAGAGGAGTTTCTGATATTCCCGTACGACGAGAAGAAGCCCAAAAATGTGAGAGAGAAGACTTTTTCAAACTCTTGGAGCAAGAAGACCAGAGCACCCAAGTCCTCTCTGCATACTTTACAACGCCAACAACGAACACTGGGATCGCTATGAATGAGAGGATACCGCTACCCCAGGACCTTGAGAAGACATAAAAAGCCACTCCGACTTGGATGACAAGACCAAGTAAATGCCTTAACCACAACTCGTTATCTTCAATCGAGTATGCAGTGATTGTGTCTGGGCCACCAAGGTGCAGGAGTAGAAAAGGTGCCCAAAATGCCTGGATGGAATTGTTTGCTTTCTCTGAACTGTCACCTGATGAATCTCCTTGGCTCCTGGCTAGAGTACCCAGTGCAACAGTTGCCACCATGTCTGCTGATAGGTATGCAGACCAAATGAGAATCCTGATCCAGATTCTGCCACTGGTCTTTCGCCGAGACCCAAATATGATGAGGATGGTTTGTAGTAAGAGACTAAGCAAAACCATTCCTCGAATCTCCCATTTGTTCCATAAATTTAAGACTTTTTCAGGTAATTTTTTAAGCATTGTCATCTTTTTCCCAACTGTGGAAACTAGTTCTCTCGATGAACCCTTGAAAAAACAGTTTTGTAAGATGAAAAGGTAAATGTGGATATCTTTGAAAAAATCTCTTAAAATGAAAAGCGAAAATTAAAGACTCTTATGAGAAAAGAAGAGGTGCAGATGGAGGAAGACAGTGAACAATTCTGAAGCCTTCGGCAATTCTGAAAAAAGCACAGCCACCACAATTCTGAAGCTTCGGCACCACGACCAGCGTTAAAACCCACCAAAAATAGTGGCAATAAGAGGTGCAGATCGAGGAAGACAGTGAACAACCACTGCCGTTACCCACATCAAATCACCGTCATGAAGTCTTCCTCCCTCAGTGATCGATTAAATGCGATATGGTTTCATCAAATTTGGGTTTCTTTTGATTTATGGGAGGTTCTTGAGATGGGTTTATGTTGGATTCTATAGCCGTAGAAAAACTTTCCAATAATTGTTGCCTCGGACTTGACAAATAGTCATGCATTGCTGTTAAACAAAGACTTGTGCAGTAAAAAGGCATTGACAAGTGGCTTTGCACTGTTCCATTCTACACTTTACTTGAGGAAAAGGATAGCGACTAGCGAGAAAGGAAAGTGGCATCATACCTCATGGAACTTGACAGTGACATGTCTGCATTACCTCTCAGATATCTATCAATGGCCCCACGATATTCTTTAGCTACACTTTGTTTTGTTTATTCTTTAGCCTTCGTCTTATTTACTATTTATTTTTTTATTTGAAATTGTATTTGATTGTATTTGACTTAAAAATATTGAATTAATAATTTTTTAGTTTTTTTTAATTAATTTGATATGTTAATATTAAACATAAAAAATTATTTTAATATATTCTTAAATTAAAAAATACTTTTAAAAAATACTTAGTAATAAATTGCTAGCTACCTTTTTTTTACTTAATTTAATCTGTATGTCGTTTTATATTAAAAAAAAAAAAGCAGCAGCAGAAGAAGAAGAAGAAGAAGGAGGAAGGTAATAATTTAATGCATAGCCTTTTCTTTTCTTTTCTTTTTTATTCCTTGATATGACACATTCTCCAGTAATTTATATTTGTTGATACTAGGAGTAGGAGTGTGCAAAAAAACCAGAAAACCGAATAAACCGAGAAAAAATTAACCGAAAAAACCGAACCGAAAAAAAAAAACCGATTAAACCGATTAGAATAGTTAGAAAAAATCTCGGTTCAGTTCGGTTTCGGTTTCCAAAGTCTGAAACCGATTGAACCGAACCGAACCGAACCGGTTCAACCATTCCAGCATTAAAAAAAAAACAAGTATAAATAGAAAAAACCCTAGACCTAAAGTGCAGTTGACGCCCACCCCCCCTCTCTTTTCTCTGCCTCTCATCATCTTCCCACACAGCCCCCCTTCCTTTTCCTTTTTTTTCTCTCTTTTTCTCCCTGCCTCTCATCATCTTTTGATTCTTTTAACAGCCCCCCTCCCTTTCCCTTTTTTCTCCATGCCTCTCATCTCCCCGTAGCCCCTCCTCCTTTTCTCTCTATCTCTCATCTCTCATCTCATCTCTTTAAGTTAACCCTTGCATCAACAATACATTTACTCTAATCAAACTACATGGGCTGGGCAGATAAAAAAAGAGACGACTTTTTGATGATTAAAATTCTAACTCCATTTAAAGTTCATCTCTGCAGTCTGCATCTTGTGGGTTTTTGTTTTTTTTTTTATTATTATTAAGTTATAATTTGTGGGTAGATCTGTGTTCTTGAACAACAGAAACTGAAATTTGCTTGTAATTTGTGGGCACTGTACATCGAGATTTGCTTGTAGTTTGTGGGCACTGGGCAGATCTGTTTTCGTGAACAACAGAAACTGAGATTTGCTTGTAGATTTGCTTGGAGTTTGTGGACACTGGGCACCGAGATTTTCTTTTTGGTTTTACCAGTTTTTGAACAACAAAAACCGAACCGAACCGAACCGAAACCAGTCGGTTTGAACTGGTTTCGGTTCGGTTTCGGTTTTAAAATTTTAAAATTAATAATGTCGGTTTGGTTTACTTTTTAATGTAAGAACCGAACCGAACCGGAAATGATCAGCCCTAATTGATACCTTACCCAAAAATACTGCCAGTGAAAGTAGTCGGGTAACAATTTATAGCATGTTGGTATTATAATAATAATATTTTTTTATTTAAAAATATATTACAATAATATTTTTTTATTTTAAGAAATTTATTTTTGATATAACATATTAAAATAATCTAAAATTATTAAAAAAATATTAATTTAAAATAAAATAATAAAAAATCTGAAAATACTTTTACAACATAAAAGCATACTGGCACTTAGGAAACTGATTTTTATATATAAAAAATTTCATTCAATACTAATGATTTCTTAGCATGGGCAATGGTAAGGGTTAAAAAAATCAAAAAATTAATTAAAAAAAACAAGCCGAGTAAAAACAATATCAAATTAACCAATTAAAAAACTAAAAAAAAAAAACCAATAAGATTCGTTTTAGTTTCAAAATTTTAAAACTTAATGAACATGACCAAACCAAAAGGCTAACTAGGGGATGATAGTCTACCCATCATCTCGAACAATTCAAAGCAAAGGCAAATTATAAATACAATTAAACATAATCACTAACAGTAACAAGACAAGAATTAACTCTGTAAGAAGATGGTCATCAATGCAAAATGAAGCCCAACAATGTTGCTAGTAGGAACTTATTTAAGTTATTTCGCTTAAATAATTATATATGGATACAACATAACAAAAGCTACTACTCTTTATTACATTCTTACACTGATCTCATTATTTAAGTCAATCCCTTGATCATCAGTTTGTGCTGGCAAAATTCTTGTAAGTAAATCAATTTCCTTGCTGTGGAGTTGATGCTGTTAAAGAAGATCTCAGTTGCTCAAGCTCTCGCTCTGTATTTGCTACAATCTTTTCAAGTTCTTTCAACCCCATCAAAATAGCAACATTGTTAACTCAACAAGAGTAATTAACAAATATTTGATTAATCAATGCAAATTATTTTTATTTAAAAATTGAAATTAGGAGTCTCATAAATTTCAATTTAATTTCTTGTTTCAATAAATATAGAGAGGTAATTTGACTAATTTCCTTATATTAATTGATTAAAACTTGCTACCAAATTAAGTAAGGGGGTATTTAGGGATATTTAAAAGTATTATAGTGATTACTTTTAAAAATAGAAACTTGCAAAGATAAATAATGCAGGTAGTTTGGAGAACCAAAAGAAGCGTGGCTTTCACGGTCTCCGACAAGATGTCTCTAGTGGTGATTTATCAGTCACATAACTTGGTTTAAAATGAAAAATTTCTTTAATGAGGCTTAAAATCAACATTGAATGACATATATGATGCTCAAAAATATTATTTGATAAAAATTTTTTTGTCTTTATAGATTAATTAACATTTTCTTCTAATCATATAGTTTAAACTTTTCCAATACTATCCCTCTAGTTTCTAAACTTAGCAATGTTAACTTGGCCATTAAAAAGCTTGCCATTTACATTTGGTTTTTGAGTTTTTCTTTTTTGGGAATGTTTTTAAGTGTTTTCTTAACATATTTTGAGAGGAAGCGAAAGAGATTTGTCAACAAGATATAATTTTTTTTTAATCAAACTCCCGATTCTTTCTTTTCATTCCTGTTTTTGAATTTGAATAGTCATATATTTTTAAAAAAACTTGAATAATCATGCTTTAAATTTAATCATTGATTTTAAATTTAATAATATGAATTAAATGAGAGAAATAAAATAATAAGTTTTTTTTCCCACATGAAATCGTTATCATCCAGGTGTCATGCTTTAAATTCAATAAAAATGATAGTAAAGTTTTTTTAAAAACTTCTTTTCCATGATATTAAAAAAAAAGACAGTTTCTAATTACTTTCAGAAAAAAATTTGTATAATTGTTGCCTCATGATCGAAGGGCTTGACAAATCCTTCATCCATTGTTGTAAAACAAATACTTGTGCTGTGCTGTGCTGTGCTGTGCTGTGTAAAAATAAAAAAGATTAGCGGCCCTATAAATAATTGATTCTACACTGCTCCATTATACAATTTACTCAGAGGAAAAGGACAGCGAGGAAGGAAATCGGTATCGTACCTCCATTATCCAATCTTTTGAATTAACGCCAGGAGATGTTCTGCATCTTCCTCCTTAAAAAAATAAAAATAATAAATAAATAAAATTGCGGTGAAACATCATTCAGTTTGTTATCATCAGATATTCAAGTAGTATCTGTGAAAAAAAACCAAATATCTAATTAATTATTTATTTTATAGTTTTTCTGATGGAATATTTAAGATTGCGATAATGGTTGTTTTTCAAAATATTTTTCTATTAAAAAAATACATCAAAACATTTTTTTTATTTTTTAAAAATTATTTTTGATATTAACACATCAAAATAATCTAAAAGTATAAAAAAATATTAATTTAAATTAAAAATAATTTTAAATTTTTTTAAGAATGTTTTTGAAGCACAAAAACAAATAAGCCCTTAGAGAATGTTTGAGAGTATGTTTATGATTGTTTTTCAAAGTGTTTTTCGCTTGGAAATATATCAAAATAATTTTTTTTATATCTTTTAAATTATTTTTAATATCAGTATATTAAAATAATTTAAAAATAATAAAAAATATTAATTTTAAAAAATATTTTTAAATATAAAAATAAACAAGATATAATATCAATCGTTAACAATCTACCCAATGATCATATGCGGTAAGAGATTGAGCTATGATATCATAAGAAAACTGTGGTATTGTATATATGCGCTAAGATAAGAGACTTTTTATTAGTGTATTAATAGTTGATTTTTAAAGTAATTTTTATTTAAAATATATTAAAAAAATCAAAAAAAATTATTTTTAATATCAATAAATTATAAATAATAAATTTATTAAATCATATTACATTATACAATCTAGCTGAGGAGAAAAGAGCGGGAACCAGGAAATCGGGTAGCGTACCTCATCGGGACTTGACAGTGACGTGTCTGCAGGTTTAGCCAAATATCTGTTTAAGGCCTGGCAATATTGAGATTCCGGTGAGACGTCATTCAATTTGTTGGCAGAAATTCAAGTAATCATCGGTTAACATATCAAAAGTATATATCTAATATTAACAATTTATTTCATAGTTTTTTTTCTTTTGTTCGACAAAAAGGTATCAGTATTGGCCGGACTCATTAATAAATAGTCTGAGGATCATACATGGTAAGAAAACTCCACTAAAAAATAAAAGTCTTGTATATATTTACATATATAAATAATTTAATGTATATATTTATAATTTTATCAATATATATCAAACATATTTTGTACAGTCTTATATTTTCTAATATTGATTTTGTGAGATATTTGTAGGCACAAACTAGTCTGAATACCCATATTAATAAAAAAAACACTTTATTTGAAAATATTATGAAACATACAGGAACTCCAATTTCTCAATAGCTAGGCCTATAGATAATAATTTATTTTAAAGAGATAAAACTAATAAAGTGTTGGACAGTGAAAAACAGGGTAAAAGTTTCCCTCTTCTACCCCTGTACCTGGATATGTCACTGCATTAATTTTATCAAGAGGATTATCTAGTCCATATAAGAATGTGTAAACTCTATACTACTATAAAATAGAATTATATCTTTGTAAATCAACCTCATATTTCATTAGATTTCGGCAGCAAAAATCAATCTCTCCATAAACATTGAAAATTGTTGTAGTATTTCTATCCTCCAAACTTGTTTAAGTCTCGTTATGTTCTTCTTGAGATCATAAGCTTGTGAGGTGTCAGCACCATCAAAATATATTGCAACGATAACATCCTATTCAACTTTCACTGTTGTAAATCTGATGCAATTACTTTGGATCCATTGAATTAATAGTAATCCTTTCACAACTGCATTTTTTATTCTCCAAAAAAATCCCTAGAATCTCTTAAAAAATTTCTCTACCGACAACTCATGCCAATAACCAGCACTTAAAAACAAATGGATCGCTGTTTACATCTTATTAAATTGATATATTAAATATCATAATGTTGTGAACTCATTGAAACTTCGCAATTTTTAAATATCACAATGCTGGCAGCAAAATGCATTGTTGCTGGGTCCTGGTGGAGCACAATCCACCGTTATTTAGTCCTGCTGACAGGAAGACCCACTTCTATTGGGTCCTCCTGCCCACCATTATCCAATATTGTTGGGCTCTTTTGGCTGGGTACATGACCTACTATCTTCGGGTCTTGCATGGCAGCATGACCTAGTAAATATAGGTCTGGCTACGAATTCAGACCCAATATCTTGATAATATTACTCAAAATAATATTATATTATAATATTTATGAATTGTCTTGTAATTGATTTTATTGTAAACAAATTCTCTAATACTATACAAATAAATAAAATAAATGATGTGAATAAAAAATTTATTTAGAGCTCCATCAACTTTAATATGATAATATTATAATTATATATATTTTTTAATGTTTTTATTTTAAAGAATTCATTACGATTATATGTGAACATGTATTAAGAATATGCACATATAAATTTTTTATACCACTATTTAACTATTTTTTGAGTATTAATAAAGTTTGTTAAAATATATAAATCATTTAGTCTAAGCTAAAACAATAAAAATAACATAATACAATTACCAAGATTTCTTTTTAAAAATAATATTACTAAATGAATTCCTGTTTATATCCATTAAAGATACATAATCCTTCAGGTGAGACAACTTTACTCTCTTTTTTTTATTTCTTTATTTTTTTTTATTAAAATAGATTATGCATATACTACATTCACCACTATTGTTAATATGCTAGTATTTTTGAAATGTAAAAAAAATATATTTTTATAAGGAAATTCAACATAACTTCAAATGAAAAAAATTTATCTTCACCTAAATTTTATACAATATAATAAAACTCTCATTATTTTATTTCCTTGTTATAATATGAAAAACAAATAAAAAAAATAAAAAAAAATTAAAATACTGGGTCTTGCTAGGCACGACCCAGCATTGATTTGTCCTACTAAGGGTCTGTTTGGCATTGCGTTTGTATCTGCGTTTCGTCAAATTTTGAATTTTTTTTTGCTAAAATTGAGTGCGGTTTGTACTTTTTGGATCGTTTTGATGTGCTGATGTCAAAAATAATTTTTAAAAAATAAAAAAATATCATTGACATATATTTCGGCACGAAAAGTTATTTGAAAAACAACCGCAACCACACTGCTAAATACACTCTAAAAAACCTCATGTAGTGACAACAGTTAGATCCTAGTGGCAACAATACTGAACGACCTAGCAATACTTGTTAACTATATATATATATATATATATAAACACCTCTCACAAGTGCTACAATATTGTTTATACTATAAATACTTTATGCAATAAATTTATATACACAGTAAATATACAATATTTTTCCCACATTTTTTAAATAAAATATAGAATAATAAATATGGATAGGGTTAGCACACGGAACAACCACGTTACACCTCGAAGATGGGATCGACCACCGACAGTCGCACTGCTACAGTTGTATAATACCAGCCGCCCTCGATAACAGTGTAGTAGTCAAAACCTTATCCTTGGTCTCTTGTCAGCGTAAGCATTCAACATAGATGGCTGATTATTATTATTTTTTTTTAAAAGATAGATGATGGATTTTTCTAAAAAAATATCATGGTTCGGTAAAGATTTTGGGATAATAATACATGTTAAAAAAATATTTATAAAATAGCGTAGTTTTATGTCTTAGTATATTTTTTTGTTCATAATTGTTATTTAGAAAAATAATTGCATTTCAAAAAATATTTTTCTAATATATATTATTTAAAATTAATTAACCTAATCAAAAATCAATTAAAACTTCTATAAAATTTAGAAGTTAGAATATAAGATTCAAAGTACAAAACTTTTAATTAAAGCTTGTGTTTAATTACTATTCCTAATAACAAACAATCGTATTCGAACTATATTATTTTTTTAACACTTTTTTAATATTTTTTAATATTACGAAACTCTAAAATATCTAACACGACATCTATAAAAAAGAAATGAGGGGAGGGGGGTAACTAAGCAAACATAGAGAGAGAGAGAGAGAGAGAGAGAGAGAGATTGAGCTAAGGACAATGATGAGGAAAATATTGGTTGCAGTGTTGATTGTGAGCATGGTCGCTTCTCATTTTGAGAACGTAGCGTCTGATGCTTCTGATTGCAATGACGCA
>Ga0325404_1005338_pt1 | contig 13542 bp, 10 predicted proteins | sample PopdelMetagenome_18_FD_205664 | JGI IMG/M metagenome (GOLD analysis project Ga0325404, IMG submission 205664) | Populus deltoides microbial communities from Bellville, Georgia, United States - Xylem-Control-R1 | ecosystem: Host-associated > Plants > Phyllosphere > Stem > Wood/Secondary xylem... | reverse complement strand
TCTTATCCAGAAAATTTTAAGGTTTGAGTGGGGCAATAAGGTTTAAGAGCAATGTGGTGTGACAATCACCTTCATTTCACATCATTGACGTTGCAGGTAACAGCTATAGAGAGATGGCAGTGTGGTCAACACTCATCAGAATTCGGTTTCTTAAAGAACCACGAGAGAGATAATGGGGATAAATGACAACCGTTCTTTGGAAGAATGGGGACCGGTTTATTAGCCTGGTGGAAAGGGCAGTGTTTCCTACCTTTCAGCTAGGCGGTTCTGGCTTTGTTAAGTTCTCTCCTTTTTGTTTGCTTCCTCGTTTCATTACCCCGTTAATTTGCACAATGAAAATTCTTATACTTTATGTTACTGGCATGGCTTTCATTTCCAGGTTTTTCCAAAGGGTTCTCCTCTGGTTTTTGACATGTCGGTGGCAATCCTGAAAGTTATAGAGTGGAGAAACTCGGCAATTGGAAGAGACGCTCTCTTCTTCCTCTGATGTATTAAGGGACCGCTCAAGTTTAGATCTCAAACCTCTCGCTGGGCTTTTCATATTATCCGGTAGTGTTTCAGCCTTTGGATTCCTAGTTGCCGTTTGGTGTATCAGAAGGAATCTGCAGCTCTTGAGCTACATTCAAACAGTATTGGCGAAAAGGAGAATTTGGAGATGGGCAAGCATTCAACTTTCTAGAAAATTCCCACCATAAAAAAATTTAATGTCCAAGTGCTGGCTTCTACATGTGTACAGATAGCAAATTTTACCCTCTAGAAAATTATATTACAGTGTTAAGGTCTAGCTATAAAACTAAAAAAGGCCTCTCAAGTCTCAACCCAACATAAATGTTCTTTTTTTTTGAATATGTATGTGTGTGTTTACTGGTGAATCAGATCACAAAGAGAATAATCAGGGACTTTTTTTTGTTGAATTTGATTTTGAACGGGAAAAAAAAAACCCAGCGGGACCCAGAGGCCGGGACCAGATTAAAGGGACCCTAAAAATCCAGATCTTAAACCTCCCGTTTGATGAAGTAATGTCACCCAAGGGACCACGTAAATTCCCTGAGACCACCCACCCGTCGATAAAGACAATGGAATGAAATCTGACCCAGCACGCACCACCATGCGACTCACATCATTCAACCGTTGAAATCACAAAACCCCACTCTCGTCAACAGGACGTAACCAACACTTCCAATCATAATCAACTGAAAGGCCAGCACAACAACCAACCATGTGAACACACGCGATCACACACACCAATCAGAAAAATTAGTGTTTCTATCTATATATATCTCCGCCGACATTTTAGAGTCTCCAAAAAGGCAAGAACGAAGCTGGCCTGCTGTAATGCTTCTTCTATTCTCTCTCTACACATTTTATTCGTGCTCTCTCTCTAAGAGTTGGAAATAAGCGATTAAAATAAATAAAGAAATAAAAGGATGTGCTTCACAGATTCCAGTTGGTGCGAATGCGAGCTAAACAAAACCTGATGATGATGGCGTTGATCACACTCCATTCCCCTACCAATACTTCTTACTTGTTGCTATAATAATTTTCATTTTCTCAAACACCCCCTACATCTCTTCCCCATACTGTTACTCTCAATCAGTTCGATTATGAGTCTCTGACTCACTCTTCAATATCATTCCATAGAATGGACGGTGGTGATGGGACGGTGAGGTTGGGGGCTTTGAACTTGAAGCCGGATCACAGCGGCTTCGATTCAAGCCCTGATGTGTCCGTTTCATCGCCGGTTACGAGACAAAAAGCTGCGGCTGCAAAACAGTTCATAGAGAATCATTATAAGAACCATCTACAAGGACTGCAAGATCGTAAAGAGAGGTATGCAGTGTGGAATTGATACTCTTTTTTTTTTGTAGATTTCTTTTCTGCTTGAATTTCTGATATTTTATTGCTGCTTCGATTGAAGTCAAAAGTGGTCAAATTTAATGCATTTATAGTTGCTTTTATTTATGAGTATTTTAGGTTAAAAGTTGAGGAATATTTGGTTCACAATTCGTATAATTATCTTAAAGCTATGCTTACCCGTTTGATTAATTGCCAAGTAAATGTACGCATAATTTTGTTCTTTCTTTTTGAAGATGTGTAATGAGTTACATTTAATTATGTTTTTTAGGCGACGAGCGCTTCAAATGAGAGCACAAGAAGCTCAGGTTTCAAATGAAGAACAAGAGGAGATGCTTAGGAATTTGGAGCGCAGAGAAACAGAGTATATGAGGCTGCAAAGGCGTAAAATTGGAATTGATGATTTTGAACAGTTAACTGTGATTGGAAAAGGTGCATTTGGGGAGGTAATTATTGATTTCAAGCTCTGCATACTTAAATTCCTCTAGAATTGCTGCTGTGTTCCAATTTTTTTAATACTGATGATTAGATATAAATCCAGAGAGATCGTTGATATCTCAGCTACTAAGGAATGGTATATTAATAAAAAGGTTTGCCTGATAGGGGAAAATCCGATTGTTGCCATGTAAAGTACGTTGTTGTTGAGTTAATACGACCTTGACTTCTCCGTAGATTTTTATTTGTGTGCTTGATGAGAAGTAATTTAATTTGCAATTGCAAACTGTAAGAAGCTTTTCTATTATTTATTTTCTAAAAATCCAGGTTAGGTTATGCAGAGCCAAGGACACCGGAGAGATTTTTGCTATGAAGAAATTGAAGAAGTTAGAGATGCTTAGCCGTGGACAGGTGAGACCAAAGTAATTCAGATAGTTTTGATACTCAAGATAAATCTCTCTTGGCTGCTGACAAATGTACATTTCAGCTTAACCAGACATCAATCCATTCTAATAGGGTTATAGGTATTCGATAAAGAGAATTATAAGTACAAGGTACTGTGTAGTAATTAATAAAGCATGCTTGACTTGTCTGAATTCGGAGATCAATCATACACAGTCCGTACTCAACTAAACTCAGTGTGCGTTTGTGACTTGTATTGATCTTTTCCTTTTCCCTCTGTTTTAAGGTTGAGCACGTCCGATCAGAGAGGAACTTACTGGCGGAGGTTGATAGTCGGTGCATAGTAAAACTTTTCTACTCTTTTCAAGATTCTGATTTCTTGTATCTGATTATGGAGTATTTACCTGGTGGAGACATAATGACATTATTGATGAGAGAAGATATTCTTTCTGAAGATGTTGCACGTTTTTACATAGCGGAGAGCATTCTAGCCATACAATCAATTCACCAACACAATTATGTTCACAGGTATGTCAATATTGTGATTATTGAGCTTAGAAGCTTCCATAATTTACCTGTGGGATTGGTGTGCCTTTAGTTATTAATGGCATGGACCGAGTTTTAGGATATTAAATGTGTGGATCCTTGTATATGTCCAGATTGGAATGCCAATTTTTGGCCCAGTCTCCGTGACCTGTCAAATTAGCACATCTGAGCTCAATCTTCGACTTCATGGGTTTTTATGGACCTAATTTCTTAATTCATCTTTTGGGGAGCCAAACGGTTCAGTCCTGCAAAGACCATGGCATTTATACTCATAGATTTGTCCATGCTTATCGTAAGTTTCATTTGAAGCCAGGACACTGGTTGAGGAGTCACAGCGGGCCACAAGTCTCATAAATTGTTCTTGTGCTAGGTCAGGACCGCCTTAGAAGATTTTTAGATTGATAGCAGACTATCACTAGAATTTTCTCAGAGAATTAACATACTGTTCAGTTTTTCTTTTTCTTTACTCAGAGAACGCTCTCCATGCAGGGACATAAAACCAGATAACCTGATACTGGACAAAAATGGCCATTTAAAGCTTTCAGATTTTGGCTTGTGCAAACCTTTGGATGATAAGTATTCAAATTTACTGGAAAATGAAAATTTTTCTACCCAGGAAGGAAGAAATGAATCTGAAGGGCATTCTACCAGTGACAGACCCCCCTGGTTGATGCCGAAAGAAAAATTGCAACAATGGAAACGCAATCGACGTGCATTGGTATGATCTTTATCCATTTTTTCTGAAGCCACATTTTGGCATATTCTGATTTTTTAGCATTGCTAGGTATCTGTAATTTATGCAAGGTGCATATTTTGGCAGCAAGTCGGGTTTTGACTTTTTATGAAAATCAAATGCTGTTCAAGATTTTTCTATCCGCCTTCTTCTGGAACAGTAATTTTTGCATGTGGCCAATTATCATTTAACATTTATCTTCAGGCTTATTCAACAGTTGGAACTCTTGATTATATGGCTCCTGAAGTGCTACTAAAGAAGGGGTATGGAATGGAGTGTGATTGGTGGTCCCTTGGTGCTATCATGTATGAGATGCTTATAGGCTATCCTCCCTTCTGCTCTGATGAACCAAGGATCACATGCCGCAAGGTTGTGCCTAAGTTTTGGTTCTCCATTATTTTCTCAGAATTCTTCATGGTTGCTAAATCGTCAATGTATCTGTTTCTATCAGATAATCAATTGGAAAACATGCCTTAAATTCCCTGAGGAGCCAAAGATATCAAGCGAGGCCAAAGATCTTATTTGCCACTTGCTCTGTGATGTTGAAACAAGGCTGGGGACCAGAGGAGTTGAAGAATTGAAGGTAATTGTTTCCCTAATAATAACAACATTCATCATACACGTCAAACAAAGCTGCAGATATTTCTGCTCTTGTTAAACTCTTTCAATTTCCAGGATAGGTTAAGCATTGATACATTATCAAAGAAGTGAATCTGCCACCTTGAAGTTATCAAGATGTAAAACATGCATGCCTCAATTTTATTCTCAATTTTGCAAATTGTTATGTGTTATTGCTGGCTGCTTTTGGAGCATTGTGAAATTGCCATCAATACCTTTATAATGCAACGGAGGGGTTTGAGATTGTTAGTAATCTGTTCTGAATTCTCCATTGTTTCAGGTGCATCCATGGTTCAGGAGCACTCAGTGGGATTTTCTGTATGAATTGGAAGCTGCATATAAGCCTACAGTCAATGGAGACTTGGATACTCAGAACTTTGAGAAGTTTCCTGATGTGAGTACATTGTAAAAGATTGCAACATGTAATTCATAGTCTCATTTAGGGTAAAATTTGACTCTGATATGATGTATGATGTCCTCACAATTTTCAAGCACATTCAACTTACCTAGGAACTCCTGCAACTATCAGTTCTACAAAAAGAGATCCCATATCAACAGTTTCTCTATTCAAAGCAACAGGCTATTTAATAATTATTTAAATGCTTCCTAGAATTTGATAGGATGTTTAAGCTCTTTAAAAATAAGTAATTTTCGTGCTATGCCTTGGCTGAAGTTTGACTAGTCGGCTTGGGACACACATTTATTATCGCGTTCTTGTTTATATGTGGATATGTTTTCCTCTTAAAATAACTTTCGCTAAGCTTTTTCTTTTTGGCAGCTGGAAGGCCCACCATCCACAATACCAAGTGTAGGGCCTTGGAGGAAGGTAACAACATTATCTGAAGTTTAACTTTTTATTTACGCAGAGAAGTCCTTAAAAATCCAAGTTTATATCCATGAGCTTTAGAGAAATGGTCCAAAGGATTCTTGTCAGTCACGATAACATGGCTATATTGTTGTAAAAATTGTAAGAGAAATTGTTTCATTATGTCCCTGGGTTTGTCTTGGCAGCTCAGTTATATAATTACCCTGATAGATTATGGTTCTATGATTTTTCCATACATGTGCACAATTTTCTTCTTAAAACATGCATCCCTATATCCCATTTTTTCCCCTAAGGTTTATGTTAGCTGTGGTGCTAACTTTTCAGTTTGTTTTTCTTGGTCCATGGTGCAGATGTTGACATCAAAAGATACCAATTTTATTGGATTTACTTATAAGAAATCAGACGTCCTTAAATCAATGGAAAGTTCAGGTAAGCTGCTTTGGAGTTTGGCAGCTTTCCTTTGGTATCTTCATTTTCTTGTCCTCTCTTTTGTTTAACCATTTTAGCACATTATCTAAAATTTTGAGTCGACGACAAGGGACTCTGGCCCAGCTGAAATCTGAACACTTGGAATTTAATCTGCATTACCTTAGAAAACTGCGGAAGAAAAACTGAAGACAGTGGTCATTCTGCAACACACTTAGGAGTCAATAAGTACATATACATGATGAGTTTCTTATGTGACTTCGCCTGGTCAGAAATTTAAGTTATATAAACGCAAACGAAATGTAGAGAGCTTTTCTTTATTTTCTATTTTCGTTATTATATTTTTCACAATACTTCACTTGAGCCTATGCCTTGTTTTTCTAAATGGTGCTCATTATATTTGACTACGCTCAAACTGCAAATTAGCAATGCTGTAAACAAATTGGCCATAAATCGCATGAATAGCTGGCTAGTGTCATATTGACTTTGGATGCTGATTTCAGGTACAGACATGAAATTGAATGACTCTTCGAAGGCTCCATCTCTGATTTCCTTGTTAGGTATGATTACTTTTCCTTCAATTAAATTTCAATGTGGTAATCGTGTGGAGTTGCTGCGCCACTGGTGGTGGCGGTAAAATATTGGAGGTGCTGCTATTTCGATGACGGATTCAGTAATTGGTTGTTTCCTCATGACAACTGCCTAGCCTGGCATCAACAATGTATCATATCATCGAGCCATGTTTGCGTGATTATATTGTAACATCACAAGACTTTAATCTGTTTTGTTGTTGGATGAGCCAGCGTGGTTGAAAAAATAAAGGATTAAGCTAGTACCTGATTTTACAAGTGCTTGTAATCGTTGGCTTAATTTAATGTTTATTTCTCTTTTGGCCAATTCAGGTCAGATTGACCTGCAAGAGACTGCAACATCAGAAGGTGAGCAGAAGCCGGAAACATGAGATCCAAGTATCATGCTTTGCTGCAAAGTGCTGTCGATATTCCTAGTTCTGCAATCAACAAAGGGAGAATTATTCGAGGCTGAAATCTGAATCGGAAGACATGAACAAGGACACCATGATTTTACAAGTGCTTGTAAGCTGCATTTCTGGGCCACAATGATTTCTGCATACACGAATCTGTTTTGGTACTTCATAGCAACTAAATAGTTCAGTTCAAATCGAAAACAATTTGTTGGGAGCTTGTCTTCCTCTCACACGTGTCAGAGCCAGGTACGAAAAAGCAACTCTTGAGTACTTCACGTGTTTGCGCGCGCGCGTCAATGTTTACAGGGGATTGGCTGATCTCCTTATGTATATTTTTCGTGTAGCTCGATACAATTTTTTTTTGAAATATAATTTTTTGAGGCTACGATTGTTTTCAATACTGTAATCAATCTTAAAGAAAAGAAATAAAAAATTTGTGAATGCGTATTGTTGAGAACAACACAATTTATATATTTTTATATATATATATTTTTTAAAAACAAAATAATGTTAAAATTGAACTTAATAACTGGAGATCCAATCTAAATTAAATCAGTCAAGATTGTTTTTATTGTTATGATTTTCTTTCATTTCAGTTTTTTAGGAATCAAATAGAGGTTTTAAAAAATTAAAGATAAAAAAAGAAAATAGTACAACCATCACCAATGAAGAGAATGAAGAGAAATGCATCACCAATGCATGTTGTCTCCATGGTATTGTTTGAAGAGGACAAATTAAACAAATGAGCTGATTTAGAGATTTTTATGAGAAATGAGGAAGTTAAAGATGACAAGTTGGGTCAACAAGCGAGTGAAAAACAAAAAGAGATCATGATACTTTGATAATAAAAGAATAGTTTGTTACATAATTTTGAAGTAGAACAAGAGGCCAGAATATAGTGGACTAAAATGACAGTGATCTTGATATATATATATATATATATATATATAAACAGTTGACTTATCAAGTTTAAGCTAAGTTAAATTAGATCAACTGAGTTTTAGTTAAATCTAATTAAGTCAATTATTTGATTTGTTTAATCTCAAATCCAATCTAAATTGGATCTCGAGTCGTCATCAGTCATCAGGTATACCTTAAAATATTGTTTGTGCTCTGTTTTTTTTTTTTTTTCTATTGGGAACAATGCAACCTCAATAAATTAAAGAAAAAGCATTTTGTGTTATGTGACCGAGAACAGCACAATCTTTTAATGAAATAAAGTTTTAGATATAGTTAGAACAATTAAAACAATAATCATCAAAACTAGCATGAAAAACAAGACTATTTTCATTTTTATTGCTTAAAAGGCATGAAAAAATGCAGTTTGGTCCCTAAATTTTTATGTTTTGGTCCCTATTGTTTTATCATTTTGTATTATAGTCCTAAACTTAATCATTTTTTTCATGTTTTAATCTTTTAAATGTTGATAGAGAAGAGAAAAAATATTTAATCCATCACATTTCAATTATAAAAAAAATTTATTAGTAAGAATAGATAAATTTTGAAAATAAGAGATTCAACTGAGATAGTTTTCTCTTTAACTAGATTTAAGAAAAGTAGATAAATATTGCATGTAAAAATACTTTTATTTGGTTTGATTTGTAGTTCTTTTTAATGATTTTCTAGGGTGTTTTAGGAATTATTAATGTTACTAGGAATCTTCCTTTGCAAGTTTCAGCCAAAAAAAAAAATTTCATCCGAGACGTTAATTAATTTTGCATTGAATATAATAAATTAATAATTTTTTATTTTAGCTTTATGAACATGCATTACTCATAGAAAGGAGAAACTTCATACGGCAACTTACTTCAACCATATATCACATAATATATCAGAAAAAAAAAATGAACCCGAAATCTCATGCTGGTAAATAGAAAAACGAGCATAAAAACAACAACGTGTGCATTGAAAATGCAAAAATCCCGACAAGAGAGGCAAAACGATGCCGTAAAGTAAGAACATGCGCGGGAAGCGGGAGTTAAGGATTAGAGAGAGAAAGAGAGATAGAGAGAGAGAGACAGTGCTGATAAATAATTGCAACCGCCAGAGTTTAAAAATAATAATAAAAAAAACGATGGCTGATAATATCATAGGTCACAGTCGCGAGCGCCACGTAATATCCTTAACGCATCTGAAAGGTCAAGACAGACTAAAGTGAAGAAGATATTTTCGACACTGGAATAAAAAAAAAAATATCTGCCTCTGCCTTCGCGCTAACTAGTCTGCATTACTGACGTGGCAAGTGATGGCTCCATGACACGTGTAAAAGCGGTGACAACTGTAACGTTCTTTTGTCCCAACTCCCTCTTCTCATTCTTCACGTTTCCCTTTCTCTCTCTCTCCCTCAGTTTTTTTCCCCTTAAGTTTCTCTGAATCTGAAAGTCTAATCCTTTAATTTTGTGAAGTTATTATTTTATGCTGTACATGGATGGTTATAGAGAAAGTGAAAGTCGAACGAGATCAGAAACGTCTGGGTTAACTGGTCACGAGTCAGTCGAGTTGGCTCAATTACAGGTACTGTCTTCTTGGATTAGCTGTTGCAAATTTATTTGTTTTTGCCTGCTTTTTTTGTTGATTCTTAGCGCAGTTTTGATACCTTTTTTATTTACTTTTTTCTTCTTTTGAAGAGCCAATATAGTAGTGTGTGTATGATTTCTTTTTCTTTTTCTTTCTTATAAACTGTAAAGCAACATTAATTTGTTTTCTTTCAATATTTAAAATCGCAAAGAATATATATATGTTTGTTTGTTTGTTTTTTAACACTATTCATTATGTTTGTGATTCACCGATATATGGTTCTGATGTCCTTAATTCTTATAATCATGAATGTTGAGTTAAAAAATCATTTGATTATTACGACATAAGATCTCTGCTTTTTATCCTTGAAAAAATAAAATATAAAAGTTGTGATTGTTTTTAAGGAAATTGTGCTAGGAAAGTAGGTTTCATGATCTGTGGATTTTTGTGGAAGTTATTATTACTTGTTTTGTTCCTTCAACCTAAGAAGGAAGATGGTTCAATTGTTTAAATAACAATCTGTTGGCAGCTCGTGAGGATTTTTTCTTACCACAAGATTAAATGAAGAACATCATACATGGGAATTAAACGATCGTTTTTTTTAATTTTCAAGGATTCTAATTCTAATTATAATGTTAACTATACATGTCAGGATTCACCGATGATAGAATCCATGTCTTCAGAATGGACAGATGAGAAGCACAATCTTTATCTTAAATCCATGGAGGCTTCATTTGTTAATCAATTATACAATTCGATAGATCTTCTTGGTTGGCGTTCCCAGAAGGGGAGGTCAGTTCCAAACTTGTCTGGGGAAGTCAATTGTAGCACCTGTAGGCCTTCTGGCCAGGTTCGAAACTAATCTCTTCTGTTAGCTTTGGTGCTCTTCCCTTTTGCTATTGTTTCTGTGTGTTTGCGATTGCCTATGTTTTGTCTTGGTAAGTGTTTCTTCTTCTGTTTTGTCCTCATTTCAAATTTATTCCAGTTTAAGGTTCTTCGACGTGGCGGCTGGCAGAAAATCAATTTTCGAAGACCTGAATCTCAACTAAGCTCAGCGAAGGACTCCCGTGGGTTTTTATCAAGCCCATGGATTCAACAATTTACGCCTGCAAGCAAACCAGAAGGTGCAACATCTCCTGCTCTTCAAGAGTGTGCTATCCAAAGTCGAGGAATCAATTTAAAATGGAAGAAAGCAGTTCTCTGCTGTCCAGCAACTAATTCAAAACTTTCTCATTTTGGCAACTCTTTTTCATGGCATCGTGATTTCGTTGAAAGCAACACAGGTGCTCTTAATTATGTTTGCTGTGTTTCCTTAAAGATTCTCCTTTTCTGCTCTGCATTGCAATGCTTTTCCTTCTTTCCTCCATATCTACAACTACTGCAACAATAAAAGATTAGGGAAGACTGAGAATTCATACATGTTTTCTATGAATTCTGTTAGTTGATTCCTTGATCATTTACTGTTGGATATTTAAATTAAATCGGCAGGATCATCACGCTCCTTTTTCCACGTCACTATGTCAAGTACGATGATATATGAATTGTAGGGCTGGGATAATTTATCGTTCTACCTGTAGACTTGAAGGATACTCTCACGCATGCAGATATGTAAGAGATGAAGGCTGGCAGAACAAAAATTTTCCTGGAATCCAAGTGTTTCCGAAAATACTACTACAGTAGTGTGTTACAAAGAATTTGAACAAAAGAAACTTTGTGTGGGTAAAAATAGGGGAGTCTGGGGGTTTGAAAGTCGAGAAAGTAGTTTCTATTGTGCATTAAATTAGTGAATTAAAAGAAGAAGAACAACTAAAATGTGGAGAGTAATTTCCGTACTGCATTTGTTCTAACTATGGAAAAAGTGAACGGATTTGTTTAGTTATATAAACATGGTAGTCCTGGTTCCTTGTGGCTATCCATGCTTAGGTGTCCTGAAAAATGTTTCAAGTGCTAATGCTTCAGGAGAAAGAATACAAAACGATTGGATGCTTTAAACATCTTCTTCTGCTATCAAACTGAGCGGCATCTTCATTATTCTTGTAGAGATGTCAGGCCAGAACTTTGTTGACGAAGACATCGAAGGTGAAAGGGCAAGCAGTTCTTTCAGCTCAAAAAGGTTGAAAACTCTGAAAACTGATCCTTCGAGTTGTGACCAGGTAATCTCTAAATTTGGTTGAGCAGCACCCTTTCATTCGGACTCTAGGTCACGGCATAATTTCAGCATTGCAGTCTCAGTTTAGCCCCCCTCATTAACTGCCTTTACAGGTTGTTCCCCGCAGCAAGACTCCTGTAGAAGAAGACGTTACTGAGAGTATTTCTGCAGCTAAGTAAAGGACTTGCAATACTGATCTGAAAGTCGCTGGCTTGTGTGACTAATTTTCTAACCCTTGAAGTGACTGGACAAGCATTTTTTTTTTCCTTTTCTTTTGAATGGGGGGGATGCGGCGAGGCATTTCTTAACATGGTTACAGCAACGAATAGCTGGCATTATTTGATGCTACAAAGACAGGGAGGAGGTGGGGGGATGCTCTGTTACGGAGGGCTACTAATCCTTTATCTGCTTATAACCTTTTATATAGTTGTGGCAACTGTTTATGTTGCATGTCGGTTGCTTCATATGTTGACATAAGTCAACAGATTTTGTAGTACAATTAAGGTTTGTGTGTAAGCAATGATGATAGTTATTGAAGCACAGCTCTTCAGTAGGTATTGAGTTTGGGTAACTAAGAAGGTTATCTCATTAGAAAAGATTTATTTCCATGCAACCGATGCCTGAGCTAATTTAAGACGGTTCTTTTCTTTTTTCTTTTTTATATATTTTTTTTAGTAATTTAAAACAGTTGGCGGGTTGATACCATGCATACATCGAAAGTTTTATACAGCTACATTGAACATAAAAAAAAATGAAGTCTTTTAACCCGATTTTGCTTCCCTGCTGGGCTCGAACTTAAAGACCTTAGTATATATTCGCAAGCCCAATAAACATTTTCATGATCAGGGGGGCTCACTGTGAACGAGGACTTCTCTTTTTTTCCTTCCATTTCGCTGGTTTTGAAGTCCATATCTTTGGTCCCGTATATAATAGCTGCTGCGATTGGTTAAAAAACAATTATTCTAAAAAAGGAATGTGTGCATGTTATAAATATGGTCTCACATTATGCAAAAAATTTAGTTTGTTACAAGATAGGTGATCTATACTATACTGCAGTTAGGTTAATTTTTTTAAAAATATATTTTTGGATATGAAAAAAAATCAAGTGACACCAATGTTTAAAAAAAACAAAAAAAAAATTAAGACCCGGGTTATGGGTTATTGATTTAACTGGATTTGATAAATTTAATTAATTTAATGATATAATTTAAAAAAATATCAACGGTAAATAACGCAATTAAAAAACTAGCAATAACTAACTATAAAAGATAAACTTTTAATATTATACTTGGAAGAAAAAAAAAGACATAAAAAAGAGTTAATCAATAAGGTTTTATCGTCACTGTTAAAGGCTATATGATAACACTAAAGGAGATTGCATGCACCATCAGAGCCACGACCAAGAAAGAAAACAAAAGAAGATATCATGAAGTGATTGAGAAATTTTATGGTGTTCGTGGAGTAACTAGTGACATTCTTTACTAGTTAGGCTCATTTTAAAGAAAAAATAAATACAGGTAGAAGATAAAAATCTTAGTTGGGTATATTTTATCACTTTCAACAAATATGAGTTTTATTTTTTTAAAAAATTTTTTTATTTGTCTCTTTCCTCATGGTAGTCTAGGAAGTAACTAATAAGATATTATTAGCTACTCCCTTAACATCATAAATTTTTCATGCATTTCATGTTTATATTTAATCAATTAATTTGATTTAATTCAAAAAAATTTATTATAAAAAAGCTAAATTTAATAAAGAACAATAGATAAAAAGACTCAAAATAACTCAAGTTATTTTAAAAACAGTGAAAAATTATATAGAAAGCAAATAAAAATAATAATGGAGCCAATCTCCAACTACATAAATATCGAACGATGAAACTAAAAAAATATAAGTTTTAAAAAAATAAAAAAGAAAAAACATGCAAATCCTAGTGAATCTCAAAAATCCGGGTTAATCTCTCATACTCATAACATGTGAAATCCTACCCTCGGGCTCAGTTAAGAAGCTAATCAATTAAAAAAAATAAAGACGATAAAATTATAAAAAAA
>Ga0325404_1005335_pt1 | contig 13544 bp, 4 predicted proteins | sample PopdelMetagenome_18_FD_205664 | JGI IMG/M metagenome (GOLD analysis project Ga0325404, IMG submission 205664) | Populus deltoides microbial communities from Bellville, Georgia, United States - Xylem-Control-R1 | ecosystem: Host-associated > Plants > Phyllosphere > Stem > Wood/Secondary xylem... | reverse complement strand
TATATTTTTTTGACTTTTATATATATATATATATATATATATATATATATATATATATATATATATATATAACTCATACACATATATACTAGCAAGCTCTTTTTGCACGTAACTTCAATGTCGAGAGAATTGTCTGTATTCAAATATTTTAATCTTCTAGTATTTATAAATAATTGGACTATATATTGGACTAAACATCCCGTAAACAAGCTATATTAATTAAAGATCCTAATTTATTTATCTATCGATATCAAAGAGAGCAATGGAGTTACATACCTTTTGTACCTAGCTCCCGATCGATAGAACTTAATTCTTGAGGTACCTGCATGCTGAATTAGTACAAGGGGAAAATGTACCTCGTCTGCTCAGACTTAGAAGATTAATTATTGTTATTTTATGATATAAATATTTATACTATTTTTTTTATAGATTTTCTCAAATAAAAGTTTTTATACTTGAAATTTATACATTATTAAGTAAAATAAAAATGATGAAATTCAAGATAGTACGTAATCACTTAATTAATAATATTTTAATAAAATATTAAAGAATTATTTTAATTGAAAAACTTAATTATCAAATAAAATTTTAAAATATAATTTATATTATTTTACGGGAAATGTATCAAATTCATGTTTTAATGAGAAGATAGATCAAAGGTCGGAGACATCCGTTTTCAAAAAGAAAATTTTGAGAAGAACATAGACAGAAGATACTTTGAGGTGATAGCTGGAAAAGCAAAGAGCTCTGAAAAGTGATATTGGCGCGGCTCAATCTGAGATCGGATTTTACTTTCACTCGTGTAAATCTGTCTTCGGATTGAACCTCACCAACATCGCTTTCTTTTGTTTCCATAGCATCCAGCAATTATTACAGTGTCTCTTCTTATAAGAAGAGGCAAATGATTATGCAAGAAGAAACATGTACACACAGACACCATGAAAAATTCATGAAAAATAATGCGAACAAGGTTTTAGCTTTTATAAAGTTCCAGGCTCGGTACCACTTAATTACCAACTAAAAGGGAAAAGTGTGTACTTGAATAAAGAACTAGCTAGATATGGCCCCAAACTACTTTCAAGGGACAATAATATGATCATTTAGGGTATCTAGATCTCTTGGTAAGAAAAAGGATGGTGGATTGGTGGAGTAAGAGGTGGAGGTGGTGATCTTGTTGGTGGTTGTAGTCATGGAGTGGGATCTTGATATCATGATCACTTATGATATATTCCTTGAACTCAGTCAATTAACTTCAAGTCTTATTTTCAAAAGCAAAAAGATCCAAGACTTTTTAAGGGGCAAATAATAAATATATTCCAAAATATTTATAAAACACGATCGAGTATGAAAATATATCGATTAAAGCAAACCCTATTATTCAATTATAATTAAAGTGGGATTCAAAAACAATAGGGGAGAAATAAAACAACAGATCAAAAGCAATAGCAACAAAATAACTACAACTTATTGTTAGTTCCAAACAAAAAGAAAGAGATTATCGTTGCACCAAGAAGAAATTGAAAAACTATAAAGAGTTGAGCTTATGTTAATAGAGATCAAGTGGGGCGATGCTAATTTGATTAGCATGATCCAGAAACAAAAGCTGGCTATTGGGTTGGATCAGTCAAGATATCATATGGAATGTACAAGCAATAAAATCAAATTAACGCATGCCATATAGAAATAAGGTTTGAAGAAGAGAAATAACTAACAAGCTCATGATATTTCTTGATGATGTATAGAATTATAGGAAGAGAAGTCGAGTGATCAAGGCCATATAGAAGGGACCTGGGACTCGGGGAGAAAGGGAGAGAATGGAGTGAGGAGGCAAGGTGTGTGGGGAAGAGAATGTATATATACTGGTAGGTTTTGCCTCGGGATGAGAAGGTGAAGAAGGTGAGGGGAATGATGTCAAGGGGAGCAACTTACTTTTAGGGTTTCTCATGCTTAGTTTGTACTCAATAAAATCAAACGCATGCCACCTGAAATGTTCCTCTTCACCAAAAAACCCAAACAACTCCTTTTGATTGTACCTTTATTTTAAGAATATATTAATTATATTTTAATACCCGTCTTTTTATATCATCATGCCTTGCATTCCATTTAATTAAATTAACCTTATTGTATTTTATGCTAAAAAGGAGAATAAGATACTTGGCTTATGTGTACCTAAGCATAAACAAATCCTCCTTATGGAAGCCTTATTGTAATGGATAAGTCGTTGAAGAGAAATATCTTAGAATTGAACCACGGGGAGAGATTGAGAGAATTGAACCCATAAATATATTTTCCTAGGCTTCTTAGTTTGCTTTTTTTATATATAATTTAATTGATTTTGATTTAAATACGTATCTTAATAGGGCAAGGGCTGAGTAACTAATGACAAGACTATTCCACGGAAGGACTGACTACAGGTGTGGAGGCTCTTCCCACAAAGAGACTATCCACTTGGTCACTTGCTACTTGGTAGTGCCCAAAATAAGTAGGTAGTCATCGAGAATTCGTACGTAAAAACTAAAGGTGGTCAAAGCCAAAGCCATATTGTGCAAGAAAGAGAGAGGGAGGGAGGGGGAGAGAGAGAGGAATATTGGAAACAAGAATGCAGAATGTCAGCAAAGAGATTGTCGAGTAGAAAAAAGTTTCCTTTGGAAGGGTTCGTACGAAGCTGATTTTAGTGGTGTTTGCAAATGTTGCATGGTTATTTTTTAAAGTTTTTTTTAATTTGAAAATATATAAAAGTATATAAAAATATAAAAAAAATTATTTAAAATAAAAACACCATTTAAAATGCAATTCCACGCTCACCCTATGAAACTCGTCCATATATTTTGGTGGCGAACAGGCAAAATAGCCAACACCGCAAAGCGGAGACACCGGCGCTAGAGAAGCCCTGCCCTGGGCCTGCACCAAGAGACACTCTTCTTGGGTTTTGCTTTATTTCTTTTAAAAGTCTCTTGTCATTAATTTAAGGGGTCACTCTTGGCCCTTCTCTTGGGATTTTGGGAAGTGTAAAAGACCCTTTTAATAAAAGAGGCTTAAAGCCTCATGATTTTGGGCGATAAGTTCGCGTGCCACTACCCAAACACAGATTCCCCCACGCCTTGAACCATTCCCACACCTTCTCTACTCATATTCTTCTTTCCTCACCAGATCCTAGGTCTTTCTCTTCTATTTTTGCTCTCTTTACCTAGACTAATGACTTGTGAGGTCAAAAGCTAGCTAGCGCAAATTTGGCTTTTCTTTTGATTATTCTCCTTTCTCATACTTGCATAAGTACCGACACTCCCTTTTTACGTGTGTGATGAAAATGATGTTTTATGGGCACAAAACTTGAATGCTAGGTCATGTCAAGATAAAACAGCATATTACATGCAACAACAACACATGAAGAGGCCGATGAAGGCTTGTTTGGTGCATGTTGTAAAGGATTAGAAACATGTCGGCCGGGATCATGACCTGATTCTCAATGGTTGACATTCAATAGGGATGGATGTTCTTGGAGTGAGTTTAAAGACACTTGAGAAAATTAAGTTTTTCAATGGAAAAACTCCCTTGATGCACAGTTCGAGCAACAAATGAAAAGTGAAAGCATGTGTTCCAAAGTCAAATTGATGGTTCTTGATTAAAGGGATTGGGCAAAGAGACACCCATGTTCTATTCGTACTTGAGATTTTCTACAAGCTTTTTAATGGGCCATGTTGGCCTTTTTGTTCACGAGGAAAAGCAACATTACAATATTACAAGAAATAAACTAATTCGCCTGGGATTTTTTACCATCTCATTCATCGTGGATTTACACTGTTTGGCGTCTTCTTCTTCTTCTTCTTTTTATCCTTTGACACCCCCCCCCCAACTATTTTCTAGTTAGGTCCTTTAACAACAATTGGTTGGAATGAGATTTGCTCTTGATATTTTGGTTTGATTATCTTCATTAGGGTTCTGTTCCTCAATAATTTCTAGTTAAGTCGATATATTCCAAAGAGTATTGGGCATATGCTAGCACCACATTGAAAGAAAAAATCGCAATGGACATACTACTTGAACATCAAAATATATAGCTTTCTTTGACTATCTATCCATTTGAAATATTTAAATTTGAACTGGAGATGATGAAGAGTTATAGGAGCACCACCATATTTACGATGAAGAGTTAGTGATTTTGAGCATGAAATAAGGATAATGGAAGTGCAAGAAAATTGAAGCTTTTGCAAAATGGATGATGGGTATGTTTCAATCATATGTGGCAATTAGGCCAAACTCACTTGTCAGCTTGTGGAGACAAGAAAGAGCACACCTCCCCCCACGAATTCGAGTTGCTAACTTTCTCTCTTTAGACTACAACTCTCCGTGTACGTATCAGACTTTTCTGTCCACACATGCGCAAAATATCCAAAAAATGAACAGAAGAAGCTAGCATTTCACCCTTCAAAAGATTGAATATCAAATAATTAATGAATCGTATGCACTGCTCAGTGCTCATCCTTCCTTATCCTGAGGGAACATTCTTCCACCTGAACGATCGCACTACAGAAGCACAACCTTGTCTGCTTGACCGAAAAACAGCAATTATGTTTACTCCACTGTGAGATTTTATAAGTGTGGTAGTTGATTTTTAAAGTGTTTTTTTACTTAAAAATAAATCAAAATAATATATCTCAAAAATTAATTTAAAATAAAAAAAACAAAAATTTTCAAAAACGTGTTTTTTTTAATGGAAAAACATATACACTGGGAGGATGCAATAAAACATGTTACATGCAGTCAGAGTTTATGGCGTATGATAGTGAACAGGATATGGCCCCAATAAGTTCTTATAGCCCACACATTTGGAGCAAAGTCTCTTTAGAGAGAGCAAATTCTCTAAAAGCTCACACTGGTGGTTGATCTCCCACACAGTTTTCTTTTAATTTGTTACAGGGTTCGAGCCTGTGATCTTTTGGAGAGGGGAGGACATGGGTGTTAGTTGAACTACAAACTCATTGGCGATCTCACACGCAATTGATTTTACTCATTGGTGTCGTGAAATAATTTTTGAGACAGCTCAAAATCAACAAAGTTACATGGGTCATGTTTGGTATGCATGTGCATGTGAGAGGGAGGTGTGGTATTTATCCAGGGATCAGTTCTCTTTATGCAGTTTGTAAAAGAAATCCACTGTTATTGCTCACATTATGCTGTAGGTTTAATCAAACATTTTTTTGAACATGAAAAAAAATTCAGGCGTTGTTGTTAATATGATTTAAAAAAAAAAATTATTCTATATATAAGATTAAAGTAAAAAAAAGAACTTGATTTTTCATTGTTCATTGATATATACTGTGAAAAGTAAAGCCCATGTTAATTAACTTGTTTGTACCCAAGCTCTTTCGCGGATCGATTTTTTGTAGTAAAATAATGAATATGAAAGTTTTTCAATGTGGTTTTTTATATAAAAAAATTCTTAATCATAAATTTATAAATTTATTTAACTAATTAAATCAATATTAATTAGATCAAGAAATAACTAAGATTAAAATATTTGATATCGTAATACAGGTTGTGTATTAAGTTGTGTTCAATAATGATATGTTTTAAAATATATTTTTTATTTAATTAAAAAATTATTTATGTAAATAAAAAATAAAAAAAAATCTCAAACTAAAGTGAACTGAATCAACTATGAAATTCAATTATAAAATAAATCAATGTTAAATGATGAAACTAAAAATAATAATTAAAAAAAATTAGTTCAGCCCGCAATTAACCCGACAACCCTGCTACTATTGACACACAATTGAGATAACTTACATAAAGGAAAGTGAAAAGAAAAGGAAAAGGAGAAGAAGAAGCATGAAGACCAACTCTAAAGATAAAACTAGAAAAAAATTAAATATAAAAAAGAACATAAAAAACAATCAAATTTAACTAATGTTAACTTTTGAAACTCGGTCATGAGTTTGAGAATGATCACGTAGAAAGCAAACTCAAAAAAACAACGAAGCAAAATTCTTAATGAAAAAATATTTATGAATGAAACTGAATATATATATATATATAAAAGACAACAAAAAAAACTCTAAGTTATGCGCTAACCCCTAACCATGGGCATATAATTTGGATAATTCTATAAAAAAAAAATACATAAAAATTAATTTCACAAAAATCAAATATTAAAGGATAAATTGAAGAAGAAAAATTATAAATAGATCTAAAAAATATTAAAGTCAACTCATGTTAACCCTCGAAACACGTGGCTCAAAAACAAATACCGAGGGATTAGAAAAAATAAAATAAAATGATGAGAAATAAAATTGAAACAAAACTTAATTAGTAGAAGGATTAAAAAAAATCAAAAAAATAAGAATTAAATTTAATGTAAAAATCAATTGAAACCTAATGATTAGGGATGAAATTGAAAAAAAAATCAATAAAAAAAATAATAATAATGAAATTGGATATGAAATAAAAATGATAAGATACTCTCATACTTTGGCCCACCACTTTTTTTTTATTAATATTTTATATTTTTGAAAGACTAAATTACTCATAAATCAATTTGATAACAACAAAAAAAAAATACAAAATACAAAGACCAAAAAACTCCTTAAAAGGAAGGTTTATGTTTTTTTTCGAGGGTAGTTTAGTAATTTAATTGTGCTAAATTTAAAAAAAAAATTGTTTAAAAGACTCCTTATCCTTATGCAAGTTAATGTTATTTTGGCTGCAAGCTAATTAATTCATTATATTATTCATAACCCAGTAACTATTGTTCCCCTATAAAAAAACCAAATTACCCCTCAATTTATAGGTTAGTGGCTTTTTTGCGGAGACAATGTGGGGAAAATATTGCAGTAATTTCTCAACCAGGCTTTCTTTATGTTAATAATAATAATAAATTAAGGCATTTGTCTGCCAAAATTAAGGACAAGGGACGGCAAGCCCAATAAATGAAGAAAATAGCTTGAGTGAGATGAAAATATTCAATGGTGGAGCAGCCAACATCTTGCATATTATGAAGAAAAGTTATCTACATAAGACATGCGGTAACATTCCCTTGTGTCTGCTATAACTAGAAACAAAAAGTTGGCAATTGAATGAAGGCATGAGTGATCTGCCATTTGAGCAATTTTCCCCCAGTATACCTCTGCCAAGCAGCAGTTTCGGCATTTATTGCCCTTTCAGTTTGCAGTAGGCATACAAGCAAGATCCAAAGAAACCAAGGGACTGGCCAACAACGTTCAACTGAAAAGGTAGCATGACACCAGTCAACATAAGAATATCTGCCATTATAAGACTGCTATGTAAAGAGCACAAAGAAGTTAACAGTTCATTCTCACCAAGTCAAATGGAAGCCCACCAAATAGTATCCAGCCAAATCCAATGGTGAAAAGATCCTATAACAGCACAATAAGAAGAAATAGAATATGAATTATGATATGTTATAGGCTAAAGACTAAATGCTAACAAGCATAAAAGGCTAGGAGAAAAACTAGATAAATTGATTATAGCTCCTGCCCTGTTCTTGTCTTCAATCGGTGAACCTAAAATTAGGCTCAGTACTATACCCTTTTGGCTCATCAGGAGATTCATGCTTAATGCAGATATTCCAGCAGTTCTGGCTTAATTAACTTGGTCGCATCAAGGGATGTTGGCTAGAAATGTTTATGAAATAACTTAAGATGCTGCATTTTGTGGTTTTTTATTGTAGAAAGTGATTACAAAATCCAAGAATCTTAGGCTCTAGCATCTTCCCTGCTTGCTGCACTTGTTTAGAACAATTTGATTTCACATGGCACAACTTACAAAAAAGACTCATAACCTCCTTGGTGTTATTTCAGATCCATTACACCATATGCACTTTAACTAGAATAGCAAATGGAAGATAAGAATAAACTAGATATCAGTCACAGAAAATTCTGCCTGGAAGAATAAACAATACAACTTGAGAATAGCCCAGGAAAAGAATGACACAAGTTATCGCAAGAGTTCTATAATTTGATTGTTTAAGAGGTTCGATTTCTACTACATGAAGAAATACACCACATGGAAGCCACTGGCTTCATTATCTAAAATTAGTGTAAAAATTCAACAAGACAAGCAAAAATGTTACACCGGTGAAATCACATCGGTATTGACTGTGGTGTCATTGACATGAATTTAGGATGCTGCAAGGTTAACAAGAGGCGTGCATTTTACATACCTTCAAATTACCACAGATAGTCTGTGTCAAAGCTGAATTTAGTGTTGTATTCATAAACACAAAATAATTAATTAGGAAAGCCATGATACAGGAAAGAAGCATCACCACCTGCAAAACATTTTAATGCAGCAGTTTCAGACACAACAGTTAAATGAATAGCGATGGAAGGATATTCATGTCCATTGCTCTGAAATTTTGTAGATGCTGACATTTTAGCCACAGATTGTTAAGATGTATATGACGCAGAGGAAGAAAATATTTCTTTATGAATCTCATTTTCCTTTTTTCTGATTTTATTGAATTGCATAATGTTGAAGTTTAGTGAAGATACAACATGATCTTGGATAGAGAAACCCGGAGGAGCTACGATATGCATTTGACAACTTTTGTAGATGATGTAGCCGTAAGGAGTTCAGGCAAATCTAGTAACTTCGCTATATCTGCAGTCTTAGAGCTTTTAAGATTGATCCACCAGGCTGAGAAATGCCATGTCTTTTTCTGCATGGGTAATGATCCTTTGTTTTTCTCAAGTTCTCAAGACAAGAATTTTCTAAATCTTAGCAGACAAGGTTCGTTCAAACAAAACAAGATAGGGATGTTGTAAATCGTAGCAAAGTTGGCCACTAAAATGGAGCTGTACTAGCACAGCTATAGTGCGCTCTCTGTGTCCTTGTCAAAAATAAAGTGAAGACTAGCTAAGAGAGGGAGAATTGGCTAGCTTCATAACATGATGAAAAGATGCAAAAAACATATACAATCATGTTGATTCATATAGAGAGAAAGAAAAAATAAACGTGTACGATTACCCACAGGACTGGCATGTGCTTGTTAAGGCCTGTTCATCAAAATATTTTACCAATATATTTATCAAGCATGCACTTTAAAACTTTTAAATGTACTTTCTGATGAAAATAAAGAACCTGAAATCCTGGCGAGAAGAGAAAGGGAAAGTTCCTCATTGCTTCCAAATCTCCTCTAATTGATGTCCAGAACAGCAAGATTGGTCCACAAATTATACCTACAAAAGTTAGCATGTGAAATTATGCACAAATTAAGGTTAGTCCAATCTATCAAAATGAATGTGGTCCTCTAATCTTACCATTGCACCACATAAGACCAAAGCTATTAAGGCCACTAGATTTACCTGAAAGGCGTTGCATTGTATCATAAATAAAACAAAGCTTTGAAACCTCTTAGTAATCAATTGTAAATGAGAAGAGTGGACACTTTATTACCAATTCGAGCAATAGAAGCAAGATATACTGCTGTACAAATGTTTGCTACAAAGACAACGGCATAGCCATAAGCATCGAATGACAAATCTCGAGCTCCAGCAACAAATGCACCAAGTATGATTATCCCAACACTGATGAAATCCTAGATCATACAAGATATTAGAAACAAGAAAACCCAGATCACACTGCTATTATAGCTTAGGATGGTATAACTACTTAAACCATACAAATTTATATCATGTGGTCATCATTCTTTAACTGTTAAAAAAAGTTTTGAGTGTGTGAAGAAAATGACACCATGTTCTTCTCACGTAATAAGACCTTCCAAATTTTGTTTGATAAGACCCGGTTTGCATGCTGCGAGATTTTTGTCACATCAGAAACACGTTGTTCTTAGAAACCTTAGAAATATAAACTACACTAAACAATCAAGTAATACGAGCAGAAACAGTAACAACAGCAGCAATATACAAGATGCAAGGTGTCTGTCAAAAACTGTGACATTCATTACTTCACCAAATCCATCTTCGAAGCAATGCTGTCTAAGCAACTCAAACTTAGATAAAAGAACTCCAATTGTATGAATGATGTGATTTTGAAAAAAAAAATAACAGATTCGACAGATCCACTTGTAATATAAGACCCTCATAAGCTAGCAAATTAAGACTTTGATGAAGCACTAGAAACTGAGATCAGCTCGTCTCAACAATCACTACTCATCATGTCTTTATCGAATGTCTTAATTCATATTACTTTTGTGCTTTCTGTTATCATGTATAATCTTAAAGCAAATCACTCCTTACTAACCAGTTTCGGATTATCATCAACATGGCATATTTAACTTCCGAGCAGTGCATATAAATAGTTGAATGTTTCTTGTTATCGGCACTTATCTTCTAGAGTCCCAATTTCATTTCAATACGCTTACAGTTGATCTATCACCTTTATATCAGTACCCTTTACATATATATTTCCTTTATCTTCAAGTAAAAAAGTACTTATCATCTATCCAATAGAAAACTCTGTTATGAATTCATAAATATGCACCAAGTACCATCTTGATATTCAAACTTTCTTTTAGTGGAGGACTTGATAAGGAATCTATATACGTCACTCCAATACCATCATCATGAGAATAAACTTAATGAAAATAGCCAGATAAAGCTAGTTCCAAAGGCTAATTTTCAGGAACGTATTATCCTGAAATATGCTTTAGTAAGTGTCCATTATGTACAATGATATTCAATTCTGGAAACTATCACATAATAGCAGCATATCATCTATTACAGCAGCATAAAAGAGTTGCATACCTGCCAACAACACGCAAGGAATGTTTCTGTCCTGTCAAAAGATACTCCACAATCATTGTGAAAGCCACGGTAGTCCTCCTAAGGGTGGTGTACATGGGGACATTTATGGCACGTACAGATTCCATTGTGATCAGCTTTAACAGAAGAGAGAATGGCCAGAAATGGTTAGAATTAACTCAAAATTTTGAACAAGGAAATAAATAATAAAACTCTTCTAAATACATACCATGTAAAGCAGATATGACAACGCCAGGGGAAGGGAGTGAAGCAATGTCTTAAATGATACAAGTCTTGCTGGGTTGTTAGACATGTTCTGCGGTTCACTAGTTGCAAAAGATATGATCTTCCAGAATTTCAATACATAAAGGAATAAGCATGAACATAGCATCTAGAAAACACAAGAAAAAAAAAATGTCCCGGTTAACTACTGAGAAGAATCAGGACCTGGCATAAATAAATAGTCAAGTCAGTTGGCACTAAATTGCCAGGCAAAGATAGATTCAGGATATGAAATCAGAATCTAGTTGTAATTTGAACTCTTAGAAGAGAGAGTGCTAACTAGTTGCAGTAAATCAATGCTACCACAAGCAGCTAATGATTAAAAAACTATACATAGAGGGTACTCCAGGAAACCATATTAGTCAAGGAGATACCTGAAAGAGTGTGATGACGTTTGCATATGGGAAACTGTAAGAAGAAAGGGCTGCTTTGTTGAACATTACCAAGAGAACTGTAGAATGGAGAAGGCAGCATGATCACACTAGGTACAATGAAAAAAAAGTCTGCCTTCATACAAGAAACTATTAAGCAAATAAATGGCAAAGGATGCAGTACAATTTTAATTCAAACAACTAAGAGAGTGTCACAGCAGTCTCATATCGACTGTTGAAGACAAAGCAATCAAAGTTTAAACACGCTTTCACTGTCTTCAGTTATCAGGAATTGAACAATTTTTGTTGTCTTTTTTCAATTTAGCGGCTCTAGTCTGTTGGTTAAAGATTTTCAGATTGTACTGCTAAACCCCAGTTACAGAATCTGAGAGCAAGTCAATCATTTACCTGGCTAGAAACTTTACCTTTTCAGGAAAGGCTAGGTAAGCAATGAAATCCCAGGAAGACTCATACTTTCAGTGGTTTTTTTCCCTGGATCCCAAAAATATTCGAATGAACATTCCATTAATCAGGAAAATTGGAGAACAAACTTTCCTCTGCAGGAAAAAAAATCTCCCAAATAACTTATTTTTTCAGGGAAACAAATAGAACCAAAGCTATATATAAGGCTTCCTCAAAGATTGATCGTTCACTAAGGCCTCAGCTGACATGAACAAGCATGTTCTTTACAATCCAACCAAGTTTATACCTCTTATAAGTATCAGGCATCACATTCTACAGGATCTGTTATTCTGTATGCTCGCCATCATGTCAGAATACTCATGCCTTCATCCATCTCAGCACAATTTTTTAAGCTACAAAATCCTAAAGCCCCCGTGCAAACGATGAAGGTCAGTCAAGTAAACCTACTTCCTGACATCTTAAACTGCATCATTCTCCTAAATTAATATCCAGTTAAATTCCTTAAATTTTTTATATGATAGCAAAGGTATCGAGACCATATGGCTCGACTAGTCCTCCTAGCTAGCACACGCAACACCCCACCCCCGCACGCGTGGGAGAGCTCAAACGAAAGTCCACGATTGTGGCCCCAACATGGAATTATCTGCACCTAACAATGTTGAGAATTCAACCTGTAGCGTGCACCTAATTCATACGACTCAAGCAAACCCGCAAGTCCTTAACCATTAGGCCAACCCCCACGAGGTTAAATTCCAAGAATTTTACCCCCTCCATACTTGCACCATCATACTCTATAGCATTCTTTCGCTATCCTGGCCATCACAAGTGACCACTTCACTATAACCTATATAAAAAATATTCTCATATCATATAGTCCTACTTTTCTAGACATAATAAAGCCTAGTGTTGTTGACAATTCAGTATGTCTCCTAAATTCCATCTCCATTATTAGTGTCTTTAGTGGCATCAATAATACTAGATATTCTTCTATTCTCCTTGGCCCACAGCATTATCTCCTCAAACCCCTTTTCAACTCACTTTTTCTTAGCCAATAGTACAATCCAACAACACCCCCTTCTTTTTCACCATCAAAAACTGAAACCAAATTTTCTTTTCAAATTCTCTTCTTCACCAGCATTTTTTCATCGACCAAAGAATATGTCAAAACAAAACCAGAGAAAAACAGAAAAGAAAGACAGTTTAACGAAAAGAAGAATGGACCTGACCTGCACTGGCCATGTAAGAAATGGCAGCATAAGCTCCTTGTTTAGTCATGGCTGAGCCATTTTTCTCCTTCCCTTCGCTCTTTAAGGGATCAGTAACTGGTAGCTTCTTGTTGGTCTCTGAATCCATGCCAGGAAAAAGAAATCTTTCGTTCTCTTTTCTTTGCTTTTGGAAATTTGAGAGTGAGAGAAGAGAAGGGACCGGCAGAAAGCGGTTAAATAAGAGAGGGAAGGGAATATGTTTGAGTGAGCAAGAGCCCACGGAGAATGCGTTGGAATGGACACGTGGCGTGGTGTGGGGAGTACCGGTCCGTTTAAAGTTAGGTCCCAGCTAAGATTTTATTGGCTGCTTTCTGGCTTTGGATTTGTTTTTGGGATTTTCTGGTTGGGTTTTTTGGATTTTTATTCATTTTTAGGATTTAGATTCCACTATGAAATGAAATGAGCTGTTGGGAACTTAATAAATGAGATTAAATTTGTTGCTGTTTTTCTTGGAAAATAAGAGATTATATGGTAGTATGATT
>Ga0325404_1005333_pt1 | contig 13546 bp, 12 predicted proteins | sample PopdelMetagenome_18_FD_205664 | JGI IMG/M metagenome (GOLD analysis project Ga0325404, IMG submission 205664) | Populus deltoides microbial communities from Bellville, Georgia, United States - Xylem-Control-R1 | ecosystem: Host-associated > Plants > Phyllosphere > Stem > Wood/Secondary xylem... | reverse complement strand
TAAAAATAGACTTGAAAAAAGATCTAAACCAACCTAGTTCAATTTTTAAAACTCGTGACCTCAAAGGTTAAAATCTCAATCAATAAAATGTTGAGAGATGAATACAAAAAAAAGTTTCAATAAAAAAAATTAAAAATAAAATAAATAGTCATTAAAAAAATAAATATCAAATCTGACATAAAATAAATGAATTAAAATATTAAGGAATGCAATTGAAAAAATAATTTAATTAAAAGAATGATTAAAAAAATTAACAATGAAAAAAATAGGGACTAAATCTGAAATGTAAAAAAACAAATGAGGATTAAATTGAAAGAAAATTCAAAAAAGCCACCGGTAAAAAACTTGACTTTTTTTGTCACACGTGCCGCCTAGAAATGAAGGTGATGTCATTAGAATTGAAACACTATCGTAAAAGCCGGAGTTTAGTTGGTAGACAACATCATACACACTGTCTAAAAAATATAAAAGCATCTACCCGTGTTAATTTATGTTATATATATATATATATATATAAATATTAAATTGCCCCTAATCGGAGTTCGTAATTACAAAAATAAAAAAACTCAAGAGAAGAGGATAAGAAAAATCTCCTTGACCCAAGAAAAGGACAATTTTAATTTAAGGGCAGCATGATAATTTTGTTGTGCACTTAAAAGGAAATAGTCAAAAGTGCCTCCGCCTCACGGTTCATTGATTTTTGCCTCTAAACGTATGTCGGTCATTTAATTGCTACCAAGGTCATTTGTGTTACGTTTTAAAAAGCAAAATCAAAATTTTAGTTTAGAGCAACAGTAAAAGGATTATACTATTACTATTGGGTAAAAAATTTATCCAGTTTGCGTGTTTGGGTAAAAAATTACTATTGGAGGATTTCTCCCACCCAAAATAATTTTTTGATTATCCAATTACATTTTATTTGAATTGAATTTGGTTAACCTGATTTTTTTCATCCAAAATTCATGTATAAGTTTTAATTACCTAGATAAACTTAGGCTCTATGATTATTTTGACTATACAAAATTAGGTTTAAGAAAAATTACAAGCACATTAGTTTTAAAAATTTGTCAAAAAATAAGTTTATAAACAAAAATATATATATAATTTGAGTAACCCATTTTTTTCATATTTTACTGAAATTACTTATTTTTTAAAATTTTAAAACATTTATTATCCTGATTAGTTCAAATAATTCCTTTTTTTTTTTAATAGAGCTCAACCCTAGATGTTTGTGTTAGTTGAAAATAAAATTACTAATAATGTTTCTTAGTTATACATATGTTCGGTTCCTTCTTAGGAATTCATGGGAAACTTAAATAAATTTATCTTTTTCACCTTAAGACTTATAATATCTAAATTTGAATATATTAATTATTTTTTTGCTTAAATAATGATATGAAGACATTTAACATTGGAAACTGTTCATGTAAATCCTGGGATAAATTGAACATTATAATATAATAGAAATTAAGGTGTAATGCAATGAAATAAGAAAAAGAAAATCAATGTTCAAGGTTTAGTTAAGGGCCAAATTGAAGAATCTCAAAACCAAGGACCAAAGTGCAAAAGATGTGTACGTTTGGGGACCGAAATCAATCAAAATCAGGGGTTAATTTAAAAGAAATTGAAAGTTTAATGGTTGATATGGGTCAGATTGAACAAATTAGAAATCAAGGACCAATGAAAAAAAACGCTCAAGTTAGAGAAGTCAAATCAAGGTTTTTAGGGGTGCGATTGCAAAAAATAAAAAGTTTCAAGGTAAATTAAGGGTGCATATGCTATAATTGAAATAACATAGACCAAATCAAAGTTTGCAAAATCTCAAGTACAAAACCTTAATTTCTAGGCTTTAATATGAACGACATATCACTCATTTTTAATGAAGAGAACGAGTGACATGTCATCTAGTCCTTATTTGTCATCTTTTTCAACCCAGAAGGTTGCTCGAGTTGCCACCTTCAGGTGAATGAATGTGGTATCTTTGATCATCTTAGAGGCTCAAACCACCACCAATGGACTGAGAAACACCTTCTCTATAAAGATTTGTTATCCTCATCGCGTATTTATATCTACTTTGGTTTATGAACTCAACAACATCTTATCTATGATCAGCTCCTCCTACATTTAACAATTTTAAACTAATTGAGAGCTCACTTTCTAATCAATGAATGTGAAGTTCTAGATCTCTAAATCAGATGAGATTTGATCCCCATGGTAGATATACATTCCCTCTACAAAGATCAACTACTCTTATCCCACGTTACATCTAGTTTTCATGATGATCTCTCTAAAGTAGTTCACTCAATCAGACTTAAATGAAGAAGAAAACCATCATGATTGTTTAAAATTTATGGATACCTTCTATTGATAAGTTTAAGCTCACAAAAAGACAAAAAGAACTATGCACTTTTATAGGGAGGTTATAAGAGAGAATGAGCAAGAATCTTTTCTAACAAACTCTTACCAAAACTACCATGGTTTTGCCATTTTTGGTTTTGTTTAGCTTATAAAAGGTTGTTCTTGAGCACACCAAAAAAGGGGGCCTGTAAAAATTATAAAGAAAAAAAATGCAAAAAAAAAAATCAATAGAATACATAAAATAGAAGGAAAATAAAGATAACAAATATTGTGTTTTTTTTCTAAGAGGAATATATATCAATCTGAGATTGAAAAAAAGTTAGAAATCAAGAGGAAAGAAGTAAAGAATCCACAGAACGAATGAACTTTCTCATTACTATGTAAACCTTCAAAGTTTGATAAGGGGATGGAGCTCAATGAGCATACCGCCTCCCTCTTTATTTTTATCTTTTAAATTACTATTTATGATGTTTGTTATACATCATTTGAAGTCGTTTATTACTTTGAAGGCCATGATTATTTGTTTTGGAATGTTTAAAAATGCTTTGAATATATCTTGTATATGCTCAAGTTTTGTTTATTGCTTTGTTTTGATGTGTTAGAATATGATTATGGAATGAAAAATGTTAGAATAAATGTTTTGATGTTGTTTTTGCGTGCTTTGATGTTATGTTAATCTTGTTTAAAGTTATGATAATATGTTTTAGGTTTTTTTTTTTATTTTGCTTTGGATTAAGCTATTTTAGGTTAGTTTCTGAGTTTGCACAAGTTGTAAGCATGTTGTTTGAGTTTCAAGATAATGACATTAATCAATGGAACAATGTTTATACATAGAAGTATGTGTTTTGGTTGTTGTAGGTAGAATGGATTTTGTTTACTATTTTTTTCTTAATTTTTTTTTTGGTTTTGCTGAATGGTATAAATCGGTTATGGGAACATGTTTAAGCTACGGTTGCTAGGCTTAGGACATTTTATGGGCTCTTAGTACTTGTGTCTTAGTTGGCAGCTTTTTCTTCATTTTCTAGGTAATTCTGGGTTTTCTGGGTAGTGTTCTTGGGAAGAACATTGCCTTGACTCCATGATTTAGACCAATTTTTGGTCAAATTCTTTGCACTAGCATATTCGCATGACACCTTTAGCTAATAATCTCGGGTTTTTTTTTTTTGCATTAATAACTTGTTTTTCAGTGTTTTAATCTTAGAGTTTTGGTTTTTGAACTGAGACCTTCTCTAACCAAATTATGCTGATTCAATGATAATTGAAGTGAATAGATGCTAAATTTTTTTATCCCTTCATGATTTCCAACCTCCCTATATCTTAGAATTTGTTATATCTAGTCTAAAATCAAACCTACATTTATGGGTTCTTTTTATGGTGTTCTTCGTTAGATTCAAGCAAAAAACTCTTGTTTGATCTTTGTTTGTTTTGTTTCTATTTTGAGATATGTTTATGAGTTTGGGCTGAAGCCCAGCTAACATGCCTGGGTTGAGCCCATTCCTGAGTTAAGGGTATGTTTGGCTAGTCAAGTTTTTACCAAGGAAAAAACATTTTTTGTGTTCTTAAAGCGTGTTAGCCAAACATAGCCTTAAGATAATTTTTAAGCCTCTGATTTTTAGTTAAGGGTGTTTTTGGCAAACACGCCTTAGTAATTTTCCAGCAAGGTTTATATTCTTATTTTTTGTGCTTTTGGCAAACAATCCCTCAAATAATTTCCAAAAATTCTAAAAATTTTCAATGACCATTTTAAAATTATTTAGAGGTCCTTCGCATATGTTTTCAATTATTTTGCTTAATATCGAGGTTGTAAATTTAGTATTAAAAAAACCTGTTTTTCTCCAAAATTTTAAAAAAAAATCGAATAAATTTTCTTCATTTCAAAAATACAAAAATATGTTTTATTTTGTGTGCATATGGCCAAATTCTAAAAACATTTATGTATATTTTATATAAAAAAAATAAATTGCATTTTATCACACTTAAAAAAATACAAAAAAAATCAATTAATAGGTATCACAAAAAGTTTGAGATTATCCATTAGAATTTGGTCAAAATTTCAGAAACACCATAAAAATCATTTTGTTTATTTAATTTTTGTGATATATATTTTACTTTTTTTTTGACTTTAGAATAGTTAGATTTTAGTCTGATAAGATGAGGACTTTCTTATTGAGAAGGACTTTTCTTGAACTTTAGATAGACCAATGAATATAAACACGACCTTAGAAAAAACAATTAGTCAACAATGCAGCTTATTTTAGGTAGGATGCATTAGGGATGTTGCGTCTTTTCCATGCATAACTAGTCATGTTACCTAGACTATCACAGACCATTAGGTTTTCTAGTGATTATAATACTAGGTGGCAACTCCTGAACCTTATTAATAATATTTTTGTGATTAACCCCAACACATCTAAAACCCCCTCGATCCAGGAGCCATACCCACCATCTGACGTCATGATATTTGGGATGAGATGAATCCCTTATAAGTAGGATATTTATGCTTAGACACTATTTTAAAGAATTGTATCAAAGGTTGAGAGTTTAAGTCAAGGTATAAAGATTGTTGATGAATATTTCAAGGAGATGAAACTTATTATGACTCGAGCTAATGTTGAGGACGATATGGAGGATATTATAGTTGGATTTATGAATGCCCTTAATCATGATATAGCTTATATTGTGGAGTTGTATCATTATATGGAGTTGGAGAAGATGATACATATGGTTATGAAGGTGGAGAAACAATTTAAACGAAAGGGTACCAATTGACAAAGCCAATCATTAGACCCTTCAACACTTTAGAAATCTAATTGGAAGGCTAAGAACTAGGGTAGTCCATCACAAACAAATAAAAAAGGTAAGGTTGTATACCCTAGAGGGATGAGATACACCTCGACCATTGTTAAAGGTAACAATGTTACTTCTACTTCTCGTAACTATGACATTAAATGCTTTTATTTTCTAGATTTTGGTCATCTTGCTTCATAGTGTCCAAACAAAGAGTAATGGTTATGAAAACTAATAACGAGGTTGAGATCGATGGGGAGGACAAAGAGAAGAAGATTCCACCATTGGAGGATGCTGATGATGGTTGTGTTAAGTATCTGGTTAAGGGAGAAGCATTTATGGTAAGAAGAACACTGAATATACATGTAAAGGTAGATGATTTGGAAGGTTAGAGGGAGAACATATTCCACACGAAATGCTATGTTTAGAATAAGTTATATAGCTTAATTATAGATAGTGGTAGTTGTAATAATCTAGCTAGTATTGAATTGGTGAAAAAGTTGCAGGTGCGCATTGTCAACATCTCATACCTTATAAATTATAGTGGTTGAATGATAGTGATAAAGTGAAGGTGAATAAGTAGGTTTTGGTTGTGTTTTCTATTAATAAATATTGTGATGAGATGTTAGATGATGTTGTGTAAATGTAAGCTAGTCATTTGTTGTATGGTAGATTATGGCGGTATAATAAGAGAGTTATGCATGATAGAGCGACAAATAGATATTTCTTTGAGATGAATGGAAGACATATAACTCTTGTATCTTTGACACTTGAAAAAATATATGAGGAGCATCTGAAATTGAAAAAGAAAACGATGGTTGAAAAGGAGAGCTTGTATAATAAGAGGACCTTCTTTGCTAACAAGATTCTTTTTGGATTTAATGATGATGTTATTTTTTGGTTTGGTATTGATTTGTCCATGATATAGATTCAAGGTCAAAACTTTTTAAACAAGGGAAGGATGATATGAATCACGTGAATCACGTCAAGTTCAAATTTGATCTTCAAATGCCTGCTGACTAGTTTGGTAAGATTAGACATATCTCTTAAAATATATGTCGGATCGAGCTAAACTGTTACAGGGACATTATAGATATATGGGACTATATTTTGATAAATATTCAAGTCAAATAGAGTTTAAGAACATATTATTTTAGAAGATCAAAGTTACTAAACAAATCTTGTCAATTATGCTAAACTAGACCTATGTATATTATTTGGCATATATCTGCAACTAAAGGTGAAAATTTGATGTGATTCAAGTTGGGATGGAAAATAGACATCTTAATCTTTCATACCATATATAATAAGCCCAATAATTCATCCAAATGGGAGAGAACAACATGTTTGAAATAAGGACTTAAAACTGCAAAAAAAAATACGAAAATTAGAGATACGGGCTACATGAAGGAATTTTAGTGTGGAGACTTTGTTTTTATTATCCTATTTTATTTATTTATTTAATATTGAATAATTATTTTTAATTTGGGTTTGTTTTGGCCAATTAGATTAGGGGTTTATTTTATTATTAGACTTATGTTAGTTGATTACCAGTTTAGACCCATTAACTTACAACCCAAGAGGGATCCATTAGGATTAGTTAGAGGAGACTATATTATGTTTTTAGCTGCAAATTTCAGCAAAACTTTAAATAATAAACATGAGTTTTATTCTTATTTTTTTGTGGGAAAACAACATTTCTTTGCAAGGATAAAGATCATACATTGACTTAACGAAGATTTTATCTTTCTGGCATCATTTGCATACTTAGAGTTCTTATATACAAGGTTATCTTCGGGTCTAAGTCTTTTTTCAATATATTTGGTTTTTAGGTACAAGGTTACCTCTAGGTTAGGGTTCTATTAAACTTGATTGTTGTCTTTTTGGATTGTTATCTATATCATTGGGGGTTGCTTGACAACGTGATCAAGAGATCAACATTATATCATATTTAATTTTATTAACTTAATTAGATGGAATAAAACTTATGAGATTCTAATGTTTAAGAACTGAAAAATTAAAACTATTAAATAAAACTCTAATAATAGTGATATTATATTGTTATGTAACAAATCCACCTACTAGAGACTATATCAAGTTCAAGATGGCATGTTCACTTTAAGGATGAATTACATGATTGGAGTAGCTGCCGCATTTTATTTTATGTTAAAATCAAAGATTTAGACTAGATGCTTATTATGCAAAACAATTTAAGAAAGAAACAAAAACAAATTCAGCATAGTCCGTTTGTTAATATTAATATTTGTTGTGGTTAAATAAAATGTAAACAAACTTAAATATAGTGAAACTCCTTGATTGATGGATGATACTTACCATAACATTTGTCTCCTTTTATCTTATCTTCATTAGTAACATTGTCAACTATTGAAACTAGGCATCGACGACTGCTTTATCAAGTATCGAGTTAGTAGTTACTATTATTATCACTATTACTGAAGAAAAGGTTAGGTCTTCTTCAATGTAAAGCAGAGCTAATTTCATAATCATTAATGTTTAGACAAAACCTTTTCTGTTTTGTAATCATTTGCTTCCACATATTGAAAAAGAGATAATATATAGGTGAGGATTTCATAATTGAAAAAGAGAAAAGTAGGTGCCCTATTACAAAGCTTACACTAACATCTTATATATTGATACTAGCTATGTGGCTCCTCATTTGTCATGGATCATATATTTTTCTTTAGTAAAAAAATTAGTATTTAGGCTTTTTAAACTTATTTTTAGCTATATAAAAAACATTCATAATCATAAATTGAAATGCTTATATATGCATCTTATTATATAAATTGATCTTTGATCAAGAGATAAATAAGATTAAAATATTTGATTATAAATTGAAATGCTATGCATTTAGTTGTGTTTAACCACTTTGATTTCAAAATAAATTTTTATTTAATTAAACAATTATTTGTGCCAATAAAAAAAATATTAATGAAAGCAAATGGAATAAAATTATAAAGCTCAGCTATAAAACAACTCAAAGTTAAAAATAATTAAAAAAGTTTTGGGTAAACCTGGATTAACCCGCTAACCTTGTGATCATGAGCACAAGATTAAGATAACCTCATAAAAAAAAGTGAAAAAAAAACCACAGCTCAAATCCCAAAAAAAATTATATGTTGAATGATTAAATTTAAAAAAAAATAATTTTTGAAAAGGACCTAAAAAATACCAAAGTCAACCCATGTTAACCTTCAAAATCCATGACCGCAGTCATGAGGCCTAGATTGACAACATAGAAGGCAAATCCAAAAATATAACAAAGCAAAATTCTCAATAAAAAAAAATATAAAGAGATGAAACTAAAAAAAATAAAAAAAATATTCAAGTTAAGTCAGGTTAACTCACTAACCTACCATAGACATAGGATTGGGATAAACTCATAGAAAAGAAGTGAGCAAAAAAACACAAAGCTCAATTCAAAAAAAAAAATTAAATGCTGAATGATTAAATTAAAAAAAATTAATTTTTGAAAAGGACCTAAAAAAATACCAAAGTCAACCCATGTTAACCTTCGAAACTCGTGACCGTAGTCATGAGGCCTAAACTGACTGCATAGAAGACAAACCCAAAAATATAACAAAGAAAAATTCTCAATAAAAAAAATATAAAGTGAGCAAACTAAAAAAATAAAAAAGCAAAGAAAAAAAAAGATTCAAGTTAACTTAGGTGAACTCGCTAACCTACCATAGACATAGAATTCTGATAACCCCATAAAAAAATGGAAAAAAAACACAATAATCAATTCCAAAAAAAAATATTGAAGGATAAAACTGAAAATAAATCAATTTTATAGGACCTAAAAAAACCAAAATCAACCAGTGTAAACCTTTGAAACCCGCGACCTCAGTTATAAGGCATATCAGGCAAACAAACAAAAAAAAGAAGCAAAATGACCAATAAAAAATGACAAAGGATGAAATTGAAAGAAATGCAACAAAAAGGATACAAATTAAAACAAACAATATTAAAAAGAATGAGAATCAAATTCAATGTAAAAACAATTGAAATAAATTGTTAGGGATGAAACTAAAAATAAAATTCAATTAGTAAAAGAAAAACAAATTAAAAGAATGAGGATCAAATTTGATATAAAAATTAAATTAAACATAATAATTAGGAATGAAATTGAAGAAAAAAAATTAAAAGAGACCAAATTCTACATAAAAAAATGAAATTATATGCTAGTGATAAAATCGGAAAAAAAATCAATTAGTAAAATGAAAAAAAAAATCAAAAGAGTGAGGAACACACTTGATATAAAATCAAATTAAATCAAATGATTATGGATGAAATTGAAGAAAATAATAAATCAAAAGAAGATAAAAATTAAAACAAATTGCAGTCAAAAGAATGAGGACCAAATTCGATATAAAAGATAAACGATAGGACATTATCGTCTTTTGGTAATGAGAAGAGAGAAAAAACAAAAAGAAGTAAAACGTACATCAAAGTCCAACAACCGTTATGTTGCATACACTCTCCACACCACCGAAGAGAGGACACCATCAAGCTTCCAACACAATTAAGAAAGGCGGTGTTTCACTGTCGGATGTTGTTGTCCATTCCACTCGAAAGGCGAGAACGACATCCATTCGTTGGCGCATGCAAGAACTGTCTTTTTTAAAATTTTATATGATTAAAAGACGAAAATTCTCTTAATTCACCTAAGTATAATGAAGAAACCAAGAGTCAAAGATGAAAAAGCCCCTGTATAGAAGGTTTAATTTTATTTGTTGTTTTGTAAGGGTAGTTATATAATTCAACTATTCATTGAAAAACAAAATGGTCATAAAGCTCCTGGACCAAAGTTTATTATTATTTTCCATAAAGGTTATTTTATTAATCTTATTGTATTAAAAAAACTAAAAAATATCTCTCTAACCCCTATGAATTTGAAAACAAAAACTGTAACCCTTTGAAAAGACCATAATACCCCTAATTGCAAACAATTTTTTTGTGGAGAGGAAAAAATAGAAAAAACACGGTGGACATTCACAATGTTTTTCCTATAGCTTTTAGATTTTCAGTTAATGTCTTCTCTAAATAACTAATATCTTTTATTTTTTTATAACAATGTTCTCTCTCAAATTACAATGGAAAAAAAAAAGCTTAACTGAATACTTAAAGTGTCTAATAATATCCAAAATACAAGATGAATGAGTTATAAAAATTAAATATGTTTTGGATAATTGTTAGACCCTACACTTACTTTGTCTGCAAATAATAAGAGTGAAGTCTCTGTTAGGAATTAAGTTCTTTATCAAATTAATCAATCCAAAAGTAACTATTAGTAAAATATTTAATAATTATTAAAGATAAATAAGTCTTTATTAATAAATTAAATATCTTTTTATGAATAAAGTTAATGTCTAGTGTAACCAACTAATTGGTTGCAGGGTGTATACACTAACAATCTCTCATTTGCACTAAAGTTAATTAATCATGTGTCAAATACCATATCGCTCAACTTAAAGATAATAATTTTACTGGGCAATGGCTTAGTAAGAGGATCTACAAGATCCTCTTCAGTCCATACTCACTCTATATATACATCTTTCATTTTTATGATTCTCTAATCAAATGGAATTGTCTAAGTATATTTTTGGATCATTGATAATACCTTGGTTCCTTTACTTGTGCAATGGCTCCATTATCGTCATAGTACAGGGCTACTGGATCAACAATACTAGGAACTACACCTATTTCAGTGATGAACTTCTTCATCTAAACAACCTCTTTTTTCTCCTCAAACGTAGAGGTATACTCAGCTTTAGTTGTAGAATCTATTTTGATCTTTTATTTGGAACTTTTCCAACTTACAACACCATTATTTAGAGTAAAATATCAGATCAAATTTTCTATTTTCAATATCTTATTAAACACTAACATCTAAATAACCATGAATTACTAATTCATCTCTTCCATAGACTAGAAAAACATTCTTAGTTTTTCTTAAGTATTTAAGAATATGTTTAACTATCTTCCAATGACTCTTACCTGGATTAGATTGGTATTTACTCATTATGCTCAGAGCATAAAATACATCTAGTCTTGTACATATCATCACATACATTATGAATCTTTATCTAAAGTATGTGGAGTCATTTCCATCATATATCTCTCAATTTGTGTTTTAAGGCACATATCCTTAGAGAGACATATCATATGCAAAATAAGTATTCTTTTTTAGATTCTTCCATGCTAAACCATTTTAGTATCTTGTTTATGTATGTGGATTGAGAAAATACAATAAACCTTTTTAGATCTATCTTTTTAGATCTTTATTCTTAGTATATAGGTTGTTTCTCTCATATCCTTCATCGAGAAATTCTTGGACAACCATATATTTACTAACTAGAGTAAAGAAATGTTGTTTCCAATTAATAATATGTTGCTTACATATAATATTAGGGAAAAAAAAACTTCATTCTCATTAACCTTTTTATAAACAGAAGTCTCATCTATATTTTTGATAAAATTAAATTATTTAATTATCTCATCAAAATGGATATCTCAACTCCTTGAAGCTTGTTTAAGTTCATAAATGAATTTTTATAGCTTACATACTTTATTGGCAAATTTCTTAAATTAAAAACTTTCAATTTGTGTCATATACACATCTTCTTGAAGATTCTCATTCAGAAATATAATTTTGATATCTGTTTGTCAAATCTCATAATTATAGTATGTAACTATCGCAAGCAAAATCTTTGTAGATTTTAACATAGTTACCAGCAAGGAAGGTTTCATCAAATTCAACATATTTATCTTTGTTTGTAAACTTTGGTAATTATTATAAATTATATATGTTTATACATTGTTATCCATATTAGTCTTTATTTTAAGAACCCACTTATATACAACATGTTTTATCCCTTCAAATAGATCAGTAGAGTCTTATACTTGGTTGGTGTATATGGAATCAATTTCATATTTCATGGTCTCGAGATATTTTTTAGAATCAATATCAGATATTGGTTCCATGTAATTGGTAGACTCATTAAGTATAAGCAACTCATCATTTTCTACTTCTATGAGAAGTTCATATCTCATTGGTGCATTTTCTGCTTCGATGAGAAGTTCATATCTCATTGGTGCATGATGTGTCCTACCAGATCTACAAAGTTCTTATATTTTTTTAGCTTTAGGCTGAAAATAAAATATTATAACGCAAGGCTCAGGTTCTATTTGGATGTCAGTTCATGGTTCTTGAACTTTTTTAAGTTTTGTTTTCTTCTCACTACTCCTTTCAAGAACAAATTCTTTCTTTTGAAATGTAGCATATTTTGAGATAAATATTTTTTCTCAATGGGATGATATAAATAATATCCAATAGTTTTTTTTAGATATCCAACAAACTTATATTCATTTGACTTAGCTTTTAGCCTTTTCAGATACAATATGCTTCACATAAACGTCACATCTCAAATCTTTCACGTATGATAAGATTGATCTCTTAACATTTCACATCTCAAATCTTTCACGTATTATCAAAAGATTTTGATGGAACTCCTAATTAATTAAATTAATTTATTCAATTAAACCCTTCCACTCATCAATTATATTCTTAATATTTATTAACTTCAATATCTTTTTCATCCTAGGGTTTACATGAGAATTCAAACCAAAATCTCTTTTATTTCGACCGAACATAATTCCTCTCGCCACATTTCCATTTAATTGCTTGAACCTTGCCTTTTCATATGGAAACAACTACAACATCCCGATGAGGTTAAGTTTGGCATCCATTGGTTTCTTGTCCACGTTGTAGTGGGTGAACTATGACGTAAACGTTTTCCAATAGATGTTAGATGGAGCTGCATCATAATACACTATCTACACCTAAAGATGTCAGGGGACCATTTGCTCTTGTTTAATTATGATTTAAAAGCGTCCATGGATTATCGATGGAACTTTCCTTCAGCCATAAACACTAGCCACTTGTACTTGCATAATTAGTAGATCGGGAATTTTACCTTTTCATCTCCGTGGAATTATGTTTCTAGATGAGGTGATCTATGGGGCTCCGTGATATCTTAACTATCTAGCTACCTATCGTTCTAGAAACCTTTCCGTGATATCTTCTAGGTTTTGTCAAAGGATAAACATAGTCGTCAAGGATTTTAACTTGCAATTTTCGGAGTTCAAACTTGGCTGTCTGCAAGTTATCACTAAACACATGGATGGCTGATGTTGTGCCAAGAAAATTAGGTACTTTGAGAGGTTGAATTCAAAGAATTTGAGGTATATTTAACACACATTAAGAGATGGCCACAGGAGAAGACATTGCTTTCCACTTCTTTTTCGCGCTATCAAATCAAGCTTTTCTCAGTATGATCTTCGAGTTCTTTAACAAGATCTTGAACTCACTCTATAA
>Ga0325404_1005331_pt1 | contig 13547 bp, 15 predicted proteins | sample PopdelMetagenome_18_FD_205664 | JGI IMG/M metagenome (GOLD analysis project Ga0325404, IMG submission 205664) | Populus deltoides microbial communities from Bellville, Georgia, United States - Xylem-Control-R1 | ecosystem: Host-associated > Plants > Phyllosphere > Stem > Wood/Secondary xylem... | reverse complement strand
CCTAAAAAAAAAGAAATAGCCTTGCATGAAATCTTCAATATTTGACTTAGAGGAGCTAAATTGCTGAAATAAAAACTTGGATATCGGTTTAGATGCTTCGGAACGTAATTTGGACTCGTTTCTTCACGAAACCTGTTTGCTGGCAGAATTCAGATGCCATCTTTGAAAAATCATATCTCCCTCATATGACATCGTTTTTGGCTGAAAGTTGGAAAGTTTATAGAAATTTGAGTCATGAATCCAAAAACATTGAGTTTGCATCAATTGGACTTCTGTAGCTTCAGATATTCAAGTTGGAATAGCCGAAGGTCAACACTGGCAGATTGTGAGATTTGACTTTGAAGGCTACGATTTCCATGTTCTTCCTTATTTCATTTTCTTGCCTTAGATTTCCAGAAAGGTATGGATGTTAGCTTTTTAATGCCACTGGAATCACTTCATTTCAACCTCCAGAACTTACGCTCTGCACAAAACATCGACTGAAGGTCAAATCTGCCAATTATCTCCAATTTACTCCTTTTTGCATATTTCATCCAAAAGTGCCTTCAAAACATAAAACAAAGAATATCAAGGCATTTTATATATAAAACATAGGCAAAACACTAGTTAAATGTGGGTGAAACTATTGAATAATATGGTTGCATCAGCTGGCAGATTTCAAAAGTCGCTAAAGCGACCATTTAGACGTGTTAAGGGTGAAAATTGGGTCATTTGCCTTCGGGGAACGTGTGATATTACATCTTAGCTTCCAAAAGAAATGAGCCATGGTCGAAATGAAAATTTTTAATGATAACTAGGGTCGGACAAGGAATGACGATATTAATGGGTGGAATTGGCACGGACTAGCATACATTTAGTGTATGTTAGAATCTCGGGTAACGGGATCACCATGCATCGATGCCTATGGGGCATAGACTAACATACATTTAGTGTAAGTTAGGATCCCAGGTAAGGGGATCACCATGTATCGGCTGGCATATATTTGGTGTATGTCAGGATCCCGGGTAAGGGGATCACAATGCTTCGACTAACATACATTTGGTAAATGTATGGATCCCGGTAAGGGGATAACTATACATCAACGCCTACGAGGTGATGATGATACCAATGAAATTGGTATAAGCAATGTGTTAGGCAGAAATAGTTGTGGTTGATCTTATGGAATCTTGAATGAAAGTTGAAATAGAAGATGAAACGGTTTTAGTAGTTAAATGAGAAAGAGTTCTAAAAGAAACAAAAAAGAGAGAAGTGAATAGAATATGAATACATGTTTGCCTTTTTAGATTGTTGGATATTTGTGTTACTATACTTATTGTGATATTCATGTTTCAATAATATATATTTTGTTTCAGGACCATCGCATGCACGACAGGAGTAGATTCTAGCTTTTGTTCACTTTTTGTTATCTAGTTCTAGGGAGTATATCCTTATATTTTGAAATATTAAAACATTTATATAACTTAATTTATATAATTGATTTTTAAACTTGAATAGATAAACTTAATTCTAAAATTTATATAATCATGTTTCATGTATGCATGTTTATCTCATTTATTCCCCTATAATGATATTTGTTGTTCAATGTATGTTTTATATGTTGTGGTTGTGATGATGATGATGATGATGATGTTTGTGGGATTGAGACCCAGGATGATTGGGTTGTGATTGAGTTATGAGATGTGAGATATTAGAAGTGTAAACAGGGTATATATCGATAACTTGGAACCTTCTGATATAGGGGAGACTTTGCCGAAATTTCGATGCAAATTTCAGTAGAATTTTATATCAGAACTGAATTGATTAATACTTAAAAGTGCATTCTCATTAAGGCTTTATATCATCGTATTGCACTAAAGTATCGTTAAATTCCCTAACTAAAGCATGTTTTATAATAACAAGTATGATAATATAATATATCTTTAATTTATGGTAAATGCTTGTTTTGAATGCAGGTATATCTCACAATTCAAAGGATTAATTAATGTGATTAACTATTGAAAATGAAGAGACAAAAAGAGGACTAGGCTAAGAGAAGAGATGCTGGTTCAATTCCAAACTGGAACACCATTCGGTTATTTGATCATAATTGGAGTTGTAGAATCGGATTTAGGTCCACTTTATATGGATGGAAAGATAAGACATGGACCTAAAACTTTCATGAGAGTTCAAGACTCAATTCTGCCATTTTCAAGTTCAAATCTTAGCAACAACGGAGAAGTCGGAACCTGTCCTGCAGCTCAAACACTGTTTGGTTTTCAGCTCATATCCTGAGTTCTAGAAGTCCAAATGAGCTCTGGCTTTTTTTGTTGGAAATCTGAGACAATTGCCCATAGCTTTCATGGAATAAAGGGCTCAAATTCTGATTTTAGCAATGATGTTTTGATCAGCCAACAATATCAAAAATCTACCAATAATATCAAAAATCTGCCAACAATATCAAGAACCAGCAACCAACAATGTCAAAATCAGCCACCAAATCAGTGGTTGCCTACCAATCAATAATTTTGAATCTTAGCCTATAAAAGGAGGCATTTGCCATGTATTTAGTCATATTATTTTTCAAATCAAAATCATGTTCTTGCTTTCTCTTTTTATATCTTTGTAATATTCAAGTTTTCTTTCATGCTATATTAATCTCTTGTTTATGCCTTTTCATTTCCTTTCCTATACTTAGTTAATTTATATCATAATCATGTTCTTATCTTGTTTATTTATGTTCTTCTTCTTCATTATGTTTAGCTAAGTTAGTTATGTCAAGGTGAAAAGGTTTCACTAATGGTGTTAGAATAGGTATAATATAAACTCAACATGGACTTCAATGTTTATATCCAAGAAAGATTGTTATTAACATGTCTTATCTTTTTATCTTACTAATTCTTAATACCTTGCTTGCTAAATGGTTAATCTAGATTTGTGTTGTATAACACTTGGTACATCAAATGCTTGATCCTTCATACGGCCAACATTGTTATTATGATAGGAACTTGATTTTTTGTTAACATAAGCTAACAACATGAATGCCTGATGATATTTATAAGTATGGTGTTTCTTAGATAAGATGATTAATATGATCATGTGAATACTTTATAATGAGCCATTAACGATAAATCATCCGAGTGGAACCTCCTTTATGTGTGGTTTCCAATTGAGTAATAAAAAGAGTTTATATTATATTTATTTGAAATACCATTAGTGGATCCTCTAACCTTGACATCTGTTTTATTATTGTTTAATCCTTACATCAATATCACTTCCCAAAACTCTCTTCAACTCCTTTTCTGTTATTATTCTCTTCAAATCTTTCTCTTTAATTGTAATTTATACAATTCACCTCCATGTGGTTCGACTCCGGTCTTGCTAGGTTATTTATTACTTTGACACTCCTGCACTTGGGATAAGACATCAACTCTTTGATCGGGTCAAGTTTTTGGCACCATTGCCGGGGAGGTAAGTATTGTATAAATTTTATATTTCTTTTATTTTCTTTTGTCTTTACTTTTATTTGTTTTCCTAATTTTGTTCTTTTTCTTTTTCTCTTTCTTTTCTTTTGCACTTGCATGAGAGTTTGGACATGTACATTAAGTGGTAGACTTTCTAGGAAATCCTCATTTTCTTTAGAAAACATGGCCGAAGAAGATAACCAGTCAATTCATAATGAGAATAATGAGAATAATCATGTGAGAACACTTAGAGATCACATGAATCCAACAAGAACAAGTGCACCATCATGTATTGTTTTTCCTCCTGATGCATCTCATTTTAATTTTAAGCCAGGTATTATTCAACTTTTACCCACTTTTCATGGCTTAAAATTAGAAAATCCATACTTGCATTTAAGAGAATTTGAAGAAGTTTGTAACACCTATAATGACTTAAATTGTAGCATGAACACCATCAGATTAAAGCTTTTTCCTTTTTCATTAAAAGATAAAGCTAAAACATGGCTACAAAATATTAGGTCAGGATCCATTCGTGCTTGGGATGAAATGCAACAATAATTTTTAAAGAAATTTTTTTCGTCTCACAGAAAAAACTCTTTCAAAAGACAAATCACCACTTTCACACAAAAACCAGGAGAAACATTTTACAAGTGTTGAAATAGATATAAAGACTTACTTAATACCTGTCCTCATCATGGTTTTGAAACATGGAGATTTGCTTCACAATTTTATGAAGGGTTAACACCTAAAGATAGGCAAATGGTGGAATTGATGTGCAATGGAACTTTTGAAGATAAAGACCCTGATGAAGCAATGGAGTACCTAGACTTGCTAGATGAAAATGCTCAAAATTGGGACACCACAGGTACGTGTGAGGCACCGGGTAAAACTCAACCTCATACATCTAATGGAGGCATGTACAACCTTAGGGAAGATCATGACTTCCAAGCCAAATTTGCATCTTTAACTAGAAAACTCGAGACACTAGAACTAAAAAAGAGTGGTAAAATAAAATCTGTTTAAGAAATTGTGTGTCAAATTTGTGAAACTAATGAACACTCAAATGATTGTCCAACTTTGCCTTCTTTTAAAGAATGTCTCTATGAACAAGTCAATGCTTTAAATAGTTACCAAAGGCCAAGTCATAACCCATACTCACAAACATATAATCCTGGATGGAGAAATCACCCAAATTTCAGTTTGAAGAGTGGTAACAATAATGCACAAACTTTACAGCCACCATTTCAAGCACAACATAATTTCAAAATTCTCATGGATATGCACCTCCTTATGTCCCCCCTCCTAGAAAAAATCTTGAGGAAACACTACATGCATTCATTTAAAAGCAAAAGACAATCAACACTCAAAATGCTCAAACCATGGCTGATTTGAAAGATACTCTTGCAAAGTTCACATCTGCTCTCAGTTTTCAGGAGAAAGGTAAGTTTCCATCTCAACCCCAACAAAATCCCAAACGGCAATACAATTCAAGTGCAAGTAGTTCCGGAAGCCAACATATGGATCAAGTCAAATCAGTCACTACTCTCCGCAGTGGTAAGGTTATTGAAAAACTCATTCTTGAACCTTGTGAGAAAAAAGATGACTTAGTCTCTGAGGGTAAGGAAAGGGTTGAACCTGAACATTGCAAGGAGGAGACTGATTCCCCACCAGCACTTCCATTTCCTCATGCCATGACCAAACAAAGAAAAGTCAATCACAATTCTAAAATCTTTGAAATTTTCAAATAGGTAAAGATCAATATACCTTTGTTAAATGCTATTAAACAGGTACCGTTTTATACTAAATTTTTGAAAGATCTGTGCACTGTGAAGCGAAAACCGAATGTTAAAAAGAAAGCCTTTTTAGCCGAATAAGTAAGTGACATTCTTTAAAACGATAATGCTTTGAAATATAAAGACCCTGGTTGTCCTATAATTTCTTGTTTTATTGGAGAACATAAAATTGATAGAGCTTTACTTGATCTTGGAGCTAGTGTGAATTTACTTCCATATTCAGCTTTTCAAAGTCTCAATTTAGGTGAGTTAAAACCTACTTCTGTAACTCTTTTACTTACTGATAGATCTGTAAAAGTGCCTAGAGGAATGGTTGAAGATGTGTTAGTACAAGTTGATAAATTCATCTTTCCTATGGATTTTATTGTCTTGGATACACAACCTGTTGAAGCATGCAATTCAATTCCTGTTATTTTAGGACATCCATTTCTTGCAACTTCTAATGCATTGATTAATTGTAAGAATGGAGTGATGAAGTTATCTTTTGGAAACATGACATTGGAGATGAATGTTTTTAACATTTGCAAGCAACCTGAAGATGATAATGATTTACAGGAAATAGATTTTATTCAAAAAATAATTTATGATCAATTTAAAAATTCTTCCAGTGAAACTGAGTTTAATGAATCTGAAGATTTGCAAATGGTTTATTTTTAGGAAGAGTCAAAGGCAAATAGTTGGAGATCAAAAATTGAGGAATTGCCACCACGATCAATTGAGTCCATACCTTCAAGTGTTCAACCACCAAAACCCGATTTGAAGCCATTACCATTTAATCTCAAATACTCATTTTTGGGAGAAAATGAAACTTTTCCGGTAATAATTTCTTCCAAACTTAATGTTCATCAAGAAGGTAAGTTATTACAAACTCTGAAAATGCACAAAAATGCATTAGGATGGACCATAGCTGACATAAAAGGAATTAGTCCTTTGATTTGCACACACAAGATTTATTTGGAGGAAAATGCTAAACCCTCTAAAGAAATGCAACGAAGGCTTAATCCTAATATGAAAGAAGTAGTGAGGAATGAAGTAATTAAGCTTCTAGATAATGGAATCATTTATCCTAATTCTGACAGCAAATGGGTAAGTCTTACCCAAGTTGTACCTAAAAAGTCTGGAGTTACTGCGATAACCTAAATGTTTACCCTAAACTGTTTCATTTTTCTGAGATTAGCACTATCAAAACTTGTACTCTTCTTGATGATGACTTGACCAGTCACTCTGATATTTGGAATTTATGCATTATGGGCTATGTTGCTGGCAAGTTTTCGGGTTATAAAGCTTTGAGCAGCATTATCTCGGATACTTGGCACTGTGAAGCCAAGTTAACTATCCATGAATCTGGCTGGTTAGTGTATCAATTTAAAAATGTTGATGATAAACTAGTTGTTCTTGCTGAAGGGCCTTATTTGTTCTATAGTCATCCTCTTCTTTTGAAACCCATGTCAGAATACTTTGATTTCTCTGCTAAAGATATGACCAAAGTGCCTGTTTGGGTGAAATTTCCAAACCTCCCACTGAAATGCTCGTCAGTTCAGGGTCTCTCCAAGATAGCTAGTGTCCTTGGAAAGCCATTACAGAGTGACAAGCTTATAGCTACTATGGAGCGGCTATCCTTTGCTAGAGTCTCAATCACTATGGAGCGGCTATCCTTTGCTAGAGTCTTGATTGAGCTTGATTTACTGGATAATCTGTCTAGCTCTATCCCTATTTGTCTTCCTAACGACACTACTCTAAATCAATTTGTTGTATATGAAACTTCACTGAAATTTTGCAAACGTTGTCGGGTTCTTTGGACACTCTACTGGAGTATGTACTAAATTCTCTACACCTATTGACCCTGATATAGAGGGCTCCTCAGATATGGTTGCCCCTCCTACTGGCCCTCCTCAGGTGCAGCAAGTTAGTGCTTTTCAGCATTTGGGGATGGTTGTGCACATTAACAAGGGGCATGACAAGGGGAAAACAAAGGCTACACACACCAATAAAGGGAATGACAAGGGGCAAACAGAGGTTGCACACGACAATAAGGGGAATGATAGGGAAAAACAGTGGTTGAGGATACCTGCTTAGATCCCATACACGTGGAAGCTGATGAATGGGAGATTGTGTGAGGAAAGCACACCAAAAAACTTCTAAGCTCCAAAGGCAACAATGTAAATATTATGGAGTTATATGCAAGGACTTCTGCCGAAGTCACTACTAGAAGTGGAGAACGTAAGCATGCCAACAAAGCCTAAGGAAGTGGTAAGGGTCCACCTGCCACTCCTGTCAAATGATGATTATCCAATGCTAGAATGTCAGAGAGCTCAATAGCCCTTTGAAATAGCATGAGGTTGTTAGCCTTATGAAAAGAAAGAAGATTGATGTTTGTTGCCTTTTAGAGACCAAGCTATCCTCTTCCAGATTTGGTCTCATGCATAGATTTTGGCTGAAGTCTTGGAAGTGTATTAGTAATAGTGAGGTGGCCTCCACTGCCAGAATTATTCTTTTCTAGAACCCCAGTACTGTAAATGTTGTTTTGTTTTATTTTTCTACTCAAGTAGTGCATGTTCTTATTACTTGTTTAGAAAGTGATTACAGTTTCACAGCTTCTTTTGTTTATGGCTTCAACATTATTTCTCTTTGGAGATCCCTATGGGATGATCTGCAGAGGTTGAGTCCTAACTCTCCATGGTTGGTTCTTGGTTATTTTAATTTGAGGATAAATATAATGGAGCTCCTATTTCCAACTATAAGGTTACAGACTTTAGGGATTGTTGGTCTGACCTGGGTCTTGCTGATTTAAACTTGACTGGCTGCCTATTCACCTGGTCAAATGGACATGTCTAGAGCAAAATTGATAGAGTTATGGTCAACACTCATTGGTCCACTTTGCAGCAGCAGGCTCAGGTTCATTTTGATACCCCCGGGGCTTTCTCAGACCACTCCCTTCTTCTGTTCAACTAAGTTCACGGCAGCCTTGCAGGAACAGGAACTTCAAATTTTTTAACATGTGGGCTAATCACTCTCAATTCTTGGAGTTGACCAAGTAATGCTAGAATACTCTTGTTTATGGTTCCTATATGTTCACTTTGTGTCGGAAGCTGAAACTGTTGAAAAGGCCTTTGAAGGAGCTTAACAAACTTCATTATAGTCACATCTCTCAACGAGTTACCAGGGCTGAGGAAGAACTGGATAGCCTTCAATCCCTTTTTCATCAAAACCGTGATAACATCCATCTTTAGACTCGGGACAAGCATCTTAGATCACAGCTTTTGAACCTCAAGTTAGCGGAGCAGAGTTACTATGGGCAGAAACTCAAATTCACTTTTTTAAAGGAAGCGGACAAAGACACTCATTTCTTCCATGTTTTGCTAAGCCAAAAGCATAGGATAAATCATATTACTGGCATGTTTACTTATCCAGCAAACTCTTTTCAGCATTGGCAATGAGAAGGCCCCCAGGGCCAAATGGATACTTATCCCTGTTCTTCAAGAAAGCATGGAGTATAGTTGGCGGTGATTTCTGTGCTGCAGTCAAGGACTTCTTTGCATCTGGAGAGTTGCTCAAGCATGTCAACCATTCGATCATTGCCCTTGTTCCAAAATCATCCAATGCTAACTTGATAGGAGATTTTCAACTGATTTCTTATTGCAATGTTATTTACAAGGTTAATTCCAAGATTCTTGCGAGGAGAATGGCACATGTTCTTCAGGATATCATCAGCCCTGCCCGGAATGCTTTTCTAGGAGGAACGAATATGGCTGACAATATCCACCTCATGTGGAGCTTCTACGACATTATGGGAGGAAGAGGGCATCCCCTAGATTATTATCAAGATTGATTTCAGAAAGGCTTTTGACTCTGTTCAGTGGTCTTTTCTACGATAAGTCCTGCTGTTATTGGGTTCCCCTCCTCGTTTTGTTCGTCTCCTTATGCAATGTGTTGAGATTGCATCTTTTCTATTGATGTTAATAGGGATTTATATGGTTTCTTTAAAGAGCAATGTGGAGTTCATCAAGGAGATCTGCTTTCCCCCTATCTTTTATTGCTTGTATGGAATACTTTTCCTGGATGCTTAAACAAAGTACGCATCACATCGATTTCAATTTCCACCCTAAATGTTGTGCTCTAGGGGTCAACCATTTAGCTTTTACAGATGTTGTCCTATTACTCTACCGGTGTGATATGCAGTCAGTTAGCATATTAAACCAGCAGCTTCTTGCTTTTGGATGAATGTCCGGCCTTGATACTAATGATGTGAAGTCCTCTATATACTTTGGTGGAGTGGGGGAAGTGTTAAGCTTGCCATCTTGTGCCTTACTGGCTTTTCAAAAGGGAGTTTTCCTTTCCCATATCTTGGGGTCCCTCAAAGTCTTCACAGATTATTGGTTAGCCAATTCTCCCCTCTCCTGCAGAAATCGGAATCATATATTCAGAGTTGGATGGGGAAGCACCTCTCCTATGCTAGTCACCTTGAGCTAGATCAGTTCTGCATGGCATGGTTCAATTCTGGCTCAGTATCTTTCTGATTCCTGGTATAGTTATTACCAAGATCAATAACATCTATCGTAGCTTTCTCTGGTCCGGAAACACTTGTTCGCCTCACTCTACTCTTGTCTCCTAGCAAAAGGTGTGTCTTCCCGAACAGGAAGATGGCCTGGCTCTCCTAGATATCAGGGCAAGAAATAAAGGTTTTTTGGCAAAGCAGTTATGGAACTTTCACCTTAAATCAGACTCTTTGTGGATATGTTGGGTGATACACTATTACATTCCTCATACCACAATCTGGGTTGTGGGTGTAAGGAGCACTTCATCACCTCTATGGAAGTCCATCTGCACTCTTAAAAACCAGCTGGTAAAACAATGCAGAGGCATTCTTGCTGCAATCAATACTCTTGAAAGTTGGCATACTGGTTCGGGGACATTTCTTGTTAATGCTTATGAGTTCTTCAGGTTTAAAGGTGAGAGTGTCTAGTGGACTAGGGTTGTTTGGGAGGAGTGGTCACTACCTCGGACTAAATTCATTATATGGCTCGCAGCCCTTGGTAGACTCTAAATAAAGGATCAACTCAGCTACCTCTCCACAGAAACTCTTTGTTCTTTATACAATAGAGATGACGAGACACATGCTCATCTTTTTTTCAACTGCGACTAGACTTCATTACTATAGAGTTGAGCTAAGAACTGGTTAAGAATAAATCAGGCTATGTCCACACTTTCCAGTGCCATCAGAGGTCTCAATGGTAAGAGTAAAAAGTTGCAGCTGCGAATGAAACTAGTGTCCCTTGCCCTGCTTGTGTATTTAATTTGGGGTGAAAGAAACAACCGCATCTTTATACACAAGTCCTCATCTATAGATGCCACATTCCAAAGATTTCAAATACTTTTCTACACAATTTTGCACTTCCATGAAAAAGAATACTCTTTTTACTATGTTGCTGCATAAGAAAGGTGTTAATCTTTGTCGCTTACTACAGCTATTTTTGTAATTGGGTTTTCTTCTACTCAGTTTTGTTTACAGGAAGAAAGAGATCTCAATCTTCATGGTTGGAGCATGTTTCCAAGCCAGTTGATGCTGTCTTCCCCAAGTTTCAAATTCAGTTCTTCATGGTTCTTCATTTCCAGGATAATCACTCTCCTTCCGCTACATGATTGCATGGCGATGTCTTGGCCATACATGTTTAACGTGTTGGAATTTTGCTGCTGGGCCCGACATTATGGTCTTTAGGTCTTTGTCCCTATATACCTCTTTGTATTATATGTATTTTTATGGTTATTTCTTGGTTTCTAGTTGTATTATTTGGTTAGGATGGGCACCTCCCCTAGGATCAGGTTCCCAGTCTAACCATCTTTTGACAACTTTTTGGTTTTTTTTTTTGTCTAGGGAGCCTGTTCCCTTTGTTCCAATCTGGGTTTTATTTTATGTTTTATTTTCTAGTTTCCTACGGGTTATCAGAGATGTAATTTTTTTATCTTTTATATATTCTTACATTTTATCAAAACAAAAAAACCAAACCCTGAAAATTTAACAAAGACACAACCTCAGGCTTTAGTTGCCCACCTCTAACCCTCTCATCACAAACCTTTTTTTTCTCATTCTATCTCTCTATCTGATCAACAAGACCAATTTTTGTTTTATTCTTCTATTTTTTCCTTTTCTTTTTCAAATAATTGAAATATGCTCTCTCTTTCCATCTTAATCAATGGGTTTTTTTTTTTATTAATAGTACACATGGTTAATTTGTCTCTATTTTTTTTCATTTGTTGATGTTGATGGATTTTTTTCATTCTCCTTGAAGGCTTTATGCAGCTGCACACTCTTGGGTCTTTTTTCTTTCCAAACTTTTCTTTTTCCAATTTAATTTTGATTGTTTATTTATAGTTTGCTTGGAGATGCTAGTTTTTTTTTTTTGTTTGTTTCATTCCCCTTGATGGATTTGTTTCGCCTCTCATTACTTTTCCATGAAAATGCTTACTTATTGTTGTCTCAATTTGTATAGCTACATTAATGTTTAACGAGGATAGGTGTTTCACCATGGCTGTTGGAAGCGGTGGGAAAGGTGTGATGTTCTTTATGGCAAATCATGAGATTTCATCTAAATTTTATGATAAATCCATATTTTCAAATCACTGCGTTTCTTGCTTTTATGATCTATTTTGGTTATTATTATAAAGGTGTGTTTGGTTTGGGAGAAAAAAAAAAGGAAAGGAGAGAACTTTAGCTCTTTCTTGTGTTACTTAGATTATTGGATGAATAAAGCTTTGAACTTGGTATTATTCATTTTTTGGGTTTTCTAGTTTTGTATGTTTTAAGAATGTGCATGGATGCTACTATTATTTACTTTCACATACTTTGAACAAGCTAAATTAGTACTTTATTGCTATCTTGGCTTTGTTGGGTTCATGGACTTTTTTGTCCTATTGGTTGATATTGACTATTGAGGTTTTATTGTTTATTGTATATAGCAAGAAGGAGGGGTAATTTTAAGCAAGGATTTGTTTTATTATATTCCTATGTGAAACTAGTGAAAATTATGGAATCTTAGTTATGAGAGTGATAAGATTATTGGAGCATCATGCTTTGAAATGTTAGGGAATTCCTTGAATATTTTGTTTTATAGTCTGCATTTAGCATTAAAAGTCTTACGTATGCTAATATTTTTACATGCCCTTTCTAAAGACACTATAATGGTTGCTTTAGTATGAAAATTGGAATTTTATTTTGTTCAAGCATCGATTTATTTTAGAGTTCTCATGTAGGATGCTCACCATGTTTAGTCATGTAGGATGCTCTAATCAAAATATTGGGATGTTCTTTATGCTATTAGGTAGGACAAAGCTAATGTAGTTATTGGATATTTGGTTTTGGGCTGAACTTGGTTTGTTGTATGTTTATTCAAAGGCAAGCATTCACTTAGACATCGATTAAGAATCAGAACTTTGCGATTTGGTACTACTAGAAATATGAATGAACTTTATGACACTATTGATTCTAAAGTTGTTTTATTAATACTTATCCACATGGTATCTCGTGTTTCTCTTATAATAACAATTTGTTATGGATTTATATTATGAAATTCCTTGCTTTGTAGACACCTTATGCAAATGCTTTATCTTACATTTTTTTTTCTTTTCAGTGGCAAGGTTGGTAGCAGGATTAGGTTGAAACAAATGGTCAAAGTTTAGTTCAATCTTTTTTAAAACAAATCTCAACAAAGTCCTTAATTAAACTTTGATATACATTCAATTTAGTCCTTAAATTTTCTTCGCATTAATGTGTAATGATAAAAAAAAAAAGATTTGACAGGCTAAACCCATAACAAATTAAAAGTTAATATAAAAAAGTCATAGTTTAAACCAATAACAAATAAAAGCAAAAAAAAAAGAGATTAAAACACATTTGAGCCATTATACAAAAATACCCAAAAAAAGCTATATAAAAAAAAAACATAATTACTTTGAAACAGGTCCAACTAGTTTTCAAAGGAAAAAAAATTGAACTAAACCGACCTAAAATTATCAGTTTGAACTGGTTGGTCGGTTCGGTTTCGTTGCGATGTCGCGGTCGTACAAATTAATTACCCTAGCTTCAAACACAACACACAAGATAGTATAGAGCAAGCAAGGGGTCGATCCCACGAGGAAGTTCAGGTTAGATTTTTATGCAAGATGATATGCAATTTGGGAGGAGGTTTGAAAGTTATCTAGGCTAAAGCAAAAGAAAACAGAAAACTATCAAACGAAATTTAATAAAATCAGAAAATTATCAAGAGAACAAACCTTGGTCACAAGCACACATCCACCTACAGAAATCAGAACTGATCAT
>Ga0325404_1005328_pt1 | contig 13553 bp, 10 predicted proteins | sample PopdelMetagenome_18_FD_205664 | JGI IMG/M metagenome (GOLD analysis project Ga0325404, IMG submission 205664) | Populus deltoides microbial communities from Bellville, Georgia, United States - Xylem-Control-R1 | ecosystem: Host-associated > Plants > Phyllosphere > Stem > Wood/Secondary xylem... | reverse complement strand
ATGTTTGTGGAAGAGATGGAAGAATTCCATCCCACTATCATGAAATCTTTTACAAGTAAGAGAAGTAAATCCCTTACTCCCTACATCATAACTTGTGCAAATCTTAATCTAAAAAAATCTTTTCTTCAGTATGCTTTCCAAAGTCATTTTCTCAACAATATTATTGAATTTAATTAAAATTACTGGAAAAAGAAAGACATGAAGTTAGAAGATTCAACATAGGAGTGAACGGAAACATATACCTTGTCATATACCCAATGTCCACTGCCATCCCCTCCATCTTTTCTATATGCCTCTGAGTCATAATATGGGTCCTATACAATAAAAACTCAGACATTAGAATCTCGCCAAATAACATGTATAAATTTCAGATCCTGCATGCAAAACCAGATGGGCTTACTTTCATTGAACCGAAGAATAAACATCCCCAGCAAGTGAACATAAGGTAAAATACATCTACAAGCAGAGGAGAGAAGATTAGAGAAACTGAAGAAACTCCTAACGAAATATAGTGATTAGTGGGCTGAAATTAATGAATGAGAGAAGAAAAAGAAAAACTTACAGACGTTTTTTATGGCTCGATCACTGAGATGCCATATAGATTTGTGAGTTATAAGGTCTCTTTGACCTTCTATATGCTCCACCATAACTGCCATTAGAGGCCAATCTGGGAAGGCATTCACTTTACTCAAGGAAGCTCTTTTCTTATTGCTGCGTTTATGCTATCACACAAAAGTATATCATCACTTGATGAGATACACAACATATGACTGGCTTAAGAAAAATATATTGTGTCTGCGTGTACACCTTTTCATCAACTCAAGAGAACAAAACTCAAGGAGTCAATAATTTGGAGCAAGGAGCCACTTACCTGCAGCCACCCACTAAGAAGCCCGTCGCTTGAACATTGCCAAAGCTGAAAAAAGTAGAGAGAAGAAGAAAAGATTTACTCAATTTATCGGCTTTCGGACTTCTTGTGTAAATTATCTACGACAAAATGGACAGCCATATATGGTTTGTAAGATTTTACCCCTCCTGAACATGGTTTGAGGTCCAATTTTGTTTTCTGCAGAGTGCTAAGCATGTGCGGTTTTGTGATGGTAAAGCCCGTTATAGCTTTGGCCATTATAAATTTTGGATGGAGGTTAACAGCGTTCTGAAACGCTGGAGTTTCCTTTTTCGTTCCCTCTTTAGTGCTTTGAAATGGATAAGGAAACAATTCATATCCACCCCCTTCCTTCGCTCGTGCAAGCACACAACTCTTAGGATATGGTTGCGGGTTAGAATGCTAGTCTCATGTTCTCAGAACGAGGTCCATCGTTTTCTATTATTAATTCAAGTCTCCCCAATATTATATATGAATAGATATAATTACTTTTTATATATACTTCCAAATTTGTTTTATAGAAAATAAAATGTTCTTAAACTAAACAAAACAAAAATAATACTTCCAAATTTGTTTATTGTACGATGTTACACAAATATAATACACAACGATCTTCTCCTTTAAATTGCATTCATTCTTTAAAAATTTGTTAAGTAAACATCATTTTTTACACGGCTTATGATGGGTATGAAGAAAAAGAAATTTATTGCATCTCTATTATGCACACATCATGTATATGATATAAAGAATATAATTGGGTGCATAATACAAATATTGTAATATATTATAATAGATAAAAAAAGTCTAGTAAAATATTATAAATTCATCAAATATTTTTATATATGTGACGGATGAAGATTTCGGTTTTTTTACACCAAACCCGTAATGGTCCCGGGTCCAATATTTTTCTCATCCCCAAACTTTTTTAAAGGCTTGGGTAGAAACACCCGAGCCTAGAAAGAAGGTTGGGCTCGGTCGCCAACCCGAGCCCAAGTGATAGGCACGCCTAGCACCTTCTGTTGGGCTCGGGTGCAACCCAAGCCCAAGCCAGGTGCTAAGCACCCCCAACATCTTTTTATGGGCTTAGGCACGCTACCCGAGTCCAACCCTAAAAGGATATGTACTGACCTATCTTTTAAACCCAAAAACATGTGTTGAGTCCTGTTTTCTCTTTTCTCTATTAATGCTTATGTAAGAGATATTTTTTTCTATTAATGCTCATTAATATTTGTGCAAGAGATATTTTTTCCCTCATAAATATTTTTGTGGTGAAATTATTCTTACATTAATAAGATACAGATTCAACACAAAAACAACCAAAATCTAAGAATTAAAAGCTCTTAAGTGTATTTATCATTTCTTTTCTCTACTAAGTTGCTAACTTTATTATTGAAAGGTCCTCAAACACTCTAAATGATGATTTTTTGCAGATATCCAGAGGCGTTCATCAAGAAAGTTTACCTTAACATTGGGGAAATGAGCTATTTACAAAAACACTTAACCAATCTATGATTCAACCACTAAAAAACCTTATCCTATAAATACTTTTAATTTTAACACTTTATCAATTGGCATTGTCCAGGGGAATCTAATAAAAAAGTCCTTTGTGTGCTTTCCCCAACTTGTTATAGGCATTCTAGATCATTCCATGAAAGGTAAACATGATACACCTGGGCCTGGTCACATAACATATTAGCATAGTGAGCAGTGGCGAAGCCAGAATATTTTAAATAAGAGAGAAAATTATTAACAAATATTTGATATTATATATTATACAGACATGTGTTATATAAAGAAATTAATTTGAAATATATGTACCAACTCAAGTCAAGCAAAATTAATTTAAGAATTTTTAAAATGAAAAAACTTACATTATAATTGTTCTCTTCGAGATTTTATATTTTAAAACTGCTTCATAATAATTTTATTTTTAATCTCATTAAAAATATCTTTCTTAATATATACAATAAACTTTTATTTATCTATTTCTAAATCTTCCAAAGATTACGAAAGTTCTTGGCAACAATTCTATGCCGACATATGATACATAGCATCTAAAATCATAGCTTAAAAGGATTGTCACAAATTAATGTTGTTCTTGCTGACTTGTTGGTTTGTACAAGTGAATTAAACATAAATATTAAATGTTTTCTTTTTAATTTATCTATTATGTCCCTTATTTTTTGAGCTGTCATGTACTTCACTTTTAATCACTAGTAAATTCATCACCATCATTTTTCATATGAAATTCATAGCAAAATACTTATCAATTCATTAAAACTCATTTCAATTCATATCCATTATCATATAATATTACTCGTACATATATTAATTCAACAAATCCATAAATTATTATAAACTCTAATATTTTGAGTAACTAATTCATATAGAAAAAAAAGCTAACAATTAGTAGTTAACAAAGAAAATTAATCATGTAAAACTATTATATTAATATTTTAATATAAAAATATTTTGAAAAGAAAATTAAGAGGGCAATTGCCCCCTCTTGCACCCATGTGGGTCCGCCACTGATGATGAGGCAAGTACTTCTGCCCAGCCAGACCTCCAATAGCTAATTAATTAAATATGACTTTCGACTCAAACAATGCTAGCTAGTTAGAGGCAGAATCAAGTTATGCTACCCCAACAAATCCCTGCACCCTTAGCATCAACACCCTCAATAGCACCAGTACCCTCATGAAGACTAGAGGCCCTAATATCGTCGTAAAAGGATGCTCCCAATGCCTATAGATAGGCATACACGTCTGAAAGGTTTGGGCAAAATGACATTCGAGAAAGTAGGTATTCAAGGTGTGTTTTTTCTTAATACTGAGGGATTGATCCGACCTACCAACCCGACCATAACTAAGTAGACAAAAGATTGAAGATAAATTAACTTTAGAACATTGCCAAGGAGATTCCCATAGTCCTCATCATGTGTGCAACTCTTCCTTGTTTAGACAAGTTCTAAATACCTGGATTTCCCAAGACTATATCTCTACAAAGATGAGCCTAGAGAACTATGATGGTCTCACCGATCTAAGAAAATATGTGCAAAATATACATAATAGCTTAGAGTCACTTATTAAAAAGAGTGAAATGATATGCAAGATACTTTCTACAACTTTCAGAGGGTTAGCACATGCTTGGTATAACATCTTGGAACCAACGTTTATCATAGGATTCAGAGATCTTTGTGTTACGATGGTGGCACATTTCAACACAAGTATACCTGCAAAGTGGAGTTCCACGTAACTACTTGGGGTTATCCAATTAGAGGGTAAATCCATAAGGGCATACTTAAAGAGGTTTAATGAGTAGATGTTAAAGGTAGAAGAGCTACTTGAGCTAGTGGCCTTTAAGGCCTTGATTAGTGGGGTGAGGGAACGTCCTCTATGGAGAGACCTATATGCCTTACCTGACAGAAGCTTGCTTAAGGTTAATTAAGTCATGAAAAACAATATACAGGTGGAAGAAGCAAGTGTGTTGTGATACAGAACTCTTCGTTTTCATAAGGATAATTGACCTAAAAAACCTTATGGATGAAATCATTCCCTGATATGGAATTCAAGTTTTAGAAACAACATGAAAAGGTCATCTCGTGATCGCCAGTCATAACCCGAGAGATTTTCAACACCTCTGAACACAATTATCACTAAAGCTTATATGCCACTAAAGGTAAGGAGTTTGTCCAAATATCCCTCACTAACAAAAGCCACTCCCTACACATGCACCTTTAATAAGTATTGCATGTTCCATTGGGACAAGGGACATGATACAAAATGGTGTTATGCTTTGAAGAAGGAGATTGAATGATTGATAACTGAGGTTTATTTTCAATAGTTTATGAAAAGGGATACATATATACTGAACAAGGTAGGGAAGAATTCAGCTAACCTAACCAAGTCTTACTAGAGACCAATGTCATCTTGAGTGGAACCTCAACAGGACGTGATAATGGGAATGAAAAAAAAAAGTACGGGAAGCAAGTCCTTACTACCACTCGCCTCCCTAATGCATGGTATGAACCCCTTATATCTACCCTAGAAGACTAGGAGGAGGGTAAATTTCCCACATGAGGATGCTCTTGTCATCTCAATAGTTTTGGCTAATCATCATGTCCATAGGATATTAATGGATGATGGTAGTGCAATCAATATTCTCTCAAGTGAAGTGATGGCACAAATGAGAATAGATCCCTTGAAATTAATCCCTATGAAGACTCATCTCATTAGGATTATAGGTATAAACGTGCTAGTAAATGGCGCATTGAAGATCCCTGTCATTGTCAAGACTTTCTCTAAATGTATAACTCTCCAACAGACCTTCATGGTCATTGACATGAGCTTGACCTACAATGCCATCATAAGAAGACCTCTTCTCCATAAGATAAATGTTGTTATTAGTAGTAGATACCTAGCCTTGAAATTTCCCACTCACAGGGTGTGGCCACAATACAAGGCAACTAAATATCTTCAAGGTAATGTGCCTCTTCATGTCTTAAGGGTAAGAAAACCTTGGTAGTGGACCAGCAAAGTCCCGGGAAAGAATGAGTGGAAGTAAGGATAGAGGCTGTTGCAAAATTAAAAAATGTATCTCTTAGAGAGACGAGGGCGACCACTAAGATGAGATTTACTCTACAACTAAGTTAGGAGCAAGCTCTAACAAGACTCTTTATCACCTAAAAAGATAATTTTGCCTTTGAATGTACAAACATGCTTGGGATCAGCCATAAAGTGGCCACACATTGACTAACTATAAATCTAGCCATTTCTCTTGTTGTTAGCAGAAAAAACGTTTTGAAGGAGAGAGACAAAAAGCAATCACCAAAGTAATGTGCCTAGATTGGCTAGCAAATATGGTAACGGTGAGGAAACCTATTAAAAAGTGGCAGATGTGTGTGGACTTTACAAATTGAACAAGGTTTGCCCAAAGTATAGTTTTCTTCTTCCCAAGATTGATAGATTGATGGATTCCATGACATGTTTTGAAGTCCTTAGTTCTTTTTATGCTAAATCTAGGTATCATAAAATCTCTATGCACCTAGATGATGAGAAAAAGACATTATTCATCACAGAAGAGGGAATATTTTGTTATAAGATCATGCCTTTTAGACTAAAAAATACAAAAGTCACCTACCATCGAATGATGAACAAAGTCTTTAAGCATCAATTAAGAGAATTATGGAAGGTTATATGAATGATATGCTAATGAAAAGCATGACATTTGAGCAACACCTCCTTGACTTAGAAGAAGTATTGTTCGTTATGGGCTTGTATCAAATGAAGCTCAACCTCTTAAAATATGTGTTTGCCATCAAATGAGGGAAGTTTCGGGGTTTCTAGTAAGCATTAAGAGGATAAAACCCAACTCCGAGAAAATCCAAGTAATATTTGACAGACTCCCCCACGATCAGTGAATGAGGTTCAACTTCTTATCGGGAGGTTGGCTGCCCTTAACAAATTCATTTCATGTATTGGGAAGTATAGCATGCCATTCTTCAGAACCCTAAAAATATTTCTAACTTTGAATGGACACCCAAGTGTCAAAAATCCTTCGAGGGACTCAAAGCCTATCTCTCATCTCCCAGGGTTTTATCTCATCCACGAGAGAATGAAGACCTCTTCCTCTACTTGGGCATAATGAATTTAATTGTTGACGATATGCAAGTAAGAGAGGAGAATGGAGTTCAATGTCTGGTCTATTACTCTAGTAAAAAACTTCAAGACGCTAAGATGAGATACTTGAATGTAGAGAAGGTAACCTTAACTTTAGTAACTGCCTCTAGAAAGTTAAGGTCTTACTTCCAAGCTCACCAAATCATCATTTTAACAAATCAGCCTCTCCGACAGATTCTTCACAAACCTGACATGTTAGAACACCTGGTATAGTGGGCAATTGAGTTATGACAGTTTGGTCTCTAATACCAGGTTAGACCATCTATAAAAGATAAGCTCTAGCAGACTTTATTGTTGAATGTTTCTTTAAGGGACCTATACTTCATGACTTTCAATCTTCACCAAGCTCTGAAACATCACTCCCTAAGTTTGTAATTTCCTTGGGACAAGCCCAACTAATATCTATATGGTGGCTACATGTAGACAGATCCTCTAAAGCAAAGGGTAATAGAGCTAGGTTAATGCTTACGAGTCTAGAATGAGAGGTTATGCCTATGGGGTTCATTTTGAATTCCTAGCTATTAATAACGTAGCTGAGTTTGAAGCCTTTTTAGCAGGTTTAGGGCTTGTAGAGGCCTTAAAAACCTATCCACTTCAAATTCACAGTGATTCTCACCTAATTATAGGCCAATATCAAGGGTTATATAAGGCCAAGAACCCCACCATGTTGAAGTATCTCCAGAAAGTTCAAAGATATCTCTCCAAAAAAGATAAAGGCAAATAATCATAATAATCCATATACCTAAGGAAACCAACAATTAGGCAGACTTTCTATCCAAACTTGCGAGCTCCAATGCAGCAGAACTCCCTTCAAACATATAGATTGGATTGAGATGTGAAATCAACATTCAAGTAAGATTTTAGGGCTTGAAAACCTATTCACGAACATTCAAGCCATTAAATCGATGCTTTTAAGTTGTAAAAACCTTAGATTAAAAAACAACAAGTAGGCATGCACATATAAGAACCATCAATCGACCAAAATGACACCAAAATCAACGACCTAAGGCAAAATTCTTCTGAAGAACACCAACCCAAAATGCCTAGCAAAGTTTACATTTATAAAAAAGCATCTAAACCCAAAATAAAGGACAAAAACCTATTCATATGAGTCACACATATACATATCTATATATTTAAACCTTCAAAAACAAAAAACAAAAACATGTAAGATATAGAGATCAAAGTCTATAACCTATTGTCAACATTCAAATATGTATCTATGTTGTTTTATCAATCTAAAAGCTCATTTAACATCACAAACAACATCAAAATGAGTTATACCATCCATAACATACTTGAATGAAAGAATCAAAGCTTGAAATGCAGAGGGGAGGTATTCTCAATAAGTTATACCATTCCATCAAGTTCAATAACTTACCTTCAAAAGATGATTGTGACTGATTTCTATCCTTTTTTTTCTTGTTTTGAATAGAATCTAATAACTTTTTCGAAAAGCTTCTGACCTCTTTCTACAAAATATCTTCCTTTTCCTTTTATTTTCTCTTCTCTTATTTTTTTTTTACTATTGGCTTGGTTTCTTTCTCAAAGTTTCTTCTCTTTTCATTGCTTTTCTCTCATCAAAATCCCCTCCTCATCCTTTTTTTTCTTACTCTTTGATTTCTTCTCCTTCTCCTTTTATAGCCTTAAAAGATAGGTGGTTGTGAAACCACTTATAGGTTTGAAGGTGGTTTTTTAAAATTAGATCATAGGGGATTATTTCCCCCCCTTTTTTTTACCTCTGATTTGTTAGAAAGGGTGTTATTATTTAACTAGGATGAAACCATGATTGATTTGGTGCCTGTAGCTTTCCTACCATCGATCCAAAGTCGGGTGTAATACTGCTAAATTTTGCTAAATTAGACAAGGCTGTCCTGGGACAATAAATTAAGGACTTCTATGCAACATGTGAGACTTAAATGTTGAACAAGGGTGGCTCAACCTTGAAGAGGAAAATCTCCTCTGTTAAATGATGGTGGTTGGAGTTGATGAGGTAGTCAGAGATGCCATGTTCATTCGCCTGAATGTGGCAACTAAATCAACCTTCTCAATGGAGGAAGATAATAAAAAAGAGATTGGCGATGTCTCACTCAATCTCTGTATTAAAAATTATTGACATGTCATCTATTTAAACCTTAAAAATCAGGGTTTTCTAATTGGAATTTTGATAAATCTTAATTTGGTCCCTGTTGTTTCAATTTAAGCTCAAACGTCTTTAATTAAGACAAAACAGGCTAATTTTATGTAGTTAGGCCACTGCCAAAAATCAAATGAGAATCCCCAAGTCTTGCGCCTTTTACAAAGCATCCATTAGTTCCTAGTTTCTTCAAATTAGTCCCTAATTAAGCTTTAAACTTTGATTTTCTTTAAATTAGTCCTTGGATTTAGTACAACCCCTAATGTTGCGTGCCTTTTGCGAAAAGGTCTTGAATTTGTTTTTCAATTTGACCTTTAATTAACCTTTAAACTTCAAGTTTCTTGCAATTGAACCCTTGATTGCACCAATTTGACCTTTACAAAGTTTCAATCATGTCCCTAATCTTTCAATCTTTGTAAATTGATCTGAATTGGGCCTCCAACTTGAGTTTTTTTCAATTGAGCCCTTGATTAAATCCACAAGATCCCCTAGAAGTTTAATTAAGTCCTTAAACTTAATTAATCCTTCTAATTTTTATGTAAAAAACTTTCAATTCCAAAATTCTTTTAAATAAGACATGTAAGGATAAAAATTATTATTATTATAATTTTAAAACTCAACTCGGGGGTTGACTAGGGGTAAAGCCGAAGTCACTGGTAGAGGCCCGAGTCAAGGGTTGGGTTGACTTGGGTTGACCTGAGATAGTTATTATCATAGTTTTAAAATTTGATTTAGGAGTTGGCCTATGACAAAGCCCAAGCCATGAATGGGGTTCACCATTGACCCGAGTCAACATAAAGACAAAAGTGGTTGTTATCATGGTTTTAAAACCGACTCGGGTTGTGCCCTGATGCAAGGCCTGGGTCACGTGTCAGGAGGGTCAACACGGGTTGACCCGAGTCAACATAAAAATAAAAGTGGTTATTATCTTAGTTTTAAAACTTGATTTGGGGGTTAATCTGTGGCAAGACCCGAGGCATGAATTAGGAAGGTCAACCTGGGTTAATGTAAGAATAAAATTTGTTATTTTTATAGTTTTAAAACTTGACTTAGAGATTAATTGGGATAAGACCTAGGTCACAAGTCGAAAGGGTCAATACGGGTTGACTGAGTTAACATATGAATAAAAGTGGTTATTATCATGTTTTTAAAACCTAGCCCGAGAGTCAAATAGAGGCAAGTTTCAAGTTACGGTTCGGAAGGGTCAACCTGGCTAACCCAATTTTTGTTTTTAAAAATAATCACAACAACTTTGTTTTGACCAATTGTTTTTTTCAAAAAAGTCAACGGGTTTTTTATTTGTATTTTATCTCGGGTTTACCTAAGTTTTTCACCGAGTAAAGTCGAGTTAATTCTTTCTTTATTTTTTCGTAAACTCGGACCAATCTAAACTCCAGGTTAGCCTGTCAAGTCAGTCTTGATTTTACAATTAGGGTTATTATAATATTGTTAATTTCAACACTCAAAATAAACTAAAGTAATATATATATATAAAAGTTTGACAACAATATATATTAAGGCTAAAATAAACTATTTTATATTTTATTTTGTCTTATTTACCATAACCAAACAGGATATATAGACAATCATTTTTTTTTTGTACATCATTACCAAATATAATTTTATTTCAGTCTCATTTTCTGTCTTGTCTCCATTATTTGTCTTTTCTGTCACAAAACAGTAACCAAACACTACCATAGATATCACTAGTTATTTCTGAAATACCATAAAATTTCTCCTTAATATATATATATATATATATATATATAATTTTAAATAAAATAGAATTTAAAAAATCATTAGATAATATACTTTTACGGTATAAAATGTAAAGTGAAAGTAAAAAAAGAATATATTAGTATTAAGTAAAAAAGGGAGGGGAAAAAAAATCAAAATTTTCCCTTTTTAACAATTTTTCCCTTCCTAAATTTTATTTATCATATAGGAAGAAAGGAGCCTTTTCTCTGGTGCCAGCATAGCCTCGGTCCTTGAGGAAGATGATTTTCTCTGTTGCCTGAAAAATAAAATACTCGTTCAAATAAAACAGACACACTCCCTACTTCCTATTCCTGGCCAGTTCCCTATCCTGTCCTTCCAGTCTAGATACTGTTTAAAAAAAAATAAACAAGAAGGTTAGCAAGACAGATCTTAAGTTTTAACACACACCAGTTGTTCGAGGAATTTCCTCAAAGAAAAAGAAAGATGCATTGCTTCTGGAAATCAAGACGGGCTGGCTTTTTGTTCCAAAACATTAAAACAAACAAATCTAAGCCTCCTTTATATTCCACAAAGCAGCAGCATAACCAACTGCCACTTGAGCTGCAAGAAGTGTGTAAAGTTATTTCGAGCTGGATTGGTGGTTTGGATGACTTAGAGTTGCGTTTAAATCAATTTAAAGGTCAGTTAACATATCCTCTTGTTACACAAATTATAAATTCCTGCAAACATGAGGCTCCTTCCAGAAGAATCTTGAGATTTTTTCTATGGTCCAATAAAGTTTTGGATTCTGAAAGACTGAAAGATGATGATTTCAATCATGTCATTCGAGTTTTGGCCGAGAAGAAGGATCACACAGGAATGCGTATTTTGATTTCGGATTTAAGGAAGGAAGGCCGCGTAATGGACCCGCAAACTTTTGCCCTTGTAGCTGAGACTTTGGTTAAACTGGGGAGAGAAGATGAGGCGTTGGGTATATTCAAGAACTTGGAAAAGTTCAAGTGCCCACGAGATGGTTTTGCTGTCACTGCCATTATAAGCGCTCTTTGTGCGAAAGGGCATGCTAAGAAAGCACAAGGAGTGTTTTCGCACCATAAGAATAATAAGATATCCGGTTTAGAGCCTTGTGTTGTTTATAGGTGTCTTTTGTATGGGTGGTCCGTGCAGGAGAACGTGAAGGAAGCTCGAAAGATTATCCAAGAGATGAAGGGAGATGGGTTAATCCCAGATTTATTTTGTTATAATACTTTTCTCAAGTGCCTTTGCGAAAGAAATCTTAAACGCAATCCATCTGGACTTGTCCCTGAAGCTTTGAATGTGATGATGGAAATGAGATCATATAGGATTGAGCCAAACTCAATTAGTTACAATACATTGCTTTCTTGTCTTGGGAGAGCAAGAAGAGTCAAGGAATCGTATAGGATGCTTGAGACAATGAAAACAACAGGTTGTGCTCCTGATTGGGTTAGTTATTTTCTTGTTGCAAAAGTGATGTATCTGACTGGTAGATTCGGTAAAGGAAATGAGATAGTTGATGAGATGATTGGACAGGGGCTGCTGCCAGATCGTAAGTTTTACTATAATTTGATTGGTGTTCTTTGTGGAGTTGAGAGGGTGAGTTATGCCCTCGAGTTATTTGAACGAATGAAGACAAGCTCGTTGGGTGGTTATGGGCCTGTATATGATATTTTAATACCAAAGCTTTGTAAAGGTGGGGATTTTGAAAGGGGTAGAGAGCTATGGGAGGAGGCCACTGCTATGGGTGTCTCTGTTAGCTGCTCCAGTGATGTGTTGGATCCCTCTATCACCGAGGTTTTCAAGGCCAGAAGGAAGGTGGAAGAAGATGTCAAGCTTGAGAAATTCAGCAGAAACGAGATCCCCAGACTCGAGCCCAAGTCAAGAAGAAAAAGGGGGAAGGTGAAGAAGAAAATCAGGGGGAAATGAGAGTATGATTAGAGATTTCTTAGAAAATCAATGACAGTTCATATATCATAGCTTTGTTGTTGCGTGGAGTAAAAACTTAATAGCACAGACAAGAGGAGGATAGGAAGAAGTCAAGCTTAACTACTTAAGCACAGACAAGAATTCAAAGACTCGACAAGACAAACGAGAAAAACACAAGTAAAAAAGAAGGAAGATATATTAGAAGAGAAAACTGCTTAAGAAATCAGTGTCTTGTTCATATCACAAATCTCTTAATAGTTTTTAGTTTCAAGAGATTATGCTTTCTCATTATTTTAAATGATTAGTTCTCTTTGATCCAAAAATCGTGCTGTCCAGTAGATTACTTTCGGACATCCTTTCATAGCCCAACTTCATAAATACGAATTATCTCAAACTCTTATTCAATAAAAACCATGTATTTTTTAGAAAAAAAATTGAACAAGAACCCTAAACTCTCGTATCTTAATTCTAGTGATGACACCTTAAAATTCTACTCCCACATGTCCCGACATTGCTACCATGAACCATTTTGGTCAACAATACTTTAATGAGAAATGGAAATGTAAGAAAATTTTTATAAGATTCAACTTTCCAGAAATCCCCAAGGAATTGTTTGTTGTTATTTCTAAGGAAATTCATCCCCATCTGAATATTCTAAAAATTCTACTCATCTTCCATGTCGCAGTTACCAACAACAGGACCTCCGCAAAAACATTTCTCTATCTATAACTTTATGGTTGCCTTGGTCTTATTACTTTTAAACACTATTGAACCAACATAAAAAGGAATTTAATCTAAATTATGAAAACTAGTTCCTATGCAAATCAAATAGAAATAGAAGTTAGATGGAAAGATGGAATAATAGCTTTAGAAATAAACATTTCCTAGGCTCCTTTTGTATTTGTAATAGACAATCTTTGTCCTTTTTATATTTTGTTTTTGACAATTCTATCAATGCAATATGAATTTATGTTTTTTTTAATGAAATTCATCTTTTTTTTTTTTTTATCATCTTGGTTGTTCTTTAATTATATTAAACAATATTGTTTATTATTAACTTAATTACCTATATATATTTGACTAACAACTCAAATTCTTGTTATACTAGAGAAACCAAAACTTAGTTAAGTCTTTAGGTTTATCATCTTGAAGTGATCTTTCATTTATGATATCTTAGTTGAGTCTCTAGGTT
>Ga0325404_1005326_pt1 | contig 13557 bp, 6 predicted proteins | sample PopdelMetagenome_18_FD_205664 | JGI IMG/M metagenome (GOLD analysis project Ga0325404, IMG submission 205664) | Populus deltoides microbial communities from Bellville, Georgia, United States - Xylem-Control-R1 | ecosystem: Host-associated > Plants > Phyllosphere > Stem > Wood/Secondary xylem... | reverse complement strand
AGGTGTTACTTACAAATCATGAGTGTTCGAAGTTCAACCTGTTTCTTGTTGACTTCATGTTGGACAAGTCCTGATCTTCCTATGAACATGAACGATATTTGACATCTTCGTAATTGTTTATGCTTGGCAACTATATATATATATATATATATATATATATATATATTATGTTGTCATCATGTGCTTTCATACTGCTGTTTATCCAGTGATATAATTTCTTCCGATTGATGTTTGTCTAGAGGCATTGTCGTCACTTGCTTTCCCCTGCATATCAATGATGCGGAGAGCATCTGGTTTCCTAGAAGTGAAACTTTTAGATTTGGATTTATACAATTTGAAGGCAAAATTTTCTTTCCAGCAAGTGTGCTTACCCACAACCCTTCCCCCACAACATAAGACGGAAAAAGAGGGAGAATTAATGAAAAATCCATCCCAGTGTCATAACTTATAATGTCCCAAAATCCAAGATATGTAACTATAAAAAGGTTGTGTTTGGGATAGTGGTTAATTAATATATTCAAGTGTTTGGATTTCTTCCTCTTAATCTAAGGAACTCTGGGCTAATAATAGAAACTTGAATACCTAAAAAAACAGTTCTAATCGAGGGGATTTAAAGACCCTCTGATGATAAAGTCAATATATTTATGGAAAATGTATAAAATAACTTAAGGTAATAAATGATTTAAAAAAGTTTTAAATTTAAGAAACGATGTTTGTTCTTGAGCTTTAAGTTGGGTAATGCTCTAAAATATATGTATTTTTATTTTAAGAGATGAAAACTTATGAACCTTTTACTTAGATGGTTCAAGGAGTATTAATATCCCCCTCAACTTTGTCCTTTCTAGAGAAAGGAAAAGGTGAAATAACAGAAGCCATTAAATGGGGAAAAGTATCAGCAAATTTTTCCATAAGATGATTCCATGAATGTGTTGTCAAAAGATTGTTTAAAGGTTTTGTCTTGTCTACATGTTATGAGCTTCAAAGCACTGGTATGTTGGGCTGTTTTGCTTTGTTTGCCATGCGTTTTGTGTCCAGAACTGTCTGGGCTAAGCTAGGAGCTGCTTGAACCATCTTCCTCCAATCAGTGAAAGAAAACCCAGACTACTTAACCTCGGATTGCTGATGAAGCTTGTGACGATTTTATTACATATTTTGAGATCATTTCTTCTCTCTCGCAGTGTGCTGAAGTGAAATGAGCATTCCAGCAACCACTTCCACAACTACTAATCTCCTGGCACATACAGCTTTCTGCTGCTACTGGGTCGTCTTTGCATGCATCATTGTACTACATAATGTTTACTGGAAGAGTCTTTACATCTGTAGCTATTAATTTCTTCATAAACTGTAATTTCCAGCAACTTGAAACTGATACATTGAGACATTTTAATATAATTCCCACTTTATCAGGGTTTCATCGAGTCTCTTGTAGTTGGCGTTTTCAATTCTATGCTGCTAATGAAGTATTTTGAGATCATTAGTTAGCTTGCGCCATGCATCGCTAGATGCTAATGGAAGTATTTTAGGATGGTCTTGTATCCTCCCTATCCACTTTTACTACACATATGAATTTTTAGACCCCTGTTTGGGAAGGGTAGAGTGTTTTTGTATTCTTATCAATTTTTTAAAATATTTTTTTATTTTAAAATATATTAAATAAGTATTAATTTTTCTGACCAATTTCTTTTTAAACCGCACTCCCAAATGGGGGCAAAAGCTCGTAACTTCCCAAATGGGGCCTTCAGCTTCATCCCTGATTCAAATAATTAAACATGGTACATTTATTTGATTGCCAAGTAATCAACAGTGAAATAAAGATGAGCCATCTGATTGCAGCCTTTTCTGACATGAGCCACCCACTTCTGTCCCCACGCTCGCATGAGGAGCGTGCTCCTCTTTTCATTTCTGGGAGTTTATTCTGTAGATTTCAAAGAATCCGAACCAAAAGGGAGAGGGTACGTGCCCTTTTGTCCCCCCCAAATTGAAATTAAGTTATTCACGAAACTTGGCCTGTTAATTCCTTTGTCTCCCAACATCCCAGACACTCGTGTGTCGACTCAGTTTCTTGGCTCACTTACACAATTTCACCACACAGGTACTAGTTTGATGTGCCATTTCCATTAGGATAATTTTGTTTTTTTATTGGTTTCTGAACTTCCTTTTTTTCAAATTGATGAATAATAGCTTTTTAGAAAATTACTTGAAAATTGGGTTTGACATTTTAATATATTTTTTAAAAATTGTTTTATAATAAATATGTGTTGTATCTCAGTCAATTAACGTTCATGACAGGACAGAGATCACGGTTCGAATACCAGGGGCACCTATTTTTCTAAAACGTAATAGATGATAGGTCATGTGTTTTCGAACAAAAAAAAATAATAATAAGTGGCAGGTGGATGATGTCTAATAAAAAAAAAAAAGTTGAGCTAGGTGTGAGGGCCTGAATTGTTGCTAAGTCTTTTTTATATTTTTACACTAAATTTTTTTTTATCAAATTCGACATGCCTTTTAAATACTTTTATAAATTTTTATTTTTATTTTAATAATTTTTTTAATTATTATATATATGATGTAGCTAAAAATAATAATAATAATAACAACAATAAATTATTCATGATAATTCTATTGAAATCAATTTTTTATTGTTGACCTTTTTAAATAAGTTTTTAACATGATTTTTATAACATTTATGATTTTTTCAGTTTTCAATCACATAAAATATTGACATATTATTTTAATATTTTTATTAACTTTGTATCATAAAATATTTAAAAAAAACAAATTCAGTGATTCCAAATAAAATTATTGTACTTTATGAAAAACAATCAAAATATATTTTAAGATTTAATCACAATGCCGGATAATTTTCTAGATCTAGAATATTTTTTATTTTTAAAAATATTTAGGTTCCACCAAATATAGTTAACTCAGCTAACTTGAGCATGCAAACTAGTTATTACCTGGTTGCCCTAGTTAGGTATTTTCCACTATCTTGCTAAATTAGTAAGTCTTGAAATGCATAATAAATATTAGAAAACTGTAAGTAAACGCCGGGAAAGAAATTCGAGTTCTGAAATAGAACAAAGCAGTGAAAACTAAGTTTCTGGCAACCGGCCACGTGATTAGTTGAATCAAACCAAGTCACCGATACTACAGTGAAGCAAAGTCAGCATAGCCTAGCAAGGAAGCATTATAATATAAAGTATAAACCTACACGTACTAGATGCATTTTATTATACTATATGATGGTCTACACCATTAACTTTCACTTTTCGTATTATTCTGTCGCATTCAAGAATTAAATAGGATGATTCTTGTTATAGATGATGGGATTTCTGCGACAAATCTCGTATAGCTCAAATGGGCATGCTATGGGTAACTTAAAGTCGATATCAATTTTTTTTTTTTTTTTGACAAGGCATATAGTACTGTAATTAATATAAATAGTCACGGGGCTCTCTCACTTGTAGATTAAGTTTTATCGTGCATAAAAATAAGAATAAACGTGAAGTGAATTGTAAAAAGAAATAAAATAAAAAAAATTGCCTCGTTTTGCTTGTAATTAATTTTGTTTTTTTTTAGAGATATATTTTTTTGTAATTAATTTTTCCACGCTAATTTTGGTTTGTATCAAAAACCATTATCCCACTTGATCCAGAGTCTAGACCCACTCCAACCAAGACGGGTCTCGCAAGTAAAAAAAACAACTTTCAAATCCAGCCATTATTACCAACTTTTCATGTAATCGGTGGCCAGCAGTATGCGGCAACCCGGTTTAAATTTTATGTGATAGTAAAAAAAATTAGTCAGATAGTGATAGCATTTTTAAAAACTTGGAAAAAATCTTAGAATCGGTCATTGATTTAAGTGGGTTAATAGGCTAAGTTAATTTAATAACATAGTTATGTAGAAAAAAAAACTAATAACAATAAAAAAAGGAAAGAAAAAACAACAATGATTAATAAAAGAAAATCATCATATGCCAATATTATAAAAATATATCATTTAAATATTCTTGAAAGGTTTTAGCGAAATTTTTTTTATAGCAAGACAAAAATTGAATGAAAATTGAATAACCTTCTAAAAAAATATATGAAGCTTTATTACCATCAAATCAAATATTAAAGAACAAACTAGGAAAATCAATTTTTTAAAAAAAATGAAAAAACTTTACTTGAGCCAACATGTCAAATTCACAGCGCGATCTTGAAGCTGAGATAACCCTGAATAAAAGAAATTGAGTAAAATAATGAAAATTAATTCTCAAGCAAAGTAGATGATAAAAGATGAAGCTAAAAAAAATAAAAAAAAAATTGAAATAAAGCTTAAGTTAACTCGACTAATCCATGATCCAAGATATGAGATCGAGATAATCCAAAAAAAAAAAGCATGAAATTCAAAGTTGAAAAAACATGATGTAAAGAGATGAGATTGAAAAAAAAATAAAAAAAGACCTGAAAATTACCCATATCAAATTGAGCAAATCTTTCAAATTCTTGACCTACGTCATCCAAAATTAAGAAACAAGATTAAGAAAATCAAAAGAATAAGGATCAAATATGATATAAAATTAAATGAAATAAAATAATGAGGGATAAAATTGAAAGAAAAAAAAGGAGAGAAAATGATTAAAAAATAGCAATTAAAAGAATGAGGACTAAAGTGGATATAAAAACTAGATAAAATCAGATGTTAAAGGACAAATTAGAAAACAAGATCAACTTCAAAAAGCATTAAAATCAAGACATATAACATTTAAAAAAACAACAACCAAAACTGATATAAATATAAACTGATATGACACAATTAATTTTTGAGAGGAAAATTGCAAAACTTGAGGCAAGAAGAGATAAAAAGGGGGGGGGGGGAGAAAAAAAGTTCATCAGAACTCAATCGTTGCCCTTACATGTACACATGCTTGACTATTGAAAAGAGGATGTCGGGACGCTTTTAATTCACCATCGTAGAAGGCAGCGCTTGGCCGCCGAGAGATGCCTCAAGTGTCACCTAAAGAGCATAGTCGTCTCCCACTTATTGATACGTGTTTTGCACGTGTCAGCAACCTTTTTTTAAAATAACATTTTAAATTTTTTAAAATATCAAATTACTCCATGATAAACTTCATTATAACTTAAAACCATAATAAAAGTATAAAGTAGTTTTTTTATATCCACTTCAAATTTTTTACTTTTAAAAGTAATTTAGTCATGTTATTATATTTTAAAATGAAAAGGACCGAGATATTCTCGATCAATTCAATAATAACTAATAAACCCTAAAAAAAAAGACTATGTTATTCATAATAGCCAGTTCGATGGTTTTATTTAAGAAGACTAAAGCATCATTACATTATTTCAACACAACATTTTGTATCCTCTATAATAAAACACCAACCGAGTTCCCTTACGTTTTTATTAACTAGCTTAATCGCACACACTGTGTTGTTGGTTTTTAATTAAATTAATTGAGTGGTCTTATTTAATTTTATAATTTTACATCTAAAACAAATTTTTGTTATACTTTCATAAACCAATTTACTTAATTCATGTACAATGTTTATCACAATATCAAGTTAGTTTTTGCAACAAAACTTGGCACAACTCGTATTTTTTTTTATATAAAAAAAAAACTACCATAATTATGCAGGGAAAATATTTTCTTTTCAATAAATCTTTTCCAAAAGTGTCTAGAAATAATTTTTGTAACATTATGTTTCTAATAAAGTCTTATCGTAATTTAATTTCAACTAAAAATAGTCACGCTTCAATGATTTCCATGCAATCATATGTGAAAATAAAAAAGGAATTAATTTTTAAAAATTGTATACTTAACAATAAAAAAATTATATAGTTTTATTCTCATTGAATATACATGAAATATTTTTTTTTAAGAAAAACCATGCATATTAATTTCATGTATAATTATTCATAAAGTACTCGGTAAAATTATCATTAAAAAAATCTAATTTTATTTGAAAATGAAAAAATATTATCATCATGGGTTTTAAAAATATTATTTTAATAATGCTAGTTAAAAAAGATTTTGCTATATATATATATATTAATTATTATTTAGTGACATCAAAATTAATATTTTTTTGATATGCATCAATCTCATGAATAGTTAAAAATGCATCGTGCAGGGATAAACTGTATCAATCTGCGCATCAATTGAAACAGTAAAGTCTCCATGCGTTTTAATCTTAATTAAATTTTAATAAAAAAATATATTGTTTATTTTTTAGAAGACTAGAGATATCCTCGAACCAACTTTCATATATACATCAAGACTAATTTTCATATAAAGCAACTATCCACGTCAATCACCACATGAAGTTAAAATCTTGATGGTCAAGGAGACCATTTGTCCAATCAAGACAATCACTCATATTAATTAATACTTCCTTTGTTTTAATTAATATGTTAATCAAAATTTGCTTAAGTTGATTTTTTAAAGGGCAGTGGAGATTGTTTTTTAAAAATATTTTTTATTTAAAAATGTATTAAAACAATATCTGTATATATATATTTTTCAAAATAATTTATTTTTCTTTTCTTTTTTCACAATTGCTTCCGTCATGATAAAAATAAAAGCGAGGGCATGCTGAGAAAATCTAATTGATGTGAAGAGAAAATTACGACATGTATGTGATAATCCCTTTCATGTTATTTTATTTGCGTAACAATCATATAACGCGCCACGTCACTCCATATCTAAAAAATCTGCGCACCTACATTCCATGAGTCGCTGTTGAAAAATATCAAACAAAGACTTGAGGTTACCAAACTACCCTTTCATTCTCAAACCATTGACTTACACAATCTTTAGGTACACTCGTCTCACACCCTACAACTTCTCCTACTGGCATGTTACAGAGAAAAGATTAACCTCACGCATGATAATACACAACAACATGTGCAACGAAATTATCACAAAAACTCCTGTACCTAAAAAAAAAAAAAACCCGATAGTTTCGATACAACAAAATAAAAATAAAAATAAAAATAAAACAAAAACAAAACAGCAGCCGCAGCGTCTTCCCCTCTCTTGCCCCTCCTCCAAACCCTTCACATAAGAGACTTCAGAGACCTCGCTTTCACGGGTTTCCGCATCCGTTTCTTGCCACTGTCTTCCTCTTCGTCGTCGTCATCCTCATCAACATAATCAAACCCTTGATTATTTTCAATCGGTGAATAACTTGAAGACGGTGTCGTATTTGGAATCATGGAACCGATAACAGTACTATTATCGACATCCTTGGCTTCACTCTTGTTGACAGTATCCTTATCTCCTCTTCTCTTTCCCCACAACGGCCCAAACCCAGAATAATAGTAAAATTCATACGGATTTGAGCTCGATGATGACCCTTTCTTGGCTGACTTTGCCCGACCACGGCGTGCCCCAATAATAGAAGCAACCTTATCGGGTTTTTTTGTAGCAGCACTACCATTAAAGTTGTTGTTGATGTTGCTATATGATGATTTGTGAGATGTCAAATGATGATGATGGTCGCACACAGTGTGCCCATTTTTAGTGTCGTTCTTGCAATGCCAGCCTTTGCCGTCGGTCTTGTTGCATTTCTTGAGCTTGAATTCGCTATCTATTTTCATTTCTTCATAATCACCGAACATTTCTGATCTCTTGTTACCTTCATTTTCATAATTATCGTCAACAATAACCATATGATCGACCTTCATTTTCATCATTCCTTTCTCTTCTGAATCTTCCATCATCATCGACGCGACACTGCGCATAATTATATAATCCAACAATATTCAACAGCCGCAAACACAAACTTACCATTCCATTAAGAATTTCCAACAATTACTTCCGAAATATCGAGCTATTCCAAAAACCCTAATGCTAAACAATACGATATATCAAAATTGGTAGTAGAGGTGAAATTACCTCTCAACAGCACCAACAGAATCACCTAAGCTACCATTTCCATTAAAGCTATCCTCTCCTTCGAACTGATAGATAGAAGAACCAAAGAGTAATCAATGAGGGAGACCCATTAACCTAATAATCTATTAGGAGAAGAATACACGACAAAACCAAGAAAATTTAGGGTTTTAAAGCAACCCTAATGTTTGATATCTGAAAAACCCTAAGAAGAAGAGGAGGAAATGCAGGCAAAGAGAGGATAAATAGAGGAAGGGTTTTAGTAGATCTGTCAAAAAAAAGAAGAAAGTGAAGGAAATGAAGAGAGACATTTCATAACAAAAAAAACTTACCTGGTAGAGTGAAGAAGATGGGTAATAAGTTTCTTGAGAGAAAGAAATCACATCCCATGGTGACTGGTTTAGCTGGCAAACGTGTGTCTGCAGCGGCTGAGCTCCTGAAGAACCCTGCGAGAACATGAGAGATGAGAGCTTTGCGTTCTTTCGAATCCTCATGTTTGAAGAAGAGAATAATAATTACGGGTTTATATAGTTACAAGATGAAGGTGGTTGTATCTGTATATTAGATCCAACGGATAGAGGGAGGGCAAGGTTTTTTGGGATTCAAAGGGAAAAAAGGAAGGGAAGGAAGGAGAGGAAGAGGGGGCTGGCTCTCTTCGCTATTGTTTTTGCTCGCTGCAGATCTCACAGAACTCGATATTGAGGGTTTTCTTATTAACTTTCTGTTGCTTTCTCGGCCCTTCATATGTTTCGATTTTTATTAATATTCTTTATTTGGACATTTTTGTCCTTACGTTGTTTTATTATTTACACTGGAGATTTGAGCAAACGGAAAAAAGCCTGCCGCTATTCCACGTCATGATACATGTCCAAAGCATCTATAGATGGGCGACTATCGTGTGAGGTTAGTCCTTGCTAAGGTAAGGTGTATCTGTCTTGCTCTCAGTTGCCATCCACTCATATCTTGAAAGTTCTTCCCATTGTTTTGACTCGAGTTAGAAATTATAAGCCAGCGTGCTGTCTAATTGTCAAAATAGACTTTATACTTTCATCACTTGAGTACTTTAGTTTAAGATTTCTACATACAAATAGTAATTTAGCCATTTGGAGAGTAAAATTTCATGTACCTGCCAGATACACAAGTGCTGTTTAGTTATTTCTTGGAATAAAAGATATGTTTTTTTAAATAAAAAATATATAAAGACAGAGAAAATAAAAGTGACATGTTCTTTTATATATATTTTTTAAAATATAAAATCCATTTTAAAATTATGTCATTTTTATATTTTAAATCAAATATATTTTTATCTATTTTGTATTTATTTTAAAAAAACATATCTTGTATTCCAATTTTAAAAAAACATACCATAACAAAATTTTAAAATATTATTTTTCATCATTATAATATATAAAAATTGAACTATTTTATTACGAGAAACAAACAGAAAAATAATTTCATTTGATTTTTTTATGGTTTTAATTTTGGTATTCAAAAGTTCAGTACACTTCAACTAATTTGATCAGGTTGGGTTGCCCACTAAAACATAAAATTTTTCTGATGATAATATATTTCATATTATAAACTCCAACTTAAAAAATTTTATTTTTTTTAAAAAAAATATCGTATCGCAAGTAATTCATTTGACTAATTACTGCTCTTGTACACGCAAAAGAAAAAAAAAAAAACAAATAAGATGTAAAACGTGTTGGCAGTTTACAACTGTAGCGGCGTTCCATAATAGATAATGTGTGCTGCAGTAACAATACAGGGTTACGTTATTAACAGTTAATCTCCCCTCATTTATGCAATGACCTTCTCCGTTTGATAAAACTCCGTAGGAGCTTGCCCACGTGATCATTACCCCAAGCGTATCAGGATGGAGGGGTATTTTGGGTAGCATGAAGCTTTTCAAAATTGATTAAAAATACGTGAAACCTAACGCCTTTTTTCCCCTAGAACAAAGGGAAGATAGAGGATGCGTGGGTTTCACGCTCCAAACCCACTCGCGGTTGGAGAAGGTGGCAAGCACGTTTGGTCCACATAAACATGGATTTGATGAGTGTACTTAGTGGGTCCCTGCTGTCTCAGAAGATTGACGGCTCTGATGCTTTGAGAGACGATGGAGACTACCAAGGCTTGATAACTCACAATCCGATACCAGAGATTAGTGTCTTACGTGTCACCTGGAGGTAGGCTTTCAGAAAAAGCATGCTAGTAGAATACTTTTGCGAGGTGAAAGCATATTACTTCCATTCCAGAATGCCTTATCAAGGGAAATGCCCCTCATTACCCCCCTTCTCTCTCTCTCTCTCTCTCTCTCTCTCTCTCTCTCTCTCTATATATATATATATATATGTATATATATATGTATATGTATATTAGCATTTATGTCAGCAGATGAAAAAAACACGAGGAAGGACGAGAGAGTTTTGTTGTTTGCCTTAATCAGTCCTCTCAAAAAAAAAAAAAAAACTTGAGAGGTTGTCTTCTAAGATCTTATGAATAATAGCGTGCACATAAATGGAAAAAAAAAATACTTGGGGAAGTACAAAAAAGGCTTGTTATCATCGGCAATGTTCTTTTGTGGCCTTGAGGGAATTGAAACTGTATATTGTTTCCTTTATGAATCCATCCCGAGGCATCGGTCAAACATCGACTCATGACCGAAGGTGCATGCGGCCATGGCACAGAATGGATAGCTAGCAGATGATCGATCAAATACAGAGAAACGTAAATGCCTAAAACAAGAAATATGAATATGCATGTATGGTTTTTTTTTATTTACCTCTAAAAGCAATTAGAACAAATAAATGTGAGTTGTTAAGGAAAAGGCATTTTAAAGCAATTAAAAACAGAGGGCATTCTAACGAAATACCTTTCTTTTTATCCACAGGAAGAGCCATGCCCAGGGGTCCCAGTCTGTGCAAAACAAAACTTGGACGCTAATTGCTAGACCATTTTGAGCTGACTGTGAGCGTAGGGATTGTGCCCTAGAGAAAACCAACGTTGCTTTTTTAATCACTGGTACAGCTATGGCTAGAAAACGCAACACGCAGCAGCTATATATGGAGAGACCAGTTAAGTGGTTGAAAACGAAGGACCCATGGAAAAGATAGAAGAGAAACCTGAGGGGGCCGGGGAGGTATGTTGAGCTGCAATTCATGCATCCCTGAGGCCTGAATTAGAGATTATAAAATGCACAATCTTTCCAAGTAAAAATAAGAAAGATGCGGGCACCACTAAAACACAAAAATGGCATGGGCCATGGCTTGCTTGCTGATCATAAAGGGTTGCTGATTTTGATCTTTTGTTAAAAGTAATGTACTAATTGGAAGCTCAACGATGTAAAAAAAAAAACAGCTAGTGTGTCAAATATCAGGACTGCTGTTGGGCTTGTCCCAATGCCATTTGTTCTGTATCTAATTAATCTCCTATCAGAATTTGAAGAAAAGTATTTTTAATAGTTTTAATATTTTGATATCATTTAAAAAAATAAATTATTAATTAAGATTTCAAGAATAATTTTATATTAATCTTTAATATAAATGTTCGAACCACCTTTACCTTTGTTTCTATTTCAAGATATTGAAGATGTGCTTATCCATGGCTAATTAATAAGAAAAAAAGATGAAGATGCGATTCCAAGATCACAAAAGCAGCAGAACAATCATTATAATGGAATTGGTAAAAAGTTTTTTTTCTAAATTTGGTTTATAAAAGAGTGTGATTAATAGATTAAAAAAACATCAAATTCAAGCGTATACAAAAAGGCAATGAACACATGAACAGTACCACATTCCATAAATGTTCCTTTACCTCTCATGCTTGACTGTTCATGGATATATTAATTAATCTTCCTTTACCTGAGAATCTTACCCCACTCCTGATCACAAATATTTTGTTGGTGACTCATTGATGAATATATAGTGGAAAGGTTCTGATAAAAAGCCCTTTTCTTCTCGTATATATCCTTACTTTTTGCTTTTTCTTTGTTTTTTTTTGATTAATTATTGAAGACATGATATGACGGCTTAATCTCTCCTCGCATATAAAAAAAAACGCTTTAAAAGCTAGAGCTTCTGCTCAAAGCATTTTACTGTTCATACAGAATCACTCTGACTGTCATCTTCTAACTTCTATATATTGATTTACCGTATATATATAGATCAGAATAATTGAATTGCTTCTAGCTGATATCTGGGGATTTTATGAAAACTCTGGATTAGAGCGCTTATTCTTTCTTTTCTTTTCTTTTTCCAGGGAAATTGAATAAGAGGAGTTCTGCGGCAGTTATATCTACATCACAACATTCTTTTGTTGGTCATCCTGTTATCGATGCAATACTTCAATCACAAAAGACATTTCTTTCTACTAAAAAATTACAGAAGTTATTGTTTTTCCTTGATTCTGTATATAGAGCTCTACTCTATTTATTCTGTCAAGTATATCTAATCCAAAATATTCGCCGTTCCTGCTCTTCATGATATCCCGATCGAAACAAGAGCGCAGAGAATTAACAAACCGGCACTTCCAAAATCCAGTGGAAAGAAGGAGAGAGACCAGGTCGCCTTGCAGAGAAGTAGCCAGAGAAGAATGGAATACCTCTGGGGTTTTAACAACAAGATCTCTTTCTCGAAAAGTCCCTGTTATAGCGAGCTGTGAATGAGGCAGACCTTATACAGAGAGGAAAGGAAGCTTGATATTATCTTCAAGCTGAGCTTGAATGCTGCAGTCCAATCGCATCCTAGAAAAAACAAAGCTCTGCTATGCTGTATTTGTTATATGCTTCATATACATTCTTGCAAAGAGTGACGTAGACACTTTTAGCTTAGTGTGTGCTTCATATACATTCATGCTCTTCAGATCTCTTCTCTTGCTTATCACGGAAACTATCTAGCTTCTGCTATAAATTTAAGAGACAATGCTAGCTCTTGATATATAGCTCTAGTCTGAAGCATGCAGGAGGGAAAGGATTACAGATCACTTTAAATCAGACGCCTTGTATGGCATTCAACACTCACTATAACCTACATATCAAAAAACAAACCCTAATTGTTTTTTTTTTTAAAGGTAGTTGAATATTTCGGGTTCCTGATATATATATGTTTTCAGATTTGGTGGGCACAACCCAGATAAATAGATATTTTACTTGGATTTTTACGGCGGCCAGTGACATATCTATAACATGAATATAGCCGCTAACCAATTAACCAATGCCTACATTGGTGAAAGAAGTAAGATCACAGGAAGTTTGTTTAGGGTTCATCAATAGCTTGAGAAAGTCAACCAGGAATACGGGTAACCCTAGAACTTAAAAGCCAGACGTGTAGAAGAATATAATATAAATATATAATATGTTTGAAAAGGAGCCAAGAAAAATTATGTAGCTTTATGGAACCAGCTAGGCAAGGGAAACCAGGAAAAGAAATTAAAAAGGAAAAAGAAAAAGAAACAGAGTCAGAGTCAGAGTCAGAGCCCTGGACAAATAATTAAGCATTAAAGGGGCAGATTTGCTGGTGATGGGATTTCGTGTACGTTTGTCATTAGAGTGAAAGATGTTTTTTATAATATTTCTTTTTATTTTTTTTATATTTGTACATTAAAATTATTTAAAAAATATTAGTTTAATATTTTTTTCAAATTAAAAAAAAA
>Ga0325404_1005323_pt1 | contig 13559 bp, 5 predicted proteins | sample PopdelMetagenome_18_FD_205664 | JGI IMG/M metagenome (GOLD analysis project Ga0325404, IMG submission 205664) | Populus deltoides microbial communities from Bellville, Georgia, United States - Xylem-Control-R1 | ecosystem: Host-associated > Plants > Phyllosphere > Stem > Wood/Secondary xylem... | reverse complement strand
GTGTTTTTCAGAGAGTGATTTTCCGAGAGACATTTCAAAAATGAGGGTTCACATTAAGCACTTTTATTTCCAACGGTCGAATTAGGACGAAGACCAATCCCCTCTCCTTTTCCTTTTTTTTTTTTTTCAAATTTTTTTGTCCTTTTGTGAGGTTTATTATTATTATTATTAAATAGAGGAGCGCTGGCAGATGGGATCTGGAAAAGATAGTCTAATCACGTGATTGAGATTTTTTTTTTTTTTAACGTGAGATATAGCACTAAAAAAATATTTGGTTTGATTGACTGCAAAGGGGAAAACGACACTGTTTCGGGGAATCTTTCGAAAAGAGCCATCTCAATAATATAACTATTGAGGTGAGTTTGAAAGTTTCTAACATGTTATTTTGTGATTGGATCTATTCCAAGATAATCGAGCAAAAGTCTTTTGTACACCTCAACTTTTATTACATTTTCAGCATGTTTAAGAATTTGTTTATGATTTAAAATATTTTTTATTTAGAAATGTATTAAAATAATATTTAAAAAAAATTATTTTTGAAATCAGCACATCAAAATGATCCGAAAACATTAAAAAAATTAATTTTTAGCAAAAAAATTTTTTTTAATTTTTTAGAAACATGAGTTGGCCCAAGTTTCCAAACGGGTCTTTGTAGTGTTTAGTTTGAATGTTTTTTACTATGTACTAAATATATCATTAGGTTTTAGGTTGCAGTTGTTTTGGTTTTTAGACTGTGGTTGTTTTAGGTTTTGTGGTTGACATTGAAGTTGGGTACAACCCAATTGTGCAAAAAATTCAACCATAAAAGCTAGTATTTCTTGTTTTTTTAGCTTTTTGGATAGACTCCATACATAAAACTCAACCTCAACTTATAAAACAAACATACTTTTAATATATGTGAAATTTAATAGCTTGTCCTACTATATATAAAATGATAAACAACTTGATCAATTAAATTAAATTAAGAATTCAATTGTTGTTAAAATGTAATGGGTCTCAAGAGACAATTGTTAGGAAGTGTTGAGATTAAAATATCATTAACTATTTGTAAATTATGTTGGCAAAATTAATACGAGCGTCACAAGGCTTACTTGCAACTACATTTTGCCTTCATATTTTTATAAATTATAGCTTGCATTCTTGAACAGCTCAAAATTCAAAATAAAAAAAAATCTATCCTCAAATATAATAACATATAAACAATAATTAGTCACTGAAAATCAATTGATCACACAATTTCTTCTCTTTTTAAATGAATATAAAGTCTCACCAAAATCAAAACTCAATATGCAAAACCTAATATTACTATACATACCACTGCAAAACCAAACCAACATAGAAAAACAACACAATAATCATGCAATCTCTATTAAATTCATCACCGTCCACCATCTACTCTTTTTCTCTAGAATACCTTGAATCTTGAAGAGCACACAAGGTAAGTTTTTGAACTAGCCTTTAATTTATATCTATAAATGTTTGATTTTCTTTCTAAAATTGGATTTTGTTGATTTAACACCCATATTGGTCCCGTTTGTTTGCTGGAAAGTAGTTTCCTTTTGGAAAGTGAATTCCGGGGAAAGTGAATTCTGAGAAAGTATTTTTCGTTGACCGGAAAGTGTTTCTGTTGACTAGAAAGTGTTTTCCGTTGATCGGAAAGTGTTTTCCATTGACCAACTTTCCTAATGACAAACAAACACAGGAAAGTTTGGAAAGTGGTTTCCCAGAAATTACTTTCCGGGAAACAAACATGGCCCTAAATTGGAATGGAAACACTCGATTGATGTGGGTGTTTATGTTATATATGCTTATTATAGAGGCTTAATTGTAATTACCTTGTTTAATCATTGTGACGTTGATTTTAAGATCAAAGGTGGTGATAAAATTGCGTAATTGCTTTTTTTTGAAGATTGTGAATCTTGATATTATGGAAATCAAGGATTTGGATACAATTATGAGAGGTGTTGGATAGTTTAGATCAATCAGCGTTTAAGCTCTTTTTTTTTCTTCTTAAATGTCCACATTTCTTGCTATATTTTTCTTAAATGTTTGTGTTTTTTGGTGGGTAATTTGACAAACGTATGGTGGGCTTAGTAGTAAAAGTCTTAGGATTGTTGTTTTATTAGTGTTTCCATGTATGGAGTAATCTCTTTCCCGTAGATTATCTTAAATCTCCTTTGATTAAGGTTCAGTGTGTTTTTCCAATTATATTTGATAAATTTCATCTACCACATCATACATAGATTAAATCAATAAACCCTATATACATATAAAGTCACATAAAACATATATATCCTCAAGTGGAAAGACATTATTTTTATCTTTTATATATTGTATTTATTGATCCATTTTATGGATGTTGGGATAAACATAATTAACTTAATAAATTCTCATGAAAAATATACAACTTTAACATTAAAAAAAAAAACTAATAGTGCTCATGAAAACAATATGTATTTTAGTAATTTTCTCTGTTTTTTTTTCTTTTTGGACCTTGAAGGGTTTTCTAATGTGGTCATAAATTTTTTTTTCAATTTCGTTATTAAATAGTGCATTTACTAGAGTTTAAGGTAGATAGTTTTTCTTAATAGCTTCCTATGGGGTTCTCGCGACCTCAAAAAACGTTTTGATGTTATGTTGATATTCGATTTGGAAAAATAGAATTCAAATTTATTATTAAAAAATTAGAACCTTGGAGGATAAAATTAGCAATGAAACAAAAAACATGATGTTTTTATTTTACTTTGCATGAACTGCATATTTAAAGAAATTAGTCCTCATAGACTTTTTTTTTCATTTTGGTTCGTAAAGTTTGAGAATTTTATTTTTGTTCTAAAACTTCAATTTTGTTCAAGCTTTAGTCCCTAAGTTTGTGAGAAGAAAGAGAATGTCATTGAAAAACAATGAAGGAGAGAGAAAATGATTGCTTGGCCTTAATCCTATAACAGAAAAGGTTGATTTTAGTGTTAATAGATTTCATTTGATGAGGGGAGATTAAGGTGTTTTTTAAGATTTTTCTTGCTAGTAAAGATAGATTAAGACTCAGAGTTATTGTTTTTTTAATTGAGGTATTTTTTAGGTTTTTTTGAATGATTAACGATTAGTTTGAGATTAGATATACTTTTGCTGAGGTTTGTGAGATGTTGTTTAGGTGTTACCAAGGGAAATTGTAAACTCTCGTGTAAATATAAGACTGAAAGTAATAAGACCTTGATGAGATGGAAACTGAGATAAAAAAGAATAGATAAAGAATAATAATAACAATAATTATGATTTATAATGGAGGGGATGACCTTCATAAAATGAATTTTAATTTAGACTTCACAATGACAACAAATTTGATAACGCATTTCGATTGATAAAATAATAAAAAAATTGATAAAATATTTATAAGGATTAAGTGAGGTAATAAAGAATAAATTATAAGAAAGGATAGTGCAATGAAAAGGCAGGATTGAAGGTGCAAGCAACGGTTAAAAATCAGTGACGTTGCATTGAAACAATAATAAGTTTGATAAATAAATAAATAAAGGTGAAAAATTTTAAAAAAATATATTTCATAATAATAAAATGACCTGAGAGTTTAAAGGGATAATTAATATGATTTATATAAGGATTGAATAAGAAAATTTGGATTATTGATGAAAAATCATGAACTGACCAATTTTACGCTCAAGAGCAGAGCTCTCAATCTAACCATCGGATCGAGCTCAATCGGAGTTTAGTAAGGACTAGTATGTAAGAAGAAAATTGGATAGTTTACGTGAAAAAAAAATACATAAAGGTATAAATGAGAGATAAAATTGTAGTTTATGAAAAAATTGCCTTTAAAACAGTAAAGAGGCTAACCAGTCCATATGAAAAAAGAACACCCTACAAGGCAGTTTCGGTTGTCGGTCAATTACTCTCTCTTCCATCGTTGGATCACATCTATTGTTCGATATATGGTGCGTCTAGATGTATTCTTCATTCTGGATGGTGGAGATAGGAAACAAACTCTTCAGCAAGGTTTTGTGCATGTTAAAAAGTAGCTCGTCAATTTTCAAGTTAGCTCGGTTTTATTCCAATCTAGGGAGATTTAACCATTGGATCATTTTGAGTTTGAGATATATTGTGCAAGTCTTCAAGGTCTATATTTTGACCAATGGGTTTGAAAATATCATCTAAGGTAGATGACTTATTGTTTTTTGAGTTTATAGCTAGTTTTGCAAAATTTAGAAAACTTGTTTAAATACATTTTTTGATGAAATTGGAATTGTGTGGGTGTTATCGTTTATGGAAGATGTAATGGTGAAATGTGTTCTTGTTATGAATATTGTTATGGATAAGTTGTGTATTCTTTGTACGAAAGGAAGAACGATTATGGTGTAAGAATAGAAAAAAAAACATTGTTATATGAGCTTGTTGAATGAATAAAAGGCCAATTTGTTGGTTGTCTGGATGTGAATAAAGTAGAACCATGAAGAAATTGGAATGAAAAAGATTTGGAAAATGAAGCATATTTAAGGTTGGTCATAAGAATATTTTTGGCAAATTGATTAGTTAATGAAAATTATCATGGATTGTAACTAGTAGGGTGAAATTATTGTTGTGATAATGATGTAAGAACATTAATTGTTAAGATTTGTTGCATATGTTTAATTGCACAAGGAGAAAATGAAAAATGAATGGTTCATTGTTTTGTTAATAAAGCTAAACAAGGATGTTAATATATGTTATGTGCAAAAACAAAAATAGGAGGAATTTCAAGGGGATAAGTTTCTCCATTTTGGCCGAATCTTGCTATGTTGTAGAGGTAGAGAAATGATTTGAATGTCTAGTTTTAGAATTGGTTTAAATTTATGATTTATTGATGCCAAATAACATTGGATAATTTTGTTTATGCATGGAAATAAGTTGGAAGTTAAAAAGGATTTTAAAATGATGAAACATTTCAAGCATGAGATCTTAGTTATGCACCCCATTGAATTTAATAACTTTGTATCTTTGAAACTATGTTTTGTTTAATCATAAGACAACCATGCGGATGAAACTCTTTTTGTATCAATTAAAAAAATTACTTAATGCAATAAAAATTAGGGCAAAGGCGTTGGACTAAAAAATAAAGACTAATATTATATTTTTTCAAGCTAGATAAGCTATGATTTCATTAAAAAAAAAAAAAGAGAGAGAGATTTCAATGGTATTCAATAAAGACTAACATTATTGTTGTCAATCTGTTTGAATTGATTGAAGTATAAATGCATGGATGTGGAGGGGAGGAGGGGGGGGAGAGAGAGTTCGGCAAGTGTGTGGGCCTGCATGTCAAGCCTTTTAATATTTTTTTATATTAAATTATGGACAACACATTGTTCGTTATTTTTTAAAAAAATTTTTTGCAAACATCATGTTATTTGTTGGCTTAGTTTTCGATGACCAAAAGGTCACTAGAAAATTAAACCATGAGGACTTTATGCTTAAAAATTTTAACCAATTTTTTACCCAAAACACATAGAAAAGAAAAACTCCAGAGACCTTAATAAACAATTTTATGACCTTAAATAACCCTAAAATCAGTCCAGAAACATAAAATTAACTCAAATTCAAAAAACTTCTCAAGCTCATATCTATCATCTCAAGGAAAAGGAATGTTAAAGAACATCTCAGTAAACATCTCATTATTAAATGGAACCCATTAAAACCAAGAACAACCTTTTGTAGATAAAATTAGTGTCAATGATGATTTTCTCTCTCTACAACCAGAATCTGATGACTCCCTCTCTCCTTTCTCGGACTAGGGATTGGAAAATAAAAAAAAGTAAAGTTTTGGAACAAAATGTAAATTTCAAAAACAAAAAGGTCCGAAAACCAATCTTTTGGAAAGTATGAAGACCAAAGCAAACTTTACTTGTGAATTCTGAAGTTGCCACACATTTTCCTCACCGTTTTCACTTTGGACCCTGACTTTTAATCTTGCCCTTTATTAAAAAAGACTATAAACAATTCACCATCAATTGGCCACAAAAGAACTAAATCAAAGAGAGAGAAAATATTGATAATTGAAAACCAAAAAATATAGACTATTGAAGTTCATAATGAATCAAGGCAATGCATATGCACCGTGCAAAACCCTGTTGCCTTTTTTTTTTCTTTTTATTTAATAATTCTACTTTATCCACTTGCTGAAAACAACTCCTAACACTATCAAAAGGATGTCATGTATTCCAAAAACATACATATATATAATGCATCTACGAGGAGGACAAGGTAACCCAAATGATCTAGTTAGGCAACGTCTTCAGCCAGGTCCCTCTAGACAGCTTTAAGGAGGAATGGATCATTTGATTTTATATCCAGGGGTCTTAATATGTATACCAAGTACAGTGTAATATTATAAATGCATCAGTTTTAATTAGTTGTGTAATGTTTTTTTATTTCCAAAATAATCATTGCCTTTAAAACTAGGTTTTTTTTTTTTTTTTTGCTTATTATGATTGTCATAACCCAATTTTTGAATAAAGAATAAAAAATTAATGAATAAAAATATATTTGAGAGTGGGGTTAAGACAACACAAAATTTAAAGTTTGAGGATGAAATTATTAAATTTGAGAGTCAATTGGTCAGAAATTGAAGGATTAATAAGTTTAGGAATTTTAATTAAAATTTGGATTGCTTTAATTAATGAAATTAAGAGCTTAATTGAAGAATTAATAAGTTTGAGGACTTAATTGAACTTTGATTTAATTAATTAAAGGAATCAGAGATTTAATTAAAGAAATACCAGAGTTGTGGGCTGATTAGAAGCAAAATTTCAGGAGATTAAAAGACTAAGGACTATAGTGAAATTGCAGGTTTACTTTAGGAATTTTAACTAATTTTTCCAGGGATAATTTTGAAAGAATTTAAAGTTGAAGATTTAATTAAGGACCAAATCGAACAATCCAGAAATTTAGGACTGTTTTGTAAACAATGTTATAATTTAGGAATTCAATTGAAATTAATCCAATGGAAAAATTAAAAGAAATTTTTAATTACTTAGATCCAATTGCTAAATTTCCAAAGATCAGAGGTCAAAATGAAAATGTCCATTTCTGCCGAAACGGCACCGTTGCTGGTGGAACAGCCATGTTCGTTTTCTTCATCCCGATTCAACAGGGGACCTAAAAATCTGCAACAAATCCGATCCAATTGTGGACCACGTCTCTTGCCCACGATCTTGTTTGTAGGTTGAATAACAGTCCTGCAAAGGCATGATTAGTTGAAGGGCAAGCTGTAGGATCACTCTATAAAAGGGATGGCAAAAAACCCAGTGGTGGACCAAAAACCAGAGAGCAAAAAAACAGAATAGAACTAGAGCAAGAACAAAGCAAAAAAACCCAGAGAGAAATAATACACAGAGACAATAAGAGGAAAGGAAACCAGCATACACAGATAATTGTCCTCGCCATTGCCTTCATCTCTGCAGACATCCTAGCACAAAAAAAGAAAACACCCAAAACAAACTCACAGCAGGCCAGCATCATCTTCTTAGTATTAAAGGCTACTGAGAAAAAAAGGAAAACACAGACCAGCAAGCACAGAAGGAAGTCAAAAAGGAAACAGTAGGCGAGATTCATCATCAGCGCTGCACGCACCTTCAGTCTCCAGAAGCAAATACGCCCATTTCTTCATCTCTTTTTTGTATCTTCATTTCAAATTTAATTGTACAAGAACACTGTGCGAAGGTAATTTAATTACCTTCACACAGTGTTCATGCACGCCTGAAGTCAATTCACGCGTGCTTTTAGTTTTTTTACTCAGCCAGGTCACTGGCTTAAGCCAGTGACCAGGCTAGACTGGTTGGGTCCAGCCCAGCCCATGTGGGCTGAGCTGGGCCTAGCTCAGAAATTAAAAAAAATAAAAAAAATATAAACAAAATTTGTGTATAAAAATAAAACATAAATATGAATTTATTGTTTTTATTCATTGACACCAGAGTTAGAATAAAAACGCTGATTCAAATTTATTTCATCGCATTTTATTTAGCTACATAAAAATAAAAAAAATGTGCATGCAAAAAAAATAAAATAAAATAAATTTATTGGTTTATTCACTGACGCTAGAGTCAGGAATAAAAATACTAATGTAAATTTATTTTATTATATTATATTTTACTTTTATTTAGCTACATAACAAGTAAAAATTGTGTAGTTTATTCACTGACGCCTGAGTCAGGAATAAAAATACTAATGTAAATTTATTTTATTTTATTATATTTTACTTTTAATTAGCTACATAACAAATAAAAATTGTGTGGTTTATTCACTGACGCCAGAGTCAGAAAAAAAAATATTGATTTAAAATTATTTTATAGTTACATAATATTTACCAACGCTAGAGTTGAAAGTATCCGTAGTTGAATATTCACTGGCGCCAGAGTCAGGAATATTAAACGCAAACCATCATAGTACAAACCAATAAAATGTTAGCAATTTATGACAAAAAAAAATTAGCAATGCAGCCTGCCTCAAGCAGGACGCTTAAAGGGTGATAATATCTTCCCTTTTGCGTAACCAGTCTCGTACCATAAAATCTATGTTGACCAGTTATGGTTCCTAGTGACCATAATACTAGGTGGCAACTCCTTAAACAAGACCATTCACCATCAAAGAATAGGATGCCAGAAATCCATTCTTTCAATGAAATATTATTTTTAAGGCTGCCGCGATGTCGGGTGCGACAATCATATTTTTAAAAAAATATTGGTGAAATAATATGGTATAAAAAAAGAATTGACAAAATAATACAGTTTGTACATGTTATGATTGAGAAACACAACATTTATCGTTTGTTGTTATTTAGAATAATGACATTTACAAAAAGAAATTATGAAATAGGTAGGAGAGAGGAGAGATAACCAAAGAAAAAAGAAAAAGACCTGGGAGGCACACAGAAACTCTAATTACAACCTTATTGGTATCATAAAAAAAGATCTCTACATGACAAACCTAACGACATCAAAGATGGTCACCAACGGTAAACCGAGAAGGCCACACTTACCGCCAAAAGAAAGTGATCAACCTGTCATCTTTGGGTAACAAGTGTGGCTTACTGAGGTCACTGTTGATAACGTTTCTTGGTGTCGTTAGATTCATCTTGTCAAGATATCTTTTATGGTACCAATAATGTTATAATCGAAGCTCTAGTGTGCCATTAAGGTCCTTTTCTTTTTCTTTTTCTTTTTCTTTTTCTTTTTCTTTCTCCCTCCCTCCTCTCTCCTATACATTTCAATTTTTTTTTTTTGTAAATGTTTCCATTCTAAATAGCGACAAGCTATAAATATAACGTTTCTCAATCGCGGCATGTACAAACCATGTCATTTCGCTAATTCTTTTTTACGTTATGCTATTCACCAATATTTTAAATTTACTATTCTATTTTTTTAAAAAAAAGTCTCAAGACAAATTTAGCTAAGAGTTGATACTGATTAGATGTTCAATTACATGGTTGATTATATTCAAGAATAACATATTTGAAAAAATGTAAAATATTTATAGAGTCAGATGACCCACTCATGTTATGGGTTCCACATCTTTTTTTTTTTTTTTTATCACTAGCAAGTGATATATCAAAATTTATCTTTAGTGTTCTTACTAGTCATGGACCCGTCCTACACTATGAGCCTAATTTTCTCTATAGAAAATAATGCTCATATGCCACAAATGTGTTTCAAAAGAGGAAGACAAATTTACAACTTGGATCATAAACCTGATTGAATAAATTTACAACTTGGATCATAAACCTGATTGAGTCAATGAGTTGATTTTATTTTAATTAAACGATAAAAAAGGCAACAATAGCACATGAACCAAATTAAAAAAAAATTTGATCATAATAACCTATAATTTTTTTTTCAAATGGGAGAAAATGATGGAGTTCAATTCTTAGCCCATTAAATACAAAATGATGAAATTGGTAAAAAACATTTGTCTAAGTCAATCCAAGATAACATGATAACTCTATAATCTTGATAATCAAGGTCGAGTCAACCTGGATTATCCCATTAAACACACAGCTCAAGTTATGAGACCAGGATAACATGATAGAATGAAAATAATGAAAATCACAAAACCTGTTTTTTTTTTAAAGAAGTTATTATCAACTCACATTAACATTTCAAACTCGTGATCGAGTTATTAAAGTGGAAGCACCCTATCTAGTAAAACAATGAAACCCAATTCTTAATCAATTAAATATTGAAGGATGAAATTGAAAAAGAATTACAATTATACAAAAGGGTTAAAATTTAGAAATTAAAATAATTTGGATCAAAATTGAAATGCAAAATAAATCTGATCTTTGGTTGAAGGGTGAACTTAAAAAGAAAAATCTATTTAATAAAATGACCCAAAAACAAAATCAAAAGAATGAAGATCAAATTTGAAATAAAAAATATAAATTATTTTTTATTTGATGGTGAAATTTAAAAGAAAAATCAATTTAACAAAAAAAATTAAAAAAAAGTCAAATAAATGGGAATGAAATTGAAATATATATATATATATATATATATATATATATATATATATATATATATATATTGAATTGAGATTGAAAATAAAAATAAAAAAATAGATTAAAATTAAAATACCAAAAAAAGAGAGATCATGTTCTCCAATTAAACTATAACTAAAAGGGCTCATTCTTTTACTGTGAACTGCACAGTGCAGTTCACAGTAAAAGAATGAACTTTTTTTTTTTTATGTTTTTAGAGTTTCTTTTAATAATTTTTTTTGTTAGTGTTAAATTTTTTTATTCAGTTATCTGATTTTCATGACATGGATCCTAGGTTTAATAGGTTAACATGATTTGACGAGTTAACCCATAAATTTGTTTTTTGCTTTTTTTTTTCTTTTTAATTGATTTTTTTTGTTTACTTTAGTTTGTTAATGTTAAATTTCTTTCCATTTAGTAAAAGATGAGCTGGTTTCTTTTTTTACACTTTTAGAGTTTTTTTTCTTTTTTTTTCTTTTAATAAGTTTTTTTTGTTGATGTTAAATTTTTTTTATTCAGTTATCAGACTTTCATGACAAAGATCTCGGGTTTAACAAGTTAACATGGTTTGACGAGTTAACCCAGAATTTTTCTTTTTTGCTTTTTTTCTTTTTAATTAAATTTTTTCGTTTACTTTAGTTTGTTAATGTTAAATTTCTTTTTATTTAGTTATTAGACTTTCATGACACATATTTCAGGTTTCACGGGCTGTCAATTTTTTTTTGTTTTTTATTTTAATAATTTTTTTATTTAATTTAGTTTATTAATGTTAATTTTTTTATTTAGTAATCAAACTTTCATAACACGGATCCCGGGTTTAATGGGTTAACCTGGTTTGGCGAGTTAACCTGAATTTTTTTCTTTTTAATTAATTTTTTTCGTTTAGTTTAGTTTGTTAATTGACAATAAACTAAAACTGCTCAGTGTTTCACTGTGCAAGTCCACAGTGAAACGCTGAGTTGTCTTCTTCTTTTTTTTTTCTCTTTTTTTTCGTTTTCTAGCCTTTATGGGGTTTTTTTTTTGTTTTTTTCTTTGTGTTTTTTTCTTTTAATGAATTTTTTTTGTTTAATTTTTTTTGTTAATGTTTATTTTTTTATTTAGTTATCAGATTTTCATGACACGGATCTCGGGTTTGACGAGTTAACCTGAATTTTTTTTCTTTTTTTCTTTTTAATTAATTGTAACATATACTAAAAGGGATTAGTGTTTTATTGTGGACTGCATAGTGCAGTCCACAGTAAAACACTGATGCTTTATGTTTTTTTAAGTTGTCTCATTTTTTTAGCTTTTTTTATGCCTTTCAGGATTATTTTTTTTTGCTTATTTCTTTGTTTTTTTCTTTTAACAATTTTTTTTGTTTAATTTAATTTAGTTTATTAATATTAAAATTTTTTATTTAGTTATCAGACTTTCATGACACGTTTTCCGGATTTAACAGGTTAACCTGGTTTGACAAGTTAACCAAGAATTTTTTTTTTGCTTTTTAATTAATTTTGTTCATTTAATTTAGTTTGTTAATACTAATTTTTTTCTATTTAGTTATCAAACTTTCATGACATATATCCTGAGTTTCACGGGTTAACCTGGTTTCACGGGTGAACCCAGTTAATTATGGGTTGACAGTCAATTTTTTTGTTTTTTTATTTTCATAAATTGTTTTTGTTTAATTTAGTTTGTTAATGTTAAATTTTTTTTATTTAGTTATTAGAATTTCATGACACAGATCCTGGGTTTAACAGGTTAACATGGTTTGACAAGTTAACCCAGATTTTTTTTCGTTTTAATTAATTTTTTTTTGTTTGGTTCAGTTTCTTAATTTTCACTTTTTTTATTTAGTTACCAGACATTCATGACACGAATCCCAGGTTTAACGGGTTAACTTAATTTGATGAGTTAACCTGTAATCTTTTTTTTTTTTGCTTTTTTTCTTTTTAATTTATTTCGTTTAGTTTAGCTTGTTAATGTTAAATTTATTTCTATTTAGTGTTTTTTCTTCTTAGAGGTTTTTTTCTTTTTAATTAATTTTATTTAATTAATTTAGTTTATTAATATTAAATTTTTTTTTAAGTGGTTCTCGACTGATGCCTTTAGTTTTTATTTTTGTTTTTTTGTTGTTTTTATGCCTTTGACTGTGAACTGCACAGTGCAGTCCATAGTGAAAAGGCTTATGCTTTTTGTTTTTTTTCTTTTTAATTAATTTTTTTTGTTTAATTTAAATTGTTAATGTTAAATTTTTTTCTATTTAGTTATCAAACTTTCATGACACGGAGTCCGGATTTGACAGGCTAACCTGGTTTGACAAGTTAGCCCAGTTAATTCTGGGTTAACCCATTAATTTTTTTTTTCCTTTTTAATTATCAAATTTTCACGATACAAATTCAAGGTATGACTGGTTAACCTAATTTGAAGGGTTAACACAGTTAATTCATAATTTTTTTTTCTTCATTAGTTTTTTTCTTCCTGTTGGTTTTTTTTCTTTATTTTTTTTAACTAATATATTTAATTATTACACTTTTATGACACGACCTTGCAGTCAGACACACATCTAATGCTATTGGGTCTGGTATTGCATTCCAGATACTTTTATGCTAAGGGTTAAGCCAAGTTTAATATTATTATTAATATTATAAATATTACTTTTGGGTCAAGCGTTGCAACCAAATCTAAGACTCTTGGGTATAACTTTATAAAAAAATCTAATATTTTTAAATTTTAATTTTTTTTAAAATACAAAAAATAATTAACCCGCAGTATTGCATAGAGCATCTAACTAGTTACTTCTATTCTTATTCTTATTCTTGTTTATGATCAAATATGGGCACGTCATAGACGTGGCTGACGAATAGTTATTTCCCCAACTCAAAAAGAATACTAGATCGTAGAAAGCTCACGGGCTTGTTAATTAATCTATGAACAGGCCAGGCTGGACTTCTCAAAAATTTCAATTCTTAGCCACTCACTATGAGACGTGTCAGGCATTCATGAATTTCACATCCATGCAAAGCTGCCCAATCCCCAGACTAACGCCACGCCACGCCCCGCCACG
>Ga0325404_1005317_pt1 | contig 13566 bp, 5 predicted proteins | sample PopdelMetagenome_18_FD_205664 | JGI IMG/M metagenome (GOLD analysis project Ga0325404, IMG submission 205664) | Populus deltoides microbial communities from Bellville, Georgia, United States - Xylem-Control-R1 | ecosystem: Host-associated > Plants > Phyllosphere > Stem > Wood/Secondary xylem... | reverse complement strand
ACAATTAAACCACAGGTTATAAATCTTGCACACAACAGTTATCTTATGTCATTCAATGTTTTATCATATCGTTAACTATAATACTATATGATCAATTTCATATCAAGGATTAACTCTATATTTGATTAAAGGAAAAAAAACTGAAATTTGAATTTGAATTTAAATTTAATTTGAATGTGCACTTAATTTCGTGCCGCAGCATTACCGTTTGGAAAGCTCTCGTCATCTCGGTGCTCTTTGGCGGTGAGATCTTATTCCTGTGGCCTTTTCAGTATATCTGGCCGGGATTAGAATTAATTAAAGATTTGTATGAGGTCATTTCTGTAATTTTAAGGAATATGGAATATTCTGGCATATACATTGTCAAGTCTGCTGCCGTCAATCTTGTACAAAAATCTTTTTAGTTTTACGTGACTCTTGGGATTTATGTTCGACGTGTTGTTATAATCTTTTAATTTTTTTTAGTTTTAAATCATTTACATAAATTTCATAACACATATATACACAATACTTTCCTATTATTTTCTAGACTGCTACATCATTTACATTTGAGTAGATATATATAAATAATAAAATATTGCTTTTATATTTTTTTTAAATCAAAATTTGAATGAAATTAAATACAACTTAGTTACCAAATCCTAGTATAGCAGGAAAAAAAATCATAAATAAAAAAAAAGGGCAGAGAGAAAGAGAGCTTGAACGGTTTAAGCCACAAGCAGCAACACGCGTAGAAAGAAGGGTAAGCATGCACGTAATCCGGCAGCTAATCTGCAACAAAAATGAAAATGATAAAGAGAAAACTGTCAAAACGGTTTCCTTCAAACAGAACAATCAAATCACATAACATGATCTTGAATTTGATTACAATAAACCTAAGATTTGTCTTTCTAGATCATCACCTAACACAACGTTGACACGATGATTATACATATCTTATATAATCAAAGCCTCAAGCATCAGCCTCTGTGCCACCTAATATGATTAGGTGAGTTGCAGGTATGCATATGAATTCTCGTGCTTGCTGTTCTTAGTGCTCGAGCAGTTTTTATATGTACATCTTTATGCGTTATAGATCAGTATCATATACCTAAGATTTGTTGTGCTCTGTGAGAAAAAAAGATGACCTCTAGAAAATATATGATTTGCATACGAACTGTTTTGAACATTGGCTTACAGTGTATAAGGAAATTATGATCATGTCCATAAGAAGATGAGTTTGATGAATGCATGATGGACAGATAAAGAATCATGAATATCTAGGCATTGGAAAACTTAGAGAAATAATTCATGGAAAGATTGTCACTGGTACGATGGAATCTCAATGGGCATTATCGAGCTAAATATACACATCGCTAATTAGGTACTTCGATCCCCGTAGATTAATTTCTTAATTAGCTGTTTTTTTTGCCTATTAATACTACTCACATCGTTAATACACAGTGAATCACATCGATTGCTACAATACTTCGCCATCCGAAAGCCAGTTATACCTTCTTCTTTTTTCAAGGATAAAGGGATAATTTTACTATTCTAATACACAGTTGTTAATCACACATTTGCTACAATACTTTTTAATTCTTTCTCAAATAATAATAATAATAATAATAATAATAATAATACTGGTTGTTTTTACCTATTTTAGGACCCCGCATAAACAAAAAAAAAATTAGAAGAAAATAAAAAATATATATCCGTGAGAAGAATATATCAGAACGCCCAAGAAATTGTCAAAAACTGGTTGACAAAGATCAAAATATACAAGATTGAAAAATTTGATAGTGTATTTTCAACTAATGAAGGTCCTATTAGCCAACATGTTTATGTATGATATTGTGACTTATTGGGATAAAAAGAGATGTTTAGAAGTCCAAAATGTCATTTTATAGGTTTGGCTGAGGTTGCATTAGTCGGAGTTTTTTGGGTTTCCTAGGCATGTTCTTCGTGTTCTAGGAAAGAATATTACTTTAGCCTCTTGATTTGGACCATGTTTGGTCCATTTCTTTGCACATACACCTTCTTTATGCATGATTAGTAGATAATCCAATGTTTATTTGCATTAATAACATGTTCTTGATAAGTTTTAATCCTAGGATTTTAGTTTTGCACCGAAATCCATTTTGACAAAACATTATGATGTTTTAGTGATAAACGAGTGAATGGATGCTAGATTATTTATCATTGCATGATCTTTAACATGTATGTGCTTTCTTTTTGATCAAATCTAACCAGCAACCTGGGTTCCAAATCAGACCATATTTTGTTAAACGAAGACGTATGCATGTTGGAATTCATGCAAGGATCAATAATCTAGCATCCAATTACTTTAATTTTCACTTAAACATCACGATTTGTCAAAATAAGTTTCGGTTCAAACCCAAAACTCTAGGATTAAAAACTGTAAAAAAGGTGTTATTGATGAAAATAAAGGGTTATATAAAAAGAAATTGATCGGAATTGGTCCAAATCAAGGGTTTAAGACAATGTTCTTCTCAAGAGCATGAAGAACATTGCCTAAAAACCTAGAAAAAATACAGTTATGAGGTAGCCACTACCATGCCCAAAAATGAGCTTTCTTTATCCTAACAAATCACAATATTATACACAAACATGTTTTATTCCAAAAAACTAACAAAAAATATCAAAACAATAAAATCAAGCATGAAATATTAAATCCAAAAACTTACAACTTAAAAAAGCCTACATGTTCATGCAACATGGATTCAAAATTGGTTTTCTAAACCCATTTTGTGCATGAATAGGCTTAACAAGCTAAGGATATTAAATCCAAAAACTTACAACCTAAAAAAGCCGACATGTTCATGCAACATGGATTCAAAATTGGTTTTCTAAACTCATTTTGTGCATGAATAGGCTTAACAAGCTAAGGATAAACAATCTTACTTTAACATGCATTACTTAAGTTAAATAAAGACTAAAACAACATTACATATATATATATATATATATATATATATATATATATCCAACTTAAACAACAACTTTAATATTTCAAAAACATAAAAAAAAAAAAACTTCAAAATAACTTCATTAAATAAAAATCAAAGCGACAAAGAGGTGAATACAATATTATTTGTTAAGCATTCAAACCACGTCTCTCTACTTATAAAAATAAATATAAAACAAAAAAGCAAGTCACTAACAACTTACTTTTTGATCAGAAAAGTATACCTAAAACAATTACTCTTTCTTTCTTCTTTTTTTCTCCCCCTTTTCTCTAAACCCGTATTTATAGGGTTTTGCTAGAGTTCTAAGAGGTTTTGAATCCATTTTTAATCTCTTGATCTTGAGAGAAGTGTTGTAAACCCTTGATAAGGACCCATTAAGAAGGTTTTGTGTGTGAACACATGAAAAATAGGTCAATTTTTGCGTAATAGTTGCACTATCAGGACCGACTGGGTTGCCCATTTTTGAGGTCTTATCGGAGCAATTCTGATGTCATCATCGACTGAGACCGGATGCACACTTTTCATTTGAATCCAACCTTGCTCTCAATTTAGAGGTCTATAGATTCATATTCATGTTTTTAAAGTTGGCAACTCGATCAGTAAGAACTGTTAAAGATAGAGGTCAATCGACCGAACAACGTGTCATATATATTCTCTTCTTTAAGTCTAAATGATGTGTCGTTGAGGGTAATTGATTTAGGATTGGTAAATTTTAATTGAACTTCTATTCTTTCAATTTCTTTTAATTGCATTTATAATTGCTTTTAATCTTTTAATTTTATACAATTTCACCCTATCAAACTCAATTGCCAGCCCCTAAGTTGGCTCTTTTTTTTTCTTTTGGTCATTGGTTCTGAATTTATGCATTCTGACCCTCAATTGACTAAAAAATTTCTAATTTTTTTAATTTAATAATTTTTTTAATTTAGCCCTGATTTGGTCATTTTAGCCTCTATATTCACGTGCCTTTCCAATTTGGTCCATGGTTTTAGATTTCTTCTATCAAGTCCTTAATTGCCTATCATACTTCAATATTTATGTAATTAAGCTCATGATTTGACCAAATTAACTCTAAAAATTATAATTCAACCCTCGTACTTTAATTTTTCCAGTTAAAGTCTAAATTGATCTTAAAAATAATTTTTTCTTGTAATTAAACTCTCAATAAATTCAAATAAACCTTTAAAAATTGTAATTGAGTCTTTAAACATCCAATTTTGATTTTTCCTCCTCAAATTGATTTTTCTTTGCCAATAGGACCTCCATTAGTTGAAAAAAAAACTGTCAAATTTTTCAATCTTGTATATTTGATTTTCCTCAACTAGCTTCAATAATTTTCTAGGTATTCTGGTATACTCTTTTCACTGATATATTTTTTTGATTTTCTTCCAATATTTTTTTTTATTTTTTATTTTTTATTTTTCCTATTTTTGTTTTGTTTGTGAGGTTTTAAAATAGATAACAACACAGTCAATCATGATTATACCATAAAGCCTTTTTAATTATTTTAATTTTTAATTTTTGGAGGGTATAAAAATACTTTATGACAGCATTTGAAGATCAATATTGCATTATATTTTGAAACAGGATGCTTTTAAATGTATAAATAACGTGTGTGAGTAGGTAGGGGGTCACAAACAAAAGGGTTTTGGCTAGTTATGTGATAAAATGATCGTCTTCTTCTATTGATTTGCAGGTTTGTTGATGACCCCACGAGCAAATATATGGCTAATTTGAGCCTAACTTTATCATACAAAACAACAATGAATGACTAATTATCAAACCTATCATCTCAAAATAATTAAGAGGAGTATTGATTAAGCAACAATAATAAAAAATAAGTTGATCAAAGAGCCAATCAAGCGAATTTTGGCCTCACATCTACGGTGTTTGAAACGGACAAACAAATTCGAGAATTGGCATTAAATTATGGCCTTATAATAAGGCACCGGATAATTGACACCATAGTGAAGATCAAGAACTTTGGCATCCTAGCTAGGCTTAGCTAGCTAGTGCAGTGTGGTGTCACATGACATATCTTTTAAGACGCAAAGTAAACACATTAATCCTCAATTAACAAAAGCTTTATCTTTGATGTAATTACATAATATTAAATCATGAATATTTAGTTTATCCAAAATTCAACGAGTCAACTTAGAATCTCGACTGAAATATGCGACTAACTGATCCTTATTTCGTATGGTTAGGCTAGTTTGTATTTTTTATGTTGACGAAAATGGTGTTAATAATTGATTAAGATAAGCTTTTTTGACCATTTTAATTTTGTTTAGTTGGGATGTTGATTAACGCTTATATTCTTGCTCGATTTCTCTTATCTCCAATTAATGAAGCATAATTTATCTTGATTCTCGTTTTTTTTTCAAAGTATAATGTTTTTATACTAAAACACATGATTTGTGACGAATAGAAACACTTACATATGACTTATTCATGGCATGTACAGCTTAAACGATAAGGACACACAACCATACTTAGCTAGAAAGAAGAAGAAAATAAGGGCGAGTGAGAGAGTCTTGATACGACGAATGCCAGAGTGTTTTACCTATATAGAACTCTTCGAGTGATTTACAGTATGTTAAGACCATATCTAAACGAATCTCTGATGGGAAATTTAAATTTGTGATCATTATGAAAAACATTATTGTAGTAGGTTAACATAATATATATTGACGATTATCTAACTAGTTATCTTAGTGACGCCCATGAATCATGAAAAAGAAAAGGTATAATTCTTTGTTGTCTCATAGGATCATCTATGATGGCAATGCGACAACCACTACTTTTTATATCTTTATTATTATTATTATTATTATTATTATTATTATTATTATTATTATTGATATTGATCATCAACAGCTTTGTAACTATATACACATATTGACCCTCTTTTAATAATAGAATAACTAACCTTAATTTTCCATGGATCAGAATACGAGCACGCATGCATCACAGAAAAACGAAAACATTATACCCAAAACATCGACAAATGGATCAAGCTTTTGAGCTTGAAGTTGGAGAAATCTTTTACTACATATATATTATTATATTCATTGCACATATCCCAGAGACAAGGTGTCAAAATTCCGGATGAATATGTTTAAACGTGCTTAGTTATAGTAGATTGCACACTTCAAAAATGCAATATCCCAGATTTTGCTCTTTAATTATGTTAGTTCGTTAATCAACAAGTTTCTACACTAAACATGATTTATTTTGAGATGCTAAACCACCACGTCAAATGGGTTTTGATCAAATTAACAATTTAAACAGTCAAAAACTTCATTTTTTTAGTCAATAGATTAAATGCAAAGAAACTTGATTACCTACTAGCATATATATATATATATATATATATATATATATATATATATATATATATATATATATATAGAATGTACATTTTAATTTATTCTAGAAAACCACTTTGAGATTGGCTAGTATGTGAACTCGGTTTGGCTCATTAAAAAAAAGGAGCTTATTATATATATATATATAAATGCCAGGGGAAAAAAAAACCCTATAAAAATAAGATCCTCTGATCTATAGTACAGATGCAAGAATATATATAAGCTGTATACAGTTTTGTCAGAAATTCCAACATAAATTACATGAGATTCGCCAACTAAGACGCGGCCTTCGTGATTGGCTCTTACAATGATGAAAGCAAGTTATACCTACACACATATATATCACTCCGTATAATAATATTATATAAAATCGACTATTAGAAGATTGCTTTAAATTAGCAAAGCCTTTGTTTTTAATCCCTCCTCAGCAAGAAATACACTCATTAGCTTTTTGGCCAGCACTACGTGGATCGGGTTTCTGTTTTTCAAACAAAGAAAGATATTAAAATGTTAGGAAGTTAAAACTTTGATGTATAATGATCTAAATATTTCTAAAATACTTAAATGGTAACATATTGTACTATATATTTTTTTAAAAAATAAATTAAAATGATGATATATTTAATCTATTTGGACCAACAATGACTGACTTGTGAAACGTGCGATTTAGAGTGTAAGAGATTTACACTAAAACAAATTCAAAAGTAAAATTATAATGAATCAAATATCAAAAGCTAAAAGCAAATATATATATATATATATATATATATATAAAGACCAACAAAAACTGAGCTAAGTAAACTTATATCGGTGGTCGATGCAATACCGCGAGCCAATCCAATTTTTCTGGATGTAAGAACAACAAAGTTAAGGCGATGCTATGATTTCTAAAGAAGTAAAAGAAATTTGAGATATAGGTCATTAAGTCGACCAGGTTTAATAAGTTCGGTTAATTTAATAACATAAAAAAACCCTAATTTAATATTATTAAAAACCAAGCAAGCCTAGACAAATCTCTTAAACCCGAGTTAATATTTCAAAATCATAACTCGTGAAATATCAGACACGGGATCAATCAAGAAGTTCAACTCTAAACTAATTTAATGTTTAAGGATAAAATTAGAAAAAAAAAATCAATCTAGAAAACTTGTCAAAAAAAGTTAGCAATAAAAAAGAAGGGATCAATCCTGATAGAAAAGGATGAGGATGAAATAGCAAAACCATTAATTTTATAAATCATCCGAAATAAAAAAAATAACAATAAAAAGAATGGGGATCAAATTTGAGAAATAAAAAAAATTGGAGTATGAAATTGAAAATAATTTCCAATTTGAAATAATTTTGTCAAAAAAATTGCAAATAAAAGAACATGGATTAAATATTAAGAGAAAATAAAACAAAGGGGTTCTATGATTTTTTTGAGGGGCAGACTGTAAATTAAGGTGCATTAGAGAGAAATTAAATGAAAAAAGAAAATCAAACTGGCATCAAACCAAATAGAATAACAATACATGTGTTGCCTAAGAAGGAAGAGGACATCGAGTTGAATTTAATGACGAGGTGAAACAATAGTTTTGACCACTTGAGTCAGTCACACATGTCACCTAAAGGCGATGGAGTAGCTGACGCATGCCACTCAAGCATGAGAAACTTCTCATTTATTTTTAATTTTATTTATCAAAAATTTTACAAAGCGTTCACGATCTAGTATATAAAATAGAAATAAAAAAAACTCATGATTTGATAAGCAAGCACACTAGAGAAGTGATTTTATTTATCAACTATGCAAAGCGCCTCATAAGAGCTCGATGTTATGTATTTTATTATTTTTCTTGAAGTTTTAATTATATGTTTATTAGTGAAACTTTTCCTACCTAACAATGATTGTTGACATTTGAAATATAAGAGGAGAACTCTAACAAGAAAATATGATGTATTGAGCTCAAATAAGTGCAATTTTAGGGGTATCTTTTCCTCCTCCTTTTAGACTTTTTAGTTTATGATCTTTTTCTCCCGTTTCCCCTCCACCTTCAGCACCTCTAATGTGATGTACCATGTATATATATACTTTACATTGTTGATTTGATTGTATTTTAATTAGAATTTTAATGCTTGAAATTTAGAAATTCTAATGTACATGTTATTCATATCTACATTTGTTTTAAAAATATTTGTGTATAAAATTATATTTATCTTATTGTTGTGAACTATTTATATGAATTGTGAAATTTGTTTAAGATGATTTTTGGATATGGTGTGATTTTATTATGATTAAGCAATTGTTGGTTAGAGGATTATAACAAAAAAAAATAAAACAAATTGCTATCTCCAATGAATTTGTTGATGGAAAAACTTGTCAAGAAAAAACCAGTGATGAAATTACTGATGAAATAGAATAACTTGATTAGATAATTTTTGAAGATAATTTCCATCACCATTAAAATTACTAATGAAATCTTTATTATAAACTGGCAAAATATTACATCAATATTTTGTACTGTATAATTTATTTTATATTTTTATTGATTTTTTTTGTCACGCGTTTAAGTATTTAAAGTGTTGTAAAAATTATAATATGGTGTATAAATGAAATCGTGTAAAGATCGTGAGAGAATCGAAGTAATTTTTTGTAGAATTAAATATATGTATAGTATTGGTAGAATAAAGTTGGAGTAGTTGTTTCATAAGCGTGAGAGTACAGTAGGATGAAATCCTTGATTAGCGGTAGTGGAACGTGGGTGAGCATGTAGAGTCACGTTCAAACCTTTCCCCCCTCAATTATGACCATAGCTTTAAATTAATATCTCATGTACTTTTGTCTAATTATTTTGGAGAAAACAAGGAATTTTTGCTCCTCTTCCTTAACACACAAGAGAAAGAGTACACAAAAAGAAAAATTATCGGGAGAAGACTAAAATGTGAAGGTATGATCCGAGTCAGAAGGGATTGGTAAAGTTTGAGATCTTCATTGATTTATTAAAATTAACAACGGCAACGGGGTTTTGGCTTCAGTCATTCCTTCCTTCCTTCCTATGTTCCCAACACATGCCATAGCTCCTACGAACTCACTTACATGGGCATCTATCAATATGTGAGTTCTTCACGAGTTCACATGTTCTAGGAACTTCTGCTTTTAATCTCTCTCTATCCACGAGCTTTCAACTATCTTATAATATTAATTTGTTTACCTTTGAAAAAGAGTCTAAAAATAGCTCAAACCAAGAAAAATAGTCTAAAAAAACTAGTTGGTGTTTGGGAGTGTGATATTATTTGTTTTTTTTAAGTATTTTTTTATTTAAAAATACATCAAAATAATATTTTTAAAAAAAAATTTTTAATATCAGTACATCAAAACGATACAAATACAAAAAAAAATTAAAGCAAATTTGTTTTTAAAAATTTTCATGAAACGCTGTTTGGAACACAATTTTAAACAACGCCTAAATGGCCTAAAGGATTGCATATATATATATATGAATGATGTGTTTATGGTGATTTAGAGTAAATAATTTATTTTAATTTGTTTTTATATGGTTATTGTAGTATCATAAAAATATCTCAGCATTGGGCTAATATCAAAAACATATCAAAATCAATTATATGATTTTTTATTTTTCTTTTTATCATATAACTAAAAAAATAGTTTTGAAAAAAACATGTTATTAAATTTTAGAAAGTCTATGTGCTCGTTGACATGTATGGCGAGATTATCTTTTTTCTTTTTTTATAAATTTATTATTTTCAATTTCATCATTTGATATTAGACTAATTGAGAATTGAGTTTTATTTGTTTTGTTTTCTATAAGGTTATCATATTTGTTGTTACCTATTTTTTGGTTCCCACACAAAAATTAAAAAAAATACATATAAAAAAATATTCGGAAGGAATCCAAAAAATAATAGGATTGAGAAAATGATGCTAGAATGCCCATAAAATGGCTAGAAATTAGTTGAGGAGGTTCAAAAATATAAGAATTTAAATTTGACTGTATATTTTTAACTGATGAGAGCCTTATTGACAAGAAAAATTCAATTTGAGGAAGAAAAGTCCAAAATTAGATGTTTATAGACTCAATTAAATTTTCTCTAAGATTTAATTGAATTTATGGAGGGTTTGATTGCAAGAAAAATTGATTTTTAAGTCAATTTAGGCTTTTATTAGAATAAATTAAAGTTTTGGGATCCAATTATAATTTTGAAGAGTTGATTTGGTCAAATCAGGGGCTTAATTTTATAATTATTGAAGTTTGATGGCCAATTAGGGACTTAATTGAAACAATCTAAAACACAAGGACCAAACCAAAAAAGACGCTAAAATCAAGAGATCCAATTACAATTTATTCGGGAGCTTGATTACAAAATTGCAAAACATCCAATGACCAAATCGGAAATATTCATTTTGAATTAAAAAACGGCTTCGTTGCCTTAACAACTATTCATTGCCTTCTTCAGCAACTGTTTCATGCAGCTGGCCGTGAGACGTTACAGCAGCAACAATGATGGAGCATGTGTCACAGCTGTCATCCCTCTGCAAATCGTTACCAAGCCAGCCGTTATTGGCACAAAGCCGTCTCTAACCTATAAAAGCAGGAGAAAAAAAGAGAATAGGGAGAGAAAATGGAGGGGGAAAAAGACAAGACAGAGAGGAGGGAGGAGATAACACAGAGGAGAATAACGGAGAAGGCAGGGTGAGCAGAACAGGAGAGAAAGTGAAGAGCAGTAAAAAAAGAAAAAGAACAAAGAGGAGTAATATAGGAAATACTAGATAACGACTCTCATTTCTGCTTTCCACAGATAAGAGACAAGAATTCCTTATTTCTCAACATTTGCCTGACAGATAACACATTATGAGAGTGGATATTTTCGCCGTGACGCCGCACTCGTGCGACAATAGTCTTAAAAAATTCTTAGTATTGGTTTGACGCTCAATTTTGTGATCGTCTATTTTTGTTATCATATAGTTAAATAAACAATAGTTTAGAAAAAAAACCAAGTTATTAATCCCAATGTAGTCCATTACCTAGTTTACGAGTTTGACATGTTGACTCGGGTTACCCAATTCACGGGTTTAGTGGATTTACCCATCAAACATGATATGCTCTTGTTTTTAGTTTCTAGTCCTTTAATTTCTAACTGTTTATTTTTATTTCACTCTTATTCAATATTGGATTGGTTAAGAAATAAAATTCATGGTTTATTTTTTTCTACTTTCTATAGGGTTGCCACGATTTCAAATAAATGTTTTTTTAGGGTTGATACTTGATTTTAAAAGCATCTAATATTATCCTAAAATTAAATAAAAATAATTTATAAAACAATTGTCGTCTTAAAATATTTTTTTGAAAGTTATTTCATGTTTTTACTAGTAATCCAAGTTGTTTTTGAACCTATTAAATTAAATAATTCATTTTGGATCAGTTCTCATGTGATTTAATTCGAAATCTAAGTCAGATAAGGAGTTGAGTTAATAGATTTGAAGATGGAAATACTTGATTTGATTTAATAATATCGTCAAAATATATTCATGCTCAATTTCTTTTTAAATTTAGAAAAAAATAATAGAACCTGAAGCGCAAACAAATATACTGCTGGCTGCCGAAGAAATAAAAGACAGAAAACTGGCTGGCTGATATGATCCAACAAGGCTCTTATAAAAATTTCTGAGGGTTGTGAACATATATAACTTAATAAATACTTGAGGTCTCGTTTCTATATATTTCTGATTGTTGAATTATAAATTAGAGTATTTAGTTTATTAATATTCACTAACTATTTGTTGTATTATCAAAAAGAATAATAAATTATTTCTTAATAAGCTAGTTGACCATCTTCAATTTAGTAATTTTTATAACATGCTCTTTTTTTTCTAATCAAAATTTCCCATCCTGCCTAGTTCTTCTATTTTCCAAAAAATAAAACAATTAATTAAAAAATGACACAGACTCGTTAAAGAAGTTGTTGTGCTCTAACTTTTCTTTTTGAAATCTAGGGATTATATATATATATAGTTTTTCAAATCAAGATTTATTAATTAATTTTATTTAACCGAAGTAACCAAGTTATAATTAAATAGTGATCTGGGCTTCTAATGTATTTCAATGCAAAGAGAATGTTTTGAAAAAGACTAAAAGGCTCGATAGGCTGCCTGCTATAGTAGCTAGTGGATTACATCTGCACGGGCAGTGGTCCATGGAGATCGAGACATAGGGCCCAGCTTTCATCTCTGGGCACCGCCCACACCCTCTAAAAAGCATTGGGCCCCAAGCCTACATAATGGATCATGGAATACAAGGGAGAACAAAGAAAAACTTATGTCCCAACCTGCATACTGTATATCAACTTATCAACTATTATTTATAATTTGAGAAAACTGTTCCCAATAACACCCGTTTGTTTTTGAATTTTAAAATTATTTTAAAAAATTTTAATTTTTTTAATTTTTAAATTAATATTTTTTTATTGTTTTTCTGATTATTTTTAGTTCTAATATTAAAAATAATTTTTTAAAAAAAAATCAATTATTTTAATGTATTTATATATATAAAAAAAACTTTCAAAATCATCTGCTCTTGTAATCTCACATGAAAGTCATAAATTCAACGACATGATTTTTCATGTCATGCCAGTGGTGTTAATCTCTTGAACACCAATTAATTAAAACTGAATGCATTATGAAATAAAAATAAACGGGAACTTCCAGCCTTAAAAATTAGTAATGATTAATATCAAAATCATATGAAAAAAAAATTTCTATAAATACATATAAATCATTTAATTGAATTAATAAGATTTACAAATAAACTTTACTTTAAAATCATAATCTAATAGCTCAAATGCTCCAACGATACGTATATTTTCTCAAAATAATAATAATAATTTATATTCACCACACCCAAAATCAACACCATGTCCTCCCCTCAAATCATTGCAGGTTTGTTTTGTTTACTTAAACCTTGCGGTAGCTAAACCAACGGAAGAGAGAAAAAACACCACAAAGAGAAAGAAGCCAAGGGTTTGTTCGGTAACATAGTTTAATTTTTCTTTTTCATTCTCAATCTTCATCTCTTTTTTCATTTTTTCTTCTCGGATAAAAAAATAGAAAACATGTTTATTTATTAAAGTTTCTCAACTTTTTTTTAAATTCATAAAACTGGAAAACATGTTCATATTATACATTTTTTCCAATTAGAAAAAAATGGCAAAATAAATATTGACTCCGTGCAATCATG
>Ga0325404_1005316_pt1 | contig 13568 bp, 12 predicted proteins | sample PopdelMetagenome_18_FD_205664 | JGI IMG/M metagenome (GOLD analysis project Ga0325404, IMG submission 205664) | Populus deltoides microbial communities from Bellville, Georgia, United States - Xylem-Control-R1 | ecosystem: Host-associated > Plants > Phyllosphere > Stem > Wood/Secondary xylem... | reverse complement strand
ATTTTATTTTTATTTTAATTATGTTTTATTCAAAAAATTAGAAGGATATCGCTTGATGACATAACAAAAAATTCAGTTTTTGTTGTTGCATGCTTAAGAAACCATGAAAAATATAGTCATTGTTGGATAGATTTTGTATGTGATGACATTGCATATAGTTTAATGAAATAATAAAAAATATTTGATATCAATATTATTTATTTCATGATGTAATAATAGTAGTTAAATCTTCAATATTTAAATTAAAAATATTTTTTAATTATTTTATAACCTCAATTTGAAAAGTATTTTTTTAACCAAACACATTAAACCACTTTTTATTCGACTTCAATTTCAACCACAGTTTTAACCAAACATATATTTTTCCAAACCAACTTCAACTAAAAATACTTTTTATAAAATATTTTTTTTAAAAACCTTAATCATAATAACAACAGTAATACCATACACACTCTAAAACAGATCATTCATAAAAACTAACCGTCAAAGCTGATGACATCTTACAACATTGATAGTTTGATTGATGAAGACTTGACTTATCTTTGACCGAGGACAACCCGTGTAGCATGGGCTGAACAAGGCGCCTAGGATCCCCGTGTGGTTTCATGAGTTGGACGAAGCGCCGGGTTCGAGTTAGGTGACTCAGGAGTGAGTGTTACCATCCAAGGGTATGGCTAGTCTGCTGGTGAATTTGTCCCACCTTTGGGCCAAAATCTAAGCTCCATCCCTGAGTGCTACTAGTTTTCTTCAAATGGTTGTGCTAGACTATAGTTATTTACAGGGTTTAAGATAAAATAAATGTTGAACCATAAGATCTACACTTTGTTCCTCAAGAGGGATCGAGAGGGAAGGAATGAATCGTGGAGGAGAGACTGAGTTCATTCATCGTTTAGCAAGAAGCATAAGAACTCCATGAATGATTTAGAGGGATCCCTCCATATCCTCCCTTGTTTATAATTCTCAATCCTTTCAATCTGAATGGATTGGTTCATGCCCTTCAATTACTTGTTATTTTACAGTAGTTTCAATTTAGATGGATTGACTCACACATCAATGGATAGTAAGATCCATCTTCTCTCCTCTTCATATCCGTTCTTCCTCTTATTCATCACTCCTCACAGCACATATCCTTAATTGGGAAGTGGCTACAAGTGCGGGCTTGTTACTAGAACCCATTATAGTGGTTGCAGTGTTAAATGAGAAAGTCAAGAGGAAGGGCTCAAGAAAGGAAACCCAGATGATAACCCTTTGCAAGTTGCAGTTCGGGGATATCTATTTTTAATGCCACAACTAACAGTGGATGGTTACTCAATCATTGAAGACACAACACACCAAACAGAACCTCCCTGTCCCCTTCAAATTCACTCATTCTTGAATGACAGTGTATGCAACTTTAATTTAAATCATCCCCTCTATCTTGCTCTCTTACTTGTATCCCAAGGTGTGAAACATAGACCAGCACTCCATGTTGCTTCACACTACATGTTCGAGGAGTGGCTTCTTGCCCTTTTGCCAGGCCGCCTCCACGACCCTTTTCCAAGTAAAGAATCGAATCCTGTGTGAATCTTGCAAAGGGCCTGGCCTTCTCTACAGCCATTATCTTATTTTACCAGATCAAATCAGCATTTCAAAGTTGTGGGCCTGGCCTTCTCTACAGCCATTATTGTTACTGCATGCCATGTTCTTTCATCTGTTCTCATCCTTGGCGATGTACTTGCTGTCAAGGATGACAGTTTTTGCCATGGATTCCTAGCCAGTAACCACGGCTACTAGAAGCAGAGAACTATCCAGAAAAGGATCAGCAGGACAAAATTACATGATTACACTGGTATGAAGGGGCCCATTTTCAGGAAAAAATGAATCACCTTTCTTAACTTATAAAAGCATATGTTCGAATAATTGAAGAACAGGTAAAATTTGTGTCAATAATGTTTAAATCAGCGCTGATTTGTAATGGTCTAAAGAGTTTCAAAATCCCATGCCGCTCATGCCATTGCTTGCTGGGGTTTCCTTTTCAACCTTGGGAAGTTCATACACAATTGCCTCAGTTGTAGTCATCAAGGAAGACACACTGCATACAAAGGAAATTAAATGGTGGTTGCTTCAAGAATGAAAACAAGGTTTAGAAAAATAAGCATACCCTCTTGAAAAGGATTTATAAATACCTCGCAGCATCTACCAAGGCTGTTCTAATGACTTTCAAAGGATCGATAATTCCTGATTTCACCATGTCTACATACTCGCCTATCACAAATAGGAAGCAAGTTAATATCAATGCAACATGACATATAACAATCCATGATATCATGTACTTCTTTCCATTTGGATATTGAAAGGAGAATGGCAAACCTTTGGCTGCATCATATCCAAGGTCAGGGTTGTCCTGCTCCAATAGCTTGCCAACAACAACTGCTCCCTCTACCCCCGCATTGCTAGCAATAGTGTGAACAGGTGTCTACAGACAAAAACGTGCTCAATTGAGAACAGACTTATGAAGTGTATAAAACTAGGTTCACATCCTAAGACTATAGACGACACTGCTTGCTTCATTCTGTAAGGAAAAATGATTGATTGCATTCCTTGATAAAAAGAAACTTCAGCAAAATTGTATTTCTAGTAACTTGACAGAATGCGAGTTTAATAAATATCCATTGTCATCATAAATTATGCAACTTCTTGTCACTCCTCCAACCATGTGCATTGTTAAAAACTTTTATTTACATGAATGGATCATCCATAAAAATGATTCTCTCACATCTTAAAATCAGAAAAAATGTCAATACGCATCAAAGATGAAAATTTGACCAGAAGAACAAATGTCCGAACCTTGAGAGCATTCTGGATAATCTGGACACCGATCTTCTGATCAAAATTTGCAGTATGCAACTTGTCAAGCTCCTTAGAGGCGTAAAGAAGTGCAACACCACCACCTGAACAAATGAACGTTTTTACAAGTTGATGCACCATTACAAACTTAGAAAGAGGTGACCAACCCAGTCAAAGATAGGCTTACCAGGTACAATGCCCTCCTCTACAGCAGCCTTGGTGGCATTCAGAGCATCAGTAACTCTGTCTTTCTTCTCACCAACTTCAGCTTCGCTGGCTCCACCAATCTATCAAGCATAACAGTAAAGCTTGGTTCTGTATAGCAACAATCTGTGGCAGATGATTATCTAAAAGAGAAACCAACCTTTAAAACTGCAACACCACCAGAAAGTTTTGCTAGCCGCTCCTGTAACTTCTCTTTATCATAATCGGAGGTGCTGGTTCCGATAGCAGATCTCAACTGTTTTAACGATTGTACATTAGAAAACTATTACCTACAAGTAATAATCAAGGCAGAGCTTGAGCTTGAGGGAGACAAACCTGCTCACATCTTTCTTCAATGGTTTTCTTGTCACCAAGCCCATCAAGAATAATAGTGTCATCCTTTGATACCGTCACCTACAATTTAGCATATGGAAATGAGTCATAAGGTGAGCATCATGGCAATGGCTGAAAGGGAAAGAGTGCCAAAAACCATATTTTCACATGCAAGTCTTGGTCAATTGATATACACAAACAAATAATACATTTATAGTTTATCTTACCTTTTTGCATGAGCCAAGCATTTCCAATCCCACATTATCAAGGTTCAAGCCGAGCTCTTCGGTTATAACCTACAAATCATTAAAAAAATATCAAAGGCCAGTTCATGCACAATTCATGTAAAAGTTAAAAAGGGAAACATAACTAATCACATGAACCTACCTGACCCCCTGTGAGAATGGAAAGATCCTGCAGACTGGCCTTCCTATTTTCTCCAAATCCAGGTGCTTTGATGGCACAAACCTTGAACCAATTCAAAATCCATTACCCTTAGTAAAACACATAAATCTCGCATAAAGGTCAGCCTTTTCTTTGATTCGGAAACCGGTTTTTTATATGAGAGAATTACATGATACCTTGATTCCAGCACGAAGCTTGTTCAAAATGAGAGTTGCGAGTACCTCACCCTCCAAATCTTCAGCAACAATCAGCAAAGGTCTTTGCCTCTGAGAAACATAGCAAATTGGTTCAAAAATTGCAGAACATAATCAACTCATTTCAATCCTCCCAGTAAACAACCACTGACCTTCAAGGCCAATTCTAAAACTTTGACAGTAGAACTCATGCTTGAGATCTTCTTTTCGTGAATTAAAATGAGAGGATCTTCTAATTCCTGAAAAAGAATAAAAAAGAATTAAGTCTTGGAAAATTTACATAAAGCACTGTGACTTGAAACAGCACCCATGAGTTCGTTATAAATATTATGAGTTAACCAATTATTAAAGCGTGAAGTGCTTACACATTTCTGGTTCTTGTCATTGGTGATAAAATAAGGGGATATATAGCCCCTGTCCAGCTTCATTCCCTCAACAACCTCCAATTCATTATCCATTGTTTTTCCATCCTGACATGAATTTGAGAGAGAGAAGTTCTCAAAATGATAGAAATGAGAAGGAAAGAAAAAGTTTGTTTTGACAGGATAAAAAGGCACCAACGTTGCTAATAGTAAAGACCAATAAAATTCATAAAGCCATGAAAAAATAAACCTATGGTAACAAAATAGCATAAAGGAAGAGATTGATACAAATTCACAAAATAAGGAATAGAGGTGGCAAATTAATTTCCACCAAAGTTGCTTCTTCCTAAATTTAAGCATCCAATAAATACAGGAAAAACATAGAGAGTCTAGCAGGTTTCTGATGATATAAGCAAGCACAATGATATAGGAGAAAATAATGAAAGAATTCCAAAAGCAGCTTACAGAGATTGTAATGACACCCTCTTTGCCAACTTTCTCCATAGCCTTGGCTATAAGTTCACCAATCTCTCTTTCTCCATTTGCTGATATTGTCCCAACCTTATTACAAAAACATCATTTTAGTAATGCTTAAACTATATCCAATACAAATCTGTTTATTCCATCTAATTCTAACTACTACTTGAGCATTACTTCTCTGTTTTTCTTGGTATTACTAGTCCTATCTCTCGCACTTTGAAACAAAAGTAGGACACAGCAAACCCACCTGGGCTATTTCCTCAGATGTGCTGATCATCCTTGCTCTGCTCTTCAAGCTTGTCACAACAGCTTCAACTGCCATTGAGATCCCACGTCTAAGGTCCATGGCATTCATTCCAGCTGCCACAGACTTACATCCTTCAGCGAATATTGCACGGGTAAGGACAGTTGCACATGTGGTACCTGCAAACATATGAAAGAAAGCTCTTCAACAACCCATCACAAAAGGTTCGACCATTATAATTTACAAAGAAAGAAGACTCTGATCATTCCTAACATGTGCAAGAACAAACACATTATTGCCCACAAAACATGTAAAAATTCATGGCCTTTCAACCTCAAAAAAGATAAATACTGAAAGTTCATATTCAAAATATGAAATCTCACCATCGCCTGCCACATCATTAGTAGCATTTGCAACCTGCTTCACAAGGCTAGCACCAATGTTCTTAACTCTGTCTTGGAATTCAATGCTCTTTGCTACAGTTACACCATCTTTTGTCACTTTAGGAGCCCCCCAGCTTTGTTCCAAAACTACATTACGTCCCTGTGGAGAAGCCAAACATTAAAATTTCACGAAATATTTAATTGCAAATGAAGATTGAACCTCCTCCCATCAAAACGAACCACACAATCAACTCATCAATGCACAAACCATACAAGGTACATTTAATTACCAACCTAGTTTGTAAGAACAATTCCACAAAAGAACAAAGAAGCACATGATCACAACCAAAAAACAACATCAACCAAATAAAGTCGCTTACTTTAGGCCCCATGGTAACTTGAACAGCATCAGCAAGCTCTTCAACACCTCTAAGCATCAAAGCACGAGCTTCAACACCAAATTTGATGTCTTTAGCCGCGTAATTTCTCCTCCAAGCCAATCTACTACCAATCTAAACTCCCACCAAGAAAACAACACACAACCCCCATTAGATTTACACAAAAAAATCAAAATCAACCGTAAACAGATTGAGATTAAAAAATTACCTGCTTGGCGTTGTTGCCAGCCACCCCACTAACAAAAAATGAACAAATAAGAGAGGCCCAGATGAGAAAACAACCAAAGTAATCAACTTTCTAGTTTAAGCCATTAACAGAGATATACATAGGCAAATTGAAAGTTTACTTACCTGGCTTTGGAGGCGAGGCCAGAGGCAAAACGATACATGGCTCTCTGTAAGTAGAGTAGTGACAGAAAGAGAGTGCGGGTTTATTAGCAAGTAGACTTAGGGTTTAGTGATGGCGAGAGATAGACAGAGAGAGATAACAATAATGAGGTAGAAAAGCAAAGAAGGAAGAGGAAGGAAAGAGAAGCTGGTTAGGGTTTAGGGTTTTGTGTGGGGGCTAAGGCACCAATCCGAAGCAGTGAGCACGCGGAAGTGAAGTCAAGAATCTCTGAGACCACTTAGAAATTGGGCTTGCTGCAAAGATGAAGGGGCCAAGAAAACATTTGGGCTAAAAATAATGAGATATGGGTTTTTTTAAATTAATTAATTAATGGGTATTTCTTATTTTTAAGCAAACACAAATTTTAATTCAGAAAATATTTTTTCCATCTCTATTTAAATTTTTTTTAAGAATGTATTTATTACATGGAGAATTAAAAATATATATTTTTATTATATATAAATTTTTCAAAATAAAAAACAAAGGCTCCTGTTTGGTTTAAGTTGAAAATATTGAAACGAATTATCATAAAAAATTAAATGAACCAAATAAGATTTTATTTTTATAGTGGATTTTTTTTTAATTTTTAGAAAAGCGAATAATTATATAAAAATAAATAAATTAAAAAACAGCTTTTATTCCTAGTCAGTAAATGTGTTTCTTTAATTTTCTTTTCTTAAAAAAACTGGAAAAAAAAAAACTAAAATTTGTGGTCTTAGAATCACTTTACCGAGAGGGTGATTTGAGGGGAAAAATAAGTTATATTTGTGAACCAATAATCCTCAACTTAAACCCTTCTCTTTCTATCTCTTTTTTCTTTAATTTAAATTTAAACATAGGATTTAATTATAATTTCTAACATTTAAATTCTAGGATCAACATGTAACAAAATTTATTAAAAAAATTTAAATACAAGTATGATAACGTGCCTTTAAAATTATTCAAAATAAAAAATTAGTCTCTGATAGATAAACCGATATAAAAATATGAAAATAAACATTTATAATAAATAAATAAAAAACTTAATAATAAATCATAATAGCTGAAATTATTTTTTTGTTTCTTCAAAAATATGTTAGGATTTACTTTAGCTACCCTATCAACCTCACACTTCACAATAACAAATATATAATCAATGACAAATGATTAAATGTACCTAATTAATTGCTTTTAAAAATTTATTTATAAAATTAAAGAGTTTAATTAATAATTAATATTAGGATATTAATTAGGTTTGATTAGGTCAACTAGATGGTAGATTCATCAAATCAGTTTTCAAAACAATTTAAAAAAACATTTGATATAGGCTAAACTCTAATTAATTATTAATAAATTACCGAGTTGATATAAAAAGCAGATTTGAATTTATTATTTATAATCACAATCCATGGAAAGCTTATAACTATAAGTTGCTTGCTAGTAGGAATTTGGGGTTCGAGTAGAATTTGCAGAGCTGAAAGACATCAAGAGAAGAATTTTAGAGAGCAAACAGAGAAGGAAAAGACAGAACTGAATCAAAATCTCATTCAAGAACTTGGCTTGGCAGAACACATGCCGCTAATTACATTAATACAATATCAAACACCAAATTTTAGGACTTAGACTATATGAGACTCACACAAACACAAAAACTAAAACTGACCATGCATAGATTAACCTCCCTACTAACGTTAAACTACACACATATAAAATAGTACCATAAAAGAGGTAAGCTAGTATGAAATTGAGCCACTGTGATCGATCTTATGGAGGATGGAGATGATCTTAGCACTCGTCAAAGGCTTCTCCTGGTAATCATCCAGGCCAGCTTCCATAAATTCTTGAATTTCTTGTTTTACGCAGCGTGTTGATACACCGGCAATCATGCTACGTATGCCCATGGCTCGGAGTTTCCTTGTTGCCTGCCATCAAAGTACTATTTGGTTAGATCCTGCATCTCCTTGCAGCTATTAAACATGGTATATATTTCACTGAATGTTGATTGATTGAGGTAATAAGGTTGACATACCTCAATGCCATTCATGATAGGCATGTCTCTATCCATCAGAATGAGATCAAACTTTTTTCCCGAGCAATGGATATCAATAGCTTCCTTCCCATTTCTGGCCACCTGGTTTTCTATCCCAAGTTGTTCCAAGAGTCTGTGGTGAATAGTTTGATTGATTGAATCATCGTCCACGACAAGTGCAGTCATCTTGGTTCCTAATTTCCAGCTGCTATTGAAGTTTGTTGCCATTTGTTTTCTCTGACAGCCCTTGCTAGTCTTATTCTCCTGTGGTTCAACTCAGAACAAGTTATAGTGTCAAGCTATTTAAGTCTTAAATATATAGATGAAAAAGTTAAACTACGAGAGAAACAATTAACCAATGGAATTGATTAAGTTAGTGATTTTTGAGCATATTCTCCAGTCAATGTGTGCAACTCTTGTTTGGTAAATAAGGGAAATGAATGTGATGTCACAACTAAATGCATGCATCTACGAAATGAGACATGCAACTAGAACCTTAAGACAAAATAACCCATCAAGGTATGCTTCATGCTTGGCTCCAATATTATTGCTTACAGTCTACAGAAAAAGTTGTGAGCATGCATCTTCAGGATATTAATTTTTATCCATAGAGAGGTTTGGACCTGGCTTGGCATTAGTATAATGTATTTTCATAAAGGAAAAAGGGTTTAGGAAACATTCAATAGTATTGTATATAAACAATACAGTGTGCCTGGAGATGCTTTAGACTTTAGAGGAAGAAGAAAAACTGATCTGGGACTGTCGGATTCCGAGGAAAGTGATCTCTCCGACTGATTCAACAGTGAAAATGAGACATGATCATATATGTGGAAACAGTATCTTTTCCATGGCAAACATTGCAGTTTAAAAAGGTTCCATACCAGCCAATGACTTGGATTGTGTTGAAGATCACAAGATCTACAAAATGAGATTTTATCCCTATTTAGGGATGGCCACAATGAAGAGGTTTCCACAAAATCTTTAAACTTTTTTGCTTAGAATGGATAGCAGCACGCTTTAAAGATTTGAACCAATATTTCCAGCCTGCTTTAGCATTTCTTTCAGTTAATCAGTCCTTGGAAGGTATCCGAATTTTCATTTTAAAGGAAAAGGTTTGAGCTGAAATGATCATTGTTGTGATGCATCATTTCGAAAACCACGTCAATTTCCTTTCCTTTGTGAGTAGATATGCTAGCATCCTGCTTTGCAGATCTGCATCACAATCTAGTATGTAATCTGCTCTTGTTTGCCCAAAAGCGACCTGCTATTAATTATCTTCCCTGTCATTTTACTAAAATCAATACCATAGTAGGTGCATTATCAACGCCAGTCCTTCCTCTTTTGTCATGATAATCCAATTTCTCAGTTCAATAAACAGAAACAATATCTAGGAATGAATTAAGACAAAATCTCACAGAAATCTTAGTGGTTTGCAGCTTTCAGGCGTCCATTCTGGTGGCAACTTAAAAGTTAAGCAACTACAAGATGTTTGATTAAGTTTTGGTAATCAATCAAGGTACCGAATATCATAAAAGATTTGCATACCAGAATTGATGAAACCAATCATATCCCTTCGGTAGCATTTGATTACTGTCTCAGGGCAAAAGAGATGGAGATAATTCGGATAGTAACTATTTTAGAATGATAGAAAGTCATTCCAAAACTATCTCAAATACTGATTTATTTTATGTTTCCGTCCCCATCTCTTCAACCAAACACGTACTTGTCCCTTATGTGCTTGTCTCTTTTTTCATAAAACACTAATCAAACACAACCTCAAAGTATATTATTCACTGGTTAGACTGGGTGACAGACATGCTATGGATTTGAACCTTTTTGAAAGGTTTAGTTGGATGTTCACATTGCAACCCAATGAAAGAATTTTACCAATAAGCTATCATTTGGCTTGCTCATTTTATTTGACTGCCACCCTTCACACATGCATCAAACTCTAATGTCTTAAGCAATGTTTTTTAGGTTTGATAAATCAGAGATCATTTCATTTCTAATTAGGTGAGGAAGAGAGCATGCCTCCTTAACCACCGGGTCAATTCTTAAGGTTAGGAAGTAAAAAGGTCGCCATACTAGGTTAATAAAGCTCCAAAGCATTTTATAATGGAGATTCAGAGGAGATAATTAAGAGGACTCGACTTTATTGATATCATAGTTGCTGCTGCTACAGCTTCGTGGACTTGTTACTTCTTACTGTAACATCGGACTCATAACAAGTAAGCAAGGCAGGAAAAAAGAAAGAGAAGAAAGGACCAACTTAAACTAATAAATGTAGCATAATTTATTGACTTGTGAAGTCCTCTATCGGATCCACAGTTCTTAAAGTTCATCATCAAGCTCCCTTAGAATCGGCAACAGGGTCGCTGGGAAGAATGGCTTCTCAATTGCTTTATTAGCCCCAGCATCAAGAATTGCTTGCTCATGCATTTCACACCAGCAACCAGTCATGCCTATGATCTTACAATTTATGCCCTGGCACGCATATACCTGATAGCCTATCATAAATCATAAAAGATTATAACATATCAGAAGTATGAGCTAGCAGATGCTTGATCATTTAAATCAAACACTTGCAACCCAAGCCCATTCATGACAGGAAGGCTAATGTCAATGATAATGAGGTCAAAGGTGGAAGATGAAGCTGAAGCGAGGACAAATGCAGATAGGCCATTGCTAGCAGTCTGGGTGTCAACACCATAATATCGAAGAAAGCTCGACTGTGCTATCTGAGAAGACCTGTCACTGTCAACCAGAAGTGCTGAGATCCGGTTCCTCAACTGCAGAACAGGTATTCCACTTCGGCATCGATCTTCTGATCGCCTAACAGGGATCATTTCAGGTGCCATTGTTCCTCCAGGATCACAAGAAAGAAAAAACTAAGCATTTTATTGAAAGCAACAGTGTTGGCACAAATTTATGCATACAGGTTCTTCTATAGGTCATAAATTTGCCCTTGATCGGCAGAGCTAACAACAGTTTTGTTCAATGTCTATATTAGCCAACTTGTTAATTGTATCTGTAAACCCTGTCAAGATCAAGACCATGACTAATAACGGGCAACAAGATTGGACTGTCTCAATGTTAATCTACAGAGTTTATGCCTGGACATGGTATTTTCTTGCCGATAACAGTAACAACAACAAAACAACCCGAATGCAGCAACAAGCATGAAAGAAAAATATTTTCGTTGTTTTTCTTTAGAAACAAAGTGCAGTTATAAATGATTCGTCAGTTGCAATAATGGAATGAAAAAACATAATAAATGCAGCTTATTAAATGGAAGAACTAGTAAGAGAAGCGTATTTCAGCAGAAAAACACCTCAATCTTCTATCTGTTTGGAGATTTGATGCGGAATAATGAACAAAAAAAATTAAAGCAAGAAAGAAACAAGTTCTTAGAGAAAAAAACTAAAAATTAAAAGGAGAAAAAAATGAAAAAGCCAAAAAAAGAGAGAAGAATGGTGAAAAAATATGCAATTCTATAATTTTTATTCAAAGCATCAAAATTGTCTCACAAGCTGAAAGAAAAAACATATAAATAACATAATCCTAAACATCTAATCAGTAAACTCAACCCTTCAATTAATAATGTCTAACATAAATAATTCAAATAAATAAAATAAAACAATGAAAGAGGTCCAAATGGACTCAATCTCTCAACCAAAGAGTGACAGGTTGAGCCATCTTATATCTTTTTCGTCTATATACTCGTATAATCGGCGGTGTGAATTTGGTATCCCCACCAACTCTTCCGGGATTGGAGAAACTTGACCCCATCGAGTGTAGCTATGGGCAACTCTAATAGTACTCCCAATGATCTAGGTCAATCTGCTACAAAATATCTATAGTAATCCAAGTGCAATCTGAATCAAATCGACCCACCCAATGAACTAAAAAAAGTTGAACCTTACCATTGATGGTAAAAACAAGTTGTTCATCTAAAATAGCATCAATATTATCTTTTTGTGCTGAGGTCAAGGTGAAAGGGGTAAAGGTTTCAATAGGATCATCGGGGTGGAATTTAGGTGGCATCGGGATCATTTGGAATAGGATGTGGTTTCTAGTATGCAACTAAATTCTCAATGTTAAATGTAGAGTTAATGTCAAAATCAAGAACATGCATATTTGGATCAACCCATTGTAACACTTTGAATGGCCCTGCATTACGTGTGTGCAATTTTTTATTAGTTTCCGAAGGAAACTGCTCGGGTCTAATCCATATCGTAACATAATCTCCCATATTAAATTTATTTTGTCATTTATGTAAATCAGCTTGAAGTTTATATTGAGCATTACTTGCTTGAATCTGTTTAGTGATCTCAACATGCAAATCTTGAATTCTATGTGCAAAATACTCGGCTGACTCAGACACCCTAGCATGAAGAGACATGGGAAGAAAGTCTAAAGGTTTCTTAGGCTTGTAACCATGTACGACTTCAAAAGGACTCATGACTATTGACCTATTGACATAATTATTAAAGGCAAATTAGGTCGTATAAAGAACCAAATCTCAATTCTTATTATGATTATTCGCTTGACACCTTAAAAGGTTGCTTAAACTCCTATTAATCATCTTAGTTTGACCATCAGTTTGAGGGTGGTAGGCGCTAGAAAAATTCAATTTAGTTCCCATCATATGCCAAAGGTTTTTCCAGAAATGACTCGTAAATCTAACATCCTTATCCGAGACTATGGTTTAGGGAAGACAATATAACTTGACAATCTCGTTAAAATAGAGTTTTTCAACTTTGGAAGCTTCTGTAATATTAGTACAAGGGATAAAATGGGTCCTCTTAGAGAAGTGGTCGACAACCACAAAAATAGAATCATGCTTCTTTGTAGTACGTGGAAGCCTAAGTACAAAATTCATACTTACATCCTGTCAGGGGCAAATAGGAACAAGCAATGGGTTGTAAAGACAAGTATTCTGTTTTTTATGCATAGCTAATTGATATGTTTGACATTGACCTACCAACTTAGCTACATCTCTTTTCAAACTAGACCAAAAAAACTGACATTCCACCTCTTCAATGCTTTTATTTCTTCCAAAGTGTCCTGAAAAACCTCTAGCATAGATTTCTCATATCAAAAACTCACGCACGAATGTTTTCGGGATATAAAGCTTATTGTCCTGAAACAAATACCCTTCTTGGAGGTGATAACCATTTACAATATGGTTATTCTCATCCTTCAAAGTCATGTATATTTTTTCAAATTCTAGGCAAGATTCCTCTTTGAGTCTCTCAAATCCAGTAACGTCAACACTCATCATGGATAACAACATTATCCGGCAACTCAAGACATTTGCAGTTTTATTCTCCATTCTAGATT
>Ga0325404_1005311_pt1 | contig 13575 bp, 6 predicted proteins | sample PopdelMetagenome_18_FD_205664 | JGI IMG/M metagenome (GOLD analysis project Ga0325404, IMG submission 205664) | Populus deltoides microbial communities from Bellville, Georgia, United States - Xylem-Control-R1 | ecosystem: Host-associated > Plants > Phyllosphere > Stem > Wood/Secondary xylem... | reverse complement strand
TACGTAAATTTTTACTCAACTACCTTCTTTGATGGGTTGATAAGGCAAATGCCAACATTTTTTCGGTAACCTTCAGGAGGTGATTCCATTGATGATGATGATGATGATGATGATGATGATGATGATGATGCTGATGTACAGGCGAGACTCGATATTGTTGTGTTTTGAGGTTTCGGGTTTTGATGGAGGAGTGGCAACTTGGTGAATTTAGAGAACTTAGGAGGGTAGTTTGGGGAGAAAAAAGTGGGTTTAGACAGAACCTGAGGCTGAGGAGGACGATGAAGAAGGGGGGAATGTAAGAAAACCGAACGGCAAATGGCCATTTCTTTGGGTTTTCATGTTTCAGCGAGGGTTTATAGCGGAGGTCATATTGATTTTATTAAAACATCCCTGTATGCTGAATTAATTACCGTGATATGAATTGGGCTGCCCTTGCCCATGGATTTAATTTTTATTTTATTTTTTTCTCTTGTTAATTTTTATAATTATTTTCAGATATTTTATGAATCATGGAAATTTTTATTTTTATGTTTTAAAAATATTTTTGTAAAAAATAAGTTTTTTTAAAATTATTTTTTTTATATTTTAATATGTTAATATCAAAAATAAATTTTAAAAAATAATAAAATATATTATTTCAATATATTTTTTAAATAAAATATGTTGAAAAGTAACATTACAACAATATCAAGCTTTTACTGTAGCTACATTTCTTAATGTATTTCTTCCTGTTTTTTTAAGTTATTTTTTAATATATATATATATATATATATATATATATATATTATTTTAATATGCTAATAAAAAAATTAAAAAATATATTTTTGAAATATATTTTTAATTAAAAATTATTTTTATAAAAACATTATACAATCTTTAGTTTTTAACATTTTTAACCTGTGGTAGAAGATCCGATGTTTTGTTTTATATCCCAAAAAATATTCTGTATACACATATAAATACATAAGTTATATTGTTACATGAATTACGACTATCAATTTTATTTTTTTAAATACATAAGTTATATTCATATTGATGCAGTATGAATTTAATATGACAAGAATATTTAGATATTTTAGTCTCAAAAGAGTGCACTGCTAAAAATAAAAAAACTAAATTGTGTATGGGTTAACCAAATATGCCCCGCCGGATCTAATGAGTTTAAAAATAATTTGAATAATTAAGAAAAACAACAACAAAAATAAATATTTATAAAATCAAACGCAACCAAAATAACAAAGTGTTTATTTGAGATCATGATAATTTTATAAAAAATAAAGTAAAACAAAACAAATCATGAATATCAATTAAAAATAAATAAAATGTTGACTGATAAAATTAAAAAAAACAACATCAAAAAATGAAATTGAAAAAAACATATATAAAAAAAGTAATAAAAGAAAATGTCCAAGTGCGCGGACATGGGTGGGCAACATGTGGGTCTGCCAACCCAGCCCCACACAGTTGGGTCTTGTTATTTTTTTAAGAGGCAGTCTTTCACCCTGGCTTTTTTGGGAAGAAAACACTATTGTGCCCAAATTTTGGCGACCACCCTCTTATTGTAAAAAGTCAGGCAAGGTTTTTTACACCTAAAATCCATTTTCAACCAATTTTTGTTTCAAAAACACCTAAAAACTACCATAACAACCTTAATAAACTATCATGGTTTCCTCTATATACTTATAATTTTTTTCAAATATAGTGCACACCCTAACGTGCGGGCTCTTCGATATATTACTTGGGATTTCAACATCTCTTCTCGTATGAAGGAAATTCAATGAACTCATAATGGTAACCAAGTATTTTTATAAGTCTTTACAAAGTAATATCATAAAGACTTGGGAGGCTGTTGATGAATTCAAATAAAATAGATCTAAAAAATCTCCCAAAATACACTAAAAAAATTCTCTAGAGGAAAAAGCCTAAAACACACCCAAGAAATAGGGTTTGAGTAAGGAGCCCGAGCCCACGCGCTAGTAACATGGGCTTGAGCAAGTAGCTCGAGTCCATACTCCCTGCATAGGTGAATGGACGCCATGCAGTGCACTAGGCATCTATCCTGTACATGCACGCCCAACACCGAGTATGCACCCCAGCACCCTCGTGGACTCGAGTTGTCATGCCCAAGCCTAGTGTGTTTGGGTACTGGTAGTGCTTTTGGGCCTATTTTCACCTCTAATGATCTTGAATACCTTGCCTGAGCCTAACACTCGCCAATTAATTTTTACTAGACTCCACGCGGGTCTCCTAGTTTTTATATTGATCCAATACATATTATTTTGAGTAGAATATAACTTAAAATACTACAAGGGTGAAATTACATTTCGACTTCTCTCCGCAAAATAATAAGATCATGATTTATAAATACATTATAAATCATTCAAGTCAAAGGTTTATGATCTCTTCATTCTCAACATTTTTAGTATACATATTATAGAGTCTATCTCTCTAAAATATCATTGCACTCTCTCTTTATAAAATTACTGATTTTACCATCCGAAAGTTCTTATGTCTATCAAATGAGACTTTTTACAGATACCACTCACTTGGCTTACCAATCATTACCTACTACTACTATAACTACTGATCACCTGATTTACCAGGCACCACCTGCTACTACCACGGAAACTGATCACCTGACTTACCAATCATCATCTTTTACTACCACAGTTACTGGTCACTTTGCTTACTAGACATCACCTGCTACCATAGTTATTAAACCTGACTCGGGCCGACAGGTTGACCTAGGACTAGGTCGACTTGATGACTGGACCGATTCGGGTAAGATGAAAGACCGGCATGAGCAAAAACCGGTCAACTCGACAAAGACTCATTTTTTTTTTCAATAGGGTTTTTTCTCTTAACCAGAAACCCCTCTTTTTTTATATATTTTTAGTTGGTTATTAATCATTTTCAAAGTTTACTGTATAAATACTAGAAGAATATTTTATTTTTTCAATATAGGATTTGAAATCCTTTAATATATATACTCTATATTCACAAGAAAAAAGTTATGTTTTTCCAATGTGAAATAAAAAACCTTTTAAAATAATCTTTTAAACTTCATTATTTACAACATGTATAGCTTATAATAACATGGATTGTTTCTTAATTTTTTCATATGAAATATTAAAAAAATTTAAATATATTTTTAAAAAATTTTTCGGGTCAACCCGTGTAACCCGGGACTTGGGACCCGGCTCTTTGGTTGGGTCGATCCCCAGGTCGAGTTTGATAATTATGCCTGCTACCACTTATCAACCATCTAAGTTTTTCATATCAAGTCACCAAATATCTTCAATGAACTAAAAGATTAATCAATTATAGAACACATCAGCCTTATTTCTAAATATCTTAGATTTTGAGACTCATTATATTCATACCGTGCAAATACTGTATTATATACTACATTCGCAACATATAAATGAGATTACTCTAGATTATAATTTTAGTATTTGAATCCAAAAAATTAAAAAATATAATACACTTATCTAACCACCAAACAAATCCATTATAATAAAATTACTGTGTTTCCATCTTTTTCCAAACTAAGCTTCACACCAATTATCTCCTTTTAACCAAATTAGCACACCATTTATTTTTGTCATCATTTTAATTTTAACTATAAATATCCTATAAAAAAATTTTTTTCAGAGAATTTATTAATTATTTTTTATATCAATTTAAAAAATAAATACAAATAAAAAAAATATATAAATAACGATATTGTTATTATTTTTTATGGGTGATGTTTTTTTTTACATCTATTTTTTTTTAAGATGATAAAAAAATAACCATTAGTATGACACAGTTAGTTACTGAATAAAGAAGATCAAAGTTATCGGAAGACCAAAGTGTACAACCCGTCAAAGTCAAAGACCTACCAAAAACAAAAGAGAAGAAAATTCTTCAGAAAAAAACTGGCACTGCCCTGGTCGGTCAGCTCTGGTCCCATATCTTCTCCATTAATTAAAGTCTCAGCAAGAACTCATCTTTTCGGGTTCTTTCTATAATTTTCTTTCTGGGGCTTCTGTATTTTCTTCTTAAAAAGAAGAAAAAATGGTTGTGGCAGTGTCAGGCATGGATTCACTTGGTGAAAGAGCAGCAAAGATGAAAGAAGCACTTCAGAAAAGCCAAACTATTACTGATAGTGTTGTTTCAATTCTGGGATCTTTTGATAGTCGTCTTTCAGTTCTCGAGACTGCTATGCGTCCAACTCAGGTGAGTAGATAGGGGATTCTACTTTTTTTGTGATTTTCTGGATGGGTTTTTGTTTGGTTCTTGAGAAAGTGAGGGAAAAGATTGGGACTTTGGGGTTTTTTGATGATAAACTGAAGAACCCAGACGAGATAATTGATCCTAGATGTTAGTGCTTAGTTTATTTTGCAATTGCATTGGCCTGTACTTGTTGTCTGATGTTGATTTATTGTTTGTTTTTTGGTTTATGAGAAAATCGAGGAAAGCTGAAAGATTAGAATTTGGGGTGTTTTTGATCGTTGATTGAAGAACCCGGATGAGATAAATGATTAGTTGGGTGATGATGAGAAAGTTATAAGATTCTTGATTGGATCCTGGTTGCTAGTATTTAGTTTGATTTGTGCTTGCTTGATTGGATCCTGGTGCTAGTGTTTAATTTGACTTGTAATTGAACTGGCTTGTTATTCTTGTTTGGTATTGATTTATGATTTGCTTTTTAGTTGAAGGGATTTGGATCTTGAGTATTAAAATGATCACTGTTGAAGGACCCTAGATGGATGGATTGACTGGTTTTTAGAGACCATTAAATTATACTGATTGTTTTTATTGAATTTAGCTTTGCTTAATCTGGATTTTCGTAGATTAGAACACATGCGATCAGGAAAGCTCATGAGAATATTGACAAGACATTAAAGGCTGCAGAGGTTATATTGACACAGTTTGATGCTTCTCGGCAGGTTGGTTTCATCAATTACCACAATTTTTGCTTCCCTGCTTTATTTTTAAATCACTACTCTTGAATTGCTAATGTATTTCCTTTTCCTGTTTCCATGTTTCATTATGCTTGCTTATGCCTATACCTTACTCACCCTCAAGATTAGCTTGATCAAAGAGTTTCTGTGCGTTTCTGTTCAATTGCTAGACTAAGGTGTTGTGTCTCAAAAAATAGGATTCTAGGACTTTTTTAGTTGGCAAAATAGATTTTGGTGCTGTTCTAACATTTCCCATTGTCATGCTCGTAGGTGTTTTTTTTTGTTGTTGCTGTCTTTACTTTTTTAATTTCTTAAGGCTCAAACTTGATGCCTTAACTGATTTTATGTCCTTTTTAATTTCCATTTTCTCAAGATCTACTTTTTCCTTGATGATGTATAGTGTTTGATGTTTAGAAATCTTTCACTCTTTGGATGCACATTTCCTGCTTATGATTGTTGATATCATTATTACTTCAATATGTAGGCAGAGGCTAAAATACTTAAAGGACCACATGAGGACCTAGAAAGTTACCTAGAAGCAATTGATCAGTTAAGAAGCAACATTCATTTCTTTAGTGGCAACAAAGGCTTCAAGAGTAGTGATGCAGTTCTCAATAATGCAAATAGCTTACTTGCTAAGGCTATTTCAAAGTTAGAGGATGAGTTTAAGCAGTTGTTGGCATCGTACAGGTATGTTTTGTCAAATTGATGCTTTTCACATTGCATGCTTGGTACTTTAACTGGTGCATTGCTAATTCTTCTGCCTTTTTTTACCAACTGGTGCTTCTATTTTACACTGATGATATTTAATATTCCTCTATGTGTCAACTGGTAGTTATCTGTGGTAATGTACTCCTTATGATGTTGGAAAGAAAGCTGGTTCCATGAGACATTGCTTGCTCCAGCTTGCTCATCTCACAGCCAACAAGCGTGCATGTTCTCAATGACTTTTTAAGTTTTACTGGCTTATGATAGGCCTGTATAGATTAACATTGGGGATATCTGATGTCAGATAGAATAAGTTCTGGGGGTATTTGCTGTGCAATCTATTGTCACTCTTTTTTGTGACCACATAATTTAATTATTTCTGAAGGATCGCATTCATTTCATTAAACAACATTCAAGATGAATTCTGTTTACTTCTCTTCATCATCTGTTTATTTTGTTTAAGACATTTATATATGGTGCATAATTGATATTAATATCTCTAGCAATTCAGGATAGGATGTGGTTGGTAATGACCTATGGATGCACTTTATCTGGTCAGGGAACTTAGGTTTGTTCATCTCAAAAGGTTATTGATTTATTTTTTCTAAATTCCAGCAAGCCCGTGGAACCTGATCGTCTCTTTGAGTGCCTCCCTGAATCATTGCGACCATCCTCAGAATCACCTGGAAACCTTTCTAGTGGCAGGAATCATCATCATGAGCACCAAAATGGTGCTTCAGAAACTGGTGGCTTCAAACATCTTACTCTCATACCTCCAAGGATTTTACCTTTGTTGCATGATTTAGCCCAACAAATGGTTCAAGCTGGGAACCAACAACAATTACTTAGAATTTACAGGTAAATAGCTTTGTCTTTCGATGAGTTATGTGACATGGAATATTATTTGCACTCTGAGCTGCTCTGACCTCCATGAGATATGTATCCATCCATTAGTTGCTTGCTCCAGCTAAGTCAATTTTGCAAAGCTTTAATATGACATTAGTGTTTTCTTACCACTTTAAAGAGTAGTCTGCTTGAAATCTAACTAGAAGAGCTTCTAATTTCACCTAGCTGAAGAGATGCAAGCTTATAGAAAATAACAATCTTTCAATGATTCTGTGGCACTGCATGATACCCAAGCCAGCCTTGTCAATATCAGCTAGCATTTAATGCATTTAGCAACATGATTTGACTTGATAGTTTAAATAGGAAGACACCGTATCAAATTGACCACTTTTTTGTTTTCTTTCAGGGATTCCCGATCTTCAGTCATGGATGAAAGCCTTCGCAAGTTGGGCGTTGAAAAGCTGAGCAAAGAGGATGTTCAAAAGATGCAATGGGAGGTCTTGGAGGCCAAGATTGGGAATTGGATTCATTTCATGCGCATTGCTGTAAGGACTTTGTGGACTTGCATGATTGTTTGCATGTTGTACTTCCTAGTATCTAAATATGTTTTGAGCAGGTCAAGGTCCTGTTTGTTGGAGAAAGAAGAGTCTGCGATCAAATATTTGAAGGGTTTGATACTCTCCTTGATCAATGTTTTGCTGAATGTACTGCTAGTAGCGTCGCCATGCTTCTTAGTTTTGGGGATGCAATTGCCAGAAGCAAAAGGTCACCTGAGAAGTTATTTGTACTTCTGGACATGTATGAGATAATGCGAGAACTACATTTAGAGGTATGGTTTATGCTACATATGTTCCAAGAATGTGATATGTTTACTTCCTGTAACTTTGTTCTATTTTGCATGAATGAAATAAGAAACCATTATGTCTAGCAGAAATTGCATCAATCTTCAATCGTATATCAGTTCTTTCTTTCTCTACCCCCCTCCTTTCTGTGGACCAAGTTTGACTCCTATTCTTAATTTGCTCTTACTTTGCTGAAGGAAAATGAAAGTTTATTTTCACTGTTACTAAAGTTTAGATCCTTATTTTCCCAGGCTTTCCATGTGGTAGGTTTTTAGTATAATTGAATCAAACACCTAAACACACATCTGCATCTGACCCCAATTTGATCTATATATGCTACTGATTCATGATAATTTTGTGGATGCAAAAATTTTAAGATATATGATACATTCCACATTTGCCTTAGATGCCAGAATAGGTGTTAATGCATGAGTTGCAATCAGGGCAATGAATATTTTGAGAAACATGCAGTATTGTAAATATACAACATGATTTTTATCAACTACAAATTCTTTTGCAGATTGAGGCAGTTTTTGGTGGTAAAGCTTGCAATGAAATCAGGGAATCCACATTTGGTTTGACAAAAAGGCTTGCCCAGACAGCTCAAGAAACCTTTGGTGATTTTGAAGAAGCAGTTGAAAAAGATGCCACAAAAACTGCTGTTCTGGATGGGACTGTTCATCCCTTGACAAGTTATGTGATTAACTACGTGAAATTTCTCTTTGAGTAAGTTCTGCTGACCATTCTTTTGATCTTCTAGTTTCTTCATTTAGCTGGTTCCGCCTGTTCACTTTTAGTGCTGTATCGTTTTTTAACTTGAAGCTATATGATGCAGTCACAATAATGACTGACTAGGCCTCCATATTGTTTTTTTTTCCAGTGATCAAACAAAATATTTCTTTGCTCAGCTATTGACGTTGAGCAAACATATTTTATTCTCTAAAACACTCCTAACCTTTTTTTTTTTATTGTTTCTTTTTTAATAAATTGTCCCCATGCTGCTGGATTTAACATAAGATATGTTCACATTATTACCCTGAAAACTGTGTATTAAACCTCTGCAGCTATCAATCAACCTTGAAGCAACTCTTCCAAGAATTTGAAAGCAGTGGCGAAACAAGTTCACAGTTAGCAACTATAACAATGCGGATAATGCAGGCTCTTCAAACCAATCTGGATGGGAAATCTAAGCAGTACAGAGATCCAGCTCTGACTCACTTATTTCTCATGAACAATATTCACTACATGGTCAGATCTGTGCGCAGGTTTGTCATGCTTTATGTATTCTGAGAGCTCTTTAAAGTTTACTAGCTCTGCTTGTAGGCATGTTTCAGTGCATAATTTTTTGTTTTCAGATCAGAAGCCAAGGACTTATTAGGGGATGATTGGGTTCAAAGGCATAGAAGGGTTGTGCAGCAGCATGCAAATCAATACAAAAGGAATGCTTGGTCAAAGGTGTTGTTCTGTTTGCCAATTAAATGAACTGCCTGACAACGGCCGAACTCTCAAATAGTTTTTGTTGATATCGTATAGTCTTGATAGTTTAGACAATTGAGGTAGTTAAAGACAAAAAATGCCCTCAGGGTGCCAGAAGCCTTGTTGACTAGATCTACAAGAAAAAATGTGTTTGCTAGTCAAGATGATTTCAACATAAAAGAAATATAACGAGAAGATATAGGTACAGGCAGTTGGCATAACATCATAATAACCAAGGCATATGAAAGAAAAGTTTACAACAAGGGAACTTTTGTCAAAGATGGAACAAAGATGTGTGTATATTTTCTTACGAGAAAGAAAAATAGATTTGTTGAGAGAGCTTGCCTTTTATTTATTAAGTTCTATTCATACAATGAAAAGACCTATAGAGTAAAGTAACTGGGTTTTGGTGTTACTAAACCATGGATTTTCAGATACTTCAATGTCTCTCTACGCAAGGCCTAACCTCCTCATCTGTGGGAGGAGGTTCTGCTGTATCTGGTGAGGGAGGAAGTGGCAGTGGAGCCTCAAGAGGGTTGATCAAAGACAGGTCAATATCAGTTTACTTTCTTCTTGAAACAACCTTATATTCTTTTCATTTCCATATTCACAAGCTTTTCTGACCTGGGTGGAGAAGTGTGTTATGTGATCAGATTCAAGACTTTCAATATCCAATTTGAGGAGCTTCACCAAAAACAATCTCAGTGGACTGTTCCTGACACTGAGTTGCGAGAGTCACTAAGACTTGCTGTCGCTGAAGTCTTGTTGCCTGCCTACAGATCCTTTATAAAACGCTTTGGGTATGTTCTGTCCTGTTATGTTTGCAACACAGATACATATGCTTCTTGATATTCTTGTAGATTTGAAGAAACATATCCATCTTTTATAATATGCTTCTTAAATGCAAGAGAAGAATGAAGTACATGCACAAGTTAAGTTGGTCTGAAAATATTGATATATGTATATTAGGGTGTCAACTTGAATTTGGGTACCTGAAAACTGAACAGAACCAATCTGAATTGGTTGTTTGGTTTGGTCTTTTTAATGTTCAGATTTTCTCCTGGTCACGCTCATTTGTGGGTGATGAGGGGCCAGGAAATGTTATTTTTTGTGTCATTCTTTTCCCATCTGTTTGGAAGCTCATTTCAGTTTCTGGCTCCAAACTACCTTGATTATGGCTTCCCCTTTTCAATTCTGAATGTTATAATATCTCGGTGCTGGTGCTGCCACTACACCAAAGATTGTGCGAAACCCCCACTTTCCATTGTATCGTGGATCTCTAATTTATATCATTTCCACCATTTTGTTGCAGGCCTCTGGTTGAGAGTGGGAAGAATCCTCAGAAGTTCATTAGGTACACAGCTGAGGATCTGGAAAGAATGCTGGGGGAATTTTTTGAGGGGAAGACCTTGAATGAACCCAGGCGGTAAAGCTTGACACTCACTTGGATTAGTGACCTCATGCTCCGGTAAGACACGCAGTGCACTTGTCCTTCACACGTTGTTACAGTGGCACTACTGCCTTTTGTGCAGATCATATGGTGTTATGATGGGGTCTTGTGTATCAATGTACCATTTGTAAAGGCTGTGAATAAATGTATTCTTTCTATTTGATTTTAAGAGAAATAAGGTCTTTTTTTGCCCTAGCTTGTGCTATTGGCTAAGATGGCCATTGTATTGATGAAATAGAGCGGCTTTTTCCCATTTCCCAATTATGTAGAATTTATTGTGGCGATGCATTGTATACAGAATCACCATTGCTGCTAGTGCATTATCTTTTTTCTCCAGCAAGATCATTAAATGCTGCCGCAAATTACATGTTTTTTGTTTTTCACTTTACAAAAAAAAATAAAAATAAAAAATCGTATCGGGTTGAAACATAGTATGATTTGAGAAATTTTATATTATACAAGCTGTAATTATTGGATATCTACAAGAGAGACGCATAAAAGAAGGGAAACAGGAGAAAAAAAAACATTTCTTTTAATACAAAAGATATATATATATTTTTTTTGTGGAATTGGATATAATTTCTCGGTCTCCTGTCTATGTTGCAAGTATAGCATCATAAAAGTTTTCCATATGATTTAGTGTTGTTTCCCCCACTTTTACAAGTTGGTGGATGATTTTAACCCATGATCTTAAGATTTTAATGTCTCGAGGAGTAATCCCAGCCATATCAATAGAGCATCTATTCCACCAGGTCCAAACACCATCCTTCCAAGAAAAGTTCAACCGGCCGCCAAAATAGAAAAGGACAGATGGACCAGGTTTTGCCACGTGGAAAACAAACTTAGCCACTACCGATATTCTTGAAATACCGTTAGTCCGTTACTTGATGGTTGTTTGGTGTTCTCTGGTTCTTATTGAAAGAAAAGTCTGTCCTCACTTTCCCACTCTTTCTATAACCGATTCTTGTTTGGTTTCCTAGAAAATGAGGATGGATAATAATATCTCGCAAAAGGGTACGTAAATGTAAAATTTTCTTGCTGAATCTTTTTTCTAGTTTGATTTGGTTTTGGTGACGAATGTTTCTTGATGATTGCTGATCATTCGCTTTAAAAAATATTTGTGGGTTTTGAAGATGAGGAGGATGAGACGAGGGAATGTTGTAGAAAGGGAGCATGTCAAGAAAACCTCTTTCTGAAGATATAATCCCTCACATTCTCAACTTGTGAGTTTTCTTTTCTTTTCTTTGCTTTTAATTCTGTGTTAGAATGCTATATATTTTGGTTGGATAAAGTTATGTTTTGTTAGAGACTATGGTTGTGCACCAAATGTAGGAAAAAATTATCGAAGTTTTTTCGATTACCATTTTGATCAGTAAATATATTGTTCTGAAGTTTATTTCCGTAGCAATTGAGCAACTGTAAAGGTTATAGTGTATGTTTACTTAACAATCTTATGCAATCTGGACTCCTTTGAAGGCAGGAATGGAAATTAGGCTGTGTTTTGTTTCAATGGCAAGAAATGTATATGCGTTCTATACATTAGTGGTGGTTAAATGGGAGAAGAATGGAAGGGAAATTACTGTTTTCCATGACGATGGAAGTTCATACGATGTAAAATTATGTTATTGTTCAAGACTCTTTATCAATCATTTCAAAATGTTCATCAAAGTTCTTTCATTGATTGTTTCAGATATGGGTCTCGTGCCACGCCTCGAGACTTTGAAATCTATGCTCCAAATGCTTCTTTTGAAGATCCGCTCATGTGTGCTCATGGGTATGCAAATCTTGTAGTTTTACTAGTGAAGTGAAACATAGACTTTTTGATTCTTAGAACTTTAAACACTTTGCATCACAGAGAACTGTTTGCAGTCATGAAACCGGATCGATAAGCAGAGTTCGGTGGTAATAATGAGTTCAGATGTAGTTTGACGGCGCTCCTCAAAATTGTCAGCCTTCTGTAGGAAGTGAACATTGATCATTTTATGCAGTGAGCAGATTTTTCCTTTTCCATTGATCCCTATTTGGTCATCTTCAAATGGAGAATTTGTTGCTAAACCTCCATGCAATTTTCCAATAAATCACCCCTAGTTTATTGATCAGAATCATTAGTTTGTTGCTTGTTTTAACCAGAGAAATGTTGTGGGAATGAATGCCTTTGAATTGTCTTCTTCTGCTGATTTTATGATTCCACAGGGTGAAGCAGATCAAATCAGCTTTCTATTCAATTTCTAAGGTACTATATTTTCTGTATCAGTAATAATCTTCTTCTTTGTAAATATCAAATTAATTTGAATTTATTTTTCTGATTTTTCTAATCATACACTATGATTTTCTAAACTCTTTCTCCCTCTTGGATTTTGATCTTATCATTATGTCTAAACTTCGAGAGGCATATACATTCTTGTTTGATGTTTAGTGCTAGTGTTGAATCATGTAATAAATTGAAAAAAAAAATTGTAATTGCTTTTCAGGTCTTTAGTGAATCAGGAATCGTTGAATACAGTGTGAAAGAAAAAGCGATATTGTCAGCAGGAAAGCAGGAGGTTCAGAACTTATTTTGCAATCACTCTTCATGAATTTTTCCAGGTTTGGCTATTGGAATAGAAATTTGAAGCTTTACATGATACATTTGCTTCAGATATTAATTGACAGCAAACAGCACTATAAGTTCCTTGGAAGAAATATAGATTTGATATCACTCATTAAGCTATACATCGAGGATGGGAAGGTAGTTCGCCATGAAGATTGGTATGCTCTACAGATACCTATGCAGAATTATCCATAATTGCGACTTATGCTCATGTTAAATTCAGTGTTACTTTGTACAGGTGGTACAAGAAGCCAATTGGAAACAGAGAAACAATCAGGTTTCCTCTGGTTGGCCACTTAATGGAAACACTTCGCCGAGGATCAATGCTTGCAGCTCATTCTTTGATGGGATTCGGAAAGGACCCCTCCACGTAAAGTTACTCTTAGAATCAAACAGATACATCGTGTTTTTCTTCTGCTAAACTTGTGTTCATGTTTTTATGTATTTCTTGCTTAATCATGCCAGCAAGCCATATTATTGTCTCTAGCTATATGAGTCTTTACCTAAGTCACTATTGAGCTTGTATTAAATCTGTGCTATTGGTTCTGCTTTAAATTAGCATTACAAGCAATAATCAGCAAAAACAAGTTTGTATTCGAGTATCGTATAATCTCCAGCAGCTTTACATACAACTCTATATTTCATTTTATAATGCATTGCATGTGATGACTGTAAATGAAGTTAGCATTTTTTAACGTCCGTACATACATTATC
>Ga0325404_1005310_pt1 | contig 13577 bp, 9 predicted proteins | sample PopdelMetagenome_18_FD_205664 | JGI IMG/M metagenome (GOLD analysis project Ga0325404, IMG submission 205664) | Populus deltoides microbial communities from Bellville, Georgia, United States - Xylem-Control-R1 | ecosystem: Host-associated > Plants > Phyllosphere > Stem > Wood/Secondary xylem... | reverse complement strand
TGAATTAACATAAAGATAAAAATATTTATTATTATAATTATAAAACTTAACTCAGGAATTAACCCGGGACCAGGATCGAGTTACAAGTTAGGTTGATACTCGAGTTAACATAATAATATAAATTATTATTATTATTATAGTTTTAAAACCAGACTTCAAAATTAACTCAAGGTCAGGCCTAGATCACGATTCAAGTTGACCATTGATACTAGTCAATATAAGAATAAAAATAATTATTATTATAATTTTAAAACTAGAGAGTTAATTTGGATCAAAGGCTAAATTGACCATAACTTCAGTCCACATAAAAAAAATAATTATTATACTTTTAAAATCCTACTCAAGGATTGACCCGAAGCACTCCTCTAGTCATGGACCCGAGGCACTAGTCTAGTCATGGACTGAGTTAACTATTAATCCGAATCAACATAAAAATATAAATAATTATTATTATAGTTTTAAAATCCAACTAAAAAATCAATCTGAAACAAGGTTCATGTAAAGTCAAGTTGACCCAATTTAAAAAAAAAATCAAAAAAACCTATTTTTAACTTTGTTTTATTTTTATGGTGATAGAGTCACTAATTTACTTGAATTTTTAACCGGATCAAATCGGATCAATCCTTTCTTTATTATTTCTTAAACCCAAACCAGTTCAAACCTCGAGTCGATCGAGTCTTGCCTAGTGTCTATCAAACAAAAAATCAGGCAAATTATCTGGTCTAATCCAAAGCACACCAAACACAGGTCAAGGCACACCAAACACCGGTCTAGACAGTAATTTGTCCAGTCCTATCCGGTCCAACCAGTACTTTATGATACCACATACTAAATACTACCCAAAAGGACACTATATGCATTTATTCACTACATTTTAAACGATAATTGAAGGTAACCAAGTTGGTGACACATAATAAGAGAAAATTAGTCAGAATCCCCTTGCTGAGAAAGAAATGTTATCGAGTAAAAGTGATACCAAACACAACCAAAAAGCTTCAATCGTCAGGATACAAATTTTAAGGGGAACTAGATTCAGTTTACGCAATCTTTTATATACATTGTCTATTCACTCCTCGATTGACACTGGATGCGTGGGAGCAGCAGCAGAAACTCCATAATACAGCATGGACAATCTTCGGAAGAAGAAGAAGGACGCACAAACTTAATTTACGCAAAGTAAATAATCTCTTTGTTCTGGAACATGGTACCTGCAACAGCCAACTAAGAAAATCAACTCTACAAGTACTGGCTCACACTGCAGCAATATTCAACTGCATTCATGTGTTATTTTGTTCAGCGGAATAACTTCCAACATGTTTTGTTCAGTGCATCCAATTGCAGTCTACTTTTTCTTAATGGTTTAGCCATCAACTACTAGGTAGTATATAATGTCTGAAAAGAAGGATCAAATCACAGTTTACGAGCAAACAAAAAGTAAACCTGCTCAGAGTGCCATCTCAGCTTGCAAGTCAGCAAGTTCTTCTTCCTCAGCTGTGCGTTTTTTAAGAGCTGGTTTCTTGCCAGCTGGGACGTGCACTGGAGCCGCTGGAGCTGTTGTTGCTGGCTGAAGAAGCTGTTCTTCCAATTCAGCTCCTTCCAGTTCTTCAAGTTCTGCCTCCAATTCATCCTGAAAAGGTCCAACTATTTAGATGCTCTGCCAGATGAAAACTTGTGTGCAATTTGGAGAGATATGCTCTCATAACAGGGTTTAGAATTGAGAGAATTAAAATTTTCCTTGTAAGACACTGACCTCATCAAAATCAGCTGCAGAACCAATGGGGGTTGATAATGCTTCTTGAATCTGTTTCATGTTCTCTGTCTGCTCATTGATCTCATCCATTGTCTTGTCCACATCATCAATATTCCTATAATCCATCATTTTCACATATATTAATCACAAGTACCATACAACTTCATTAATCAGATATTACAACTGCAAATAAAATGGAATGGCACACCAAGTTGAAGCCAAATAAAGATGGCGTTTCCTGTTCACAGTCATTCAAAAAGAAACACTTAAATTGGACAAGAGAACGAGAATCGTAAATATTTTCAGGGTTAAACAAACACTATAAATTTACAATTTGGGCACAGCAACCAGGAAAGTGAAAATATTGCAACCAAAGACAATAAGCAAACCATGAGTGAAGATTCCACTAATAAGTTTAAACTGATATAATCGGTACATACGTTGCTTTCTGCATCGCCTTCATAGCAGATGCACCAGTTCTTAATGCATCTACAGTTTCAGTAGTAGCTTTTGCACCTTCTAGCATTATCATCTGTAAAATTGACATCCAGAGCACAAAATTTAAGGCTCTACCATTCAACCTAAACAGATTTATTAAGATACAGTTGAAAACAAAAGCAAAAGTAAGAACACCAGCTGACCTGATCATGAATACGTAATTGAAAGTTTCCAAGTTGTTCTATTTGCTGCTCATACAGCCTCTTCCTCTTCAAACATTGAATTGCAGCTGGAAAAAAAGCATCATCAATCAGTATTTGACTGAAAAGAACCCAAATTCTGTAAATAATGCTGCACAAGGATTTGTTTTTAAGTTATATATTCATGTAATCGATGTCTGTACGGGGAAATCATTAACAATGGTTCTTCACTTGATTACAGTATCAAGATGATACTCCACATCCATAGTCACATTCAAGAATCCACGATGCTAAAACATAGAAGCACGTCAAAGTCTAATACTGCTCAGTAGAGTTACGAATTTCAATAAAGGAGTTTTTTTCCAAGACAATATTATCTAAGTAGTACAATTAAAAGAAATATCAATGTCCAATGTGAATATCAGAAACATGAAAATCAATGAAGATATGAAATCTAGAGTTGGATAACTTCGTCTCTTGATGTTCCGTGAAAAAACAAAGAGGGCACAATGACAGATAAAAAAAGCAGATGAAGTATCTATTTAGCAATAAAAATGCAAAGATATAAAACAGCAGCATATATCTGCCAATTTTCAGTAGCCCACCAAGTAGACTTGCATATGCATTGTAAAGTAAAATGGATAACACAAAGGAAAAAAAATAATAATTAAAGGAAACGATCAAACCAACCATAAATGGTTACTATGATGTAGCATTATCATACCCCTTTTGTTCTTCCCTCTAGTGAATTCCTTAGCCTTTTCAACTTCGGCCGCTGCCTTTTTAACTAGAACCTTCTCCTTTTTCTCTAGCATTTCAAGTGTCTATATAGAGCATTGACAGCTTAGTTGAAAAAAAAAAAGGAATATTTTTACAGTACAAATAAAAAATCCAATTAACACATAAATATTAAACCTGGTTGAATCAATCATAAACAATAACAATCTAATAATGATAAAAACATGTACACAATAATAATAATTTTTTTTTTTAAATGAAATCTATCAAACTACGGGGAAAAAAGATAAAAATAAAAGGAAAATAACCTCGTTTAATTTGTCTAACGAAGTAAGGGCATTGGTTTCCTGCTTAGGTTTTCCAAATAAGCGGTTAAACATGGTGGATTGTGTTAGGTTTAAGAACCCTGCCTGCCCGTCTGCCTCGCGATCTACTGTATTGCAAACACAAAATTCAACGTTAGAATGTCAAATCAAGCCCCAATTCCAAGAATCAAGACCGATCGATCGACAATAAACTCAATTCAATAAGAGATAATGATAGAAACAGACCTGTGAAAATCGAATCGAGGAAGATCGAATTCAGATATTAGGGCTTTTGATGATGGACACGTTGACGAGAGAATACAGAGAGAGAGGGAGGGAGGTTTTGTTTTGGGGAAATTTTTTTTTTTATTTTTTTTATTTCCCTCAAGCGTGATGTTCTTGTGTAGGAGAGGAAAGGGAAGATGTTTGGCTGGCCTGTTTCTTCACGGCGTTTCAGGTCATTTTCTTTTGTCGGTCCCACTTATCATTATTATTATTATTATGATATAAAATCTGTAATTATATATGAATATCAATTATAATTTCTAGACTTGTGGCTATTGGTTTAATCTTTTGGATTTTCATGACATTTAAATTTTTTAGTGCGTTTCATGTCATTTTCTTTTGTCGGTCCCACTTATTATTATTATTATTATTATTATTATTATTATTATTATTATATAAAATCTGTAATTATATATGAATATCAATTATAATTTTTTAGACTTATGGCTATTGGTTTAATCTTTTGGATTTTCGTGACATTTCAATTTTTTAGTGTGTTTTAATATTTTTTTATTATTTTATTCTATATATTGAAAAATATATAAATTTTTCATATAAGTTTTATTCTGAATATATATATTCTTATTTATTCTTTATTTTTTTAACATATTATCAACACGATCCCTCTAATTAATTTATATTAAAATCTTAAAACATATGAACTTTTATGTTACATTACTTATATCAATTTCAATTTTTTTTTGTTAGTGTTCATATTTTATGGAATATATTTGATTTTTTGACTTATTTTGATAAAAAAAAAATTCATTTTTACTCATCAAGATTTAAAATTTTTTAAGAACTAGTATTGTAATTTTCTAAAGAATTAAATAAATTAAATATAGTTCTTGAATAACTAGTATTTCTAAAGAACTAAATAAATAGAAGTCTTAAAAGGCTATTTTTTCTTTTATATTTATGATTTTATTTAATAAGTTAAATTTTTTTATATAGATAACATCAAACCTGACAAAACTTGAATTTACTGTTCTTGATATCTCTGAGAATAATTATTTGTCATGGATCCTTGATGTTGAGATTCAACTAGAAGCTATGAATCGTAGACACTATCAAAGAAGAAAATAACACATCCTTGTAATATTGAGCAAAAGTAATGATTTTTATTCGCCACCATTTCCATGAAGAATTAAAAGTTGAATATCTCACAATAAAATATCATCTTGTTCTGTGGCAAAATCTAAAGGAAAGATATGACTACCAAACTTTTACCATACTTCATCAAACTCGTCATGATTGATTGCACTCGAGGTTGCAAGATTTTAAATCGGTTAGTGAGTATAATTCTGCTCTTTTTAAAGTTATCTCACAACTGAAATTATGTGGTGAGAATATCACAAAAGACCAAATATTAAAGAAAACATTATCTACTTTTCATGTCTCAAATATTGTCCTATAGCAACAATATAGAAAATGTAATTTCAAGAGGTACTCGGAACTAACTTAATGTCTTCTTGTGGCTGAACAAAACTAATGAGCTTTTAATGAAAAATTATCAATCTCATCCCATAGGTTCTAAACCATTCCCTAAAGTGAATGAGACTTTTATCCAAAAGACAAAAAAGAACCAAGGATATAGATATGGAAAAAATAAATGGAAAAGAAGAAGAGATAATCCTTCAAAAGGCAACCCACCATACCAAAAGTGAAGATATAATGAACCCAAATAGAGAGGAAAGAATTTGCATGCATATGAAGATAAGTGTCATGGGTGTGGTATGCATGATCATTGGTCTTATATTTGTCGCTCGTCAAAACATCTTACAAATTTATATCATGTCTCTCTAAAACCAAATGTAAATGAACTAATTTTATTCATAAAGATGATTTTGAAGGTCATAATATTTATCTTGATGTTTATAATTTCTTTGAAAACACAGATAAAACAAATAACATGCTTAGTAGTGAAATCCTTATGGATGATTAATATTTTTCATTTGTATTAGAATATTTATCTTATTGTATTTTTAATAAACAATTTCAATTTTATTTCAGTTAAATAATAAACTTTAATTATATTTTGAATAGAAACGTGACTTTTCATGATGAAGATTTATGTATGGCAAAGAGTGCAACAACGAACACAATTCTCAAGGAAAAGAAATACTTTGAATATTTGACATTAACCAAAGCTAATGTCACTACAATATTTGTGTGTTTGAGTGGGAGCTGTGATGATTTTTTTCCAAAAAAAACATGTATTTTTTACTTTTAGAAGGTGTGATTCCTGCTTTAAAAGGGTTACACTTTTGAAAAAAAGCCACCATACCTCCCACCTAAACACACACTAGGTCCAACATACATGATTAAAGGCTTTAAAAGAGCTAATATTTTGTTACAAAATAACACAAAACTAGGCATCAAAGATGCATTATATTCACATGAGTCCAGAAGGAATTTACTCAATTTTAAAGATATATGTGCTGATAGTTATCATATTGAAATAATAGATGAAACCTATTGAAACAAATGTTGTGATAGATTATTTCATATATTTCAGGCAAGAAGTTTGTACTTGAAAAATTACTTGCTTTTTCTTCTGGAATTTATTATACAATCATGAAATCTATCGAAACAAATACACTAGAAGTGCTCCGACCTAAAAATATTTATGCTTTGGCATGATCAACTTGAACATCTGAGATCAATAATGATGAGACAAATTATTGAAAATTTACATGGGCATCCTTTAAAGAACCTGGAGATTTTTTTATCAAGTGAAAATCTATCTGCTACATGTTCTTAAGATAAATTAATTACCAAATAATATCCATAAAAAAGGTTGTTATAGAATCACCATTTTTTCTCAAAAGAATTCAATGAGATGTATGTATTCATCCAACATGCGGACCTTTTAGATGTTTTATGGTATTGATCGACATATCAAGTAAATGGTCACATATTTGTTTATTTTCTAGTTAAAATATCGTGTTTGCTAGATTATAGTGGAAAATGCTAGTGAGTTTACTTCTCAAGCATTTGATAATTTTTGCACTTTTATTGGAATTGTTGTTGAACATCTTGTTTCTCATGTACATACTCAAAATGGTTTAGCATAATTATTTATAAAGCGCCTTCAATTAATTGCTAGACCATTACTTATGAAATCAAAATTCCTTACATATGTTTGGGGATATGCTACATTACATACTACATCATTGGTTAAAATTAGACTAAGTGATTACCATAAATATTCTCCTTTACAACTTGTTTTTGGTATACCATAATTATATTTCATCTATGAACTTTTGGTTGTGTGGTATATGTGCCTATAACACCCTCATAAAGGACTAAAATGGGTTCACAATGTAGAATAAAAATTTATGTTGGTTTTGATTCTCCATCTATTATTAGACTCTTTGAACCTTTGATTGATGATGCTGTTAAGGCATGTTTTGAAGACTATCATTTTGATGAGAATATTTTTTCATTATTAGAGAAAGAAAAGTTAGTGCCTAAAGCATAACAAAAAATTACTTAGAATTACCTGAAGTTATCTCATTTTGATCCAATGATAGATTAATGTGAACTTGAAGTTCAAAAGATAATTCATTTACAAAAGATTGCAAATCAATTACAAGAGTTTTTACTAATAGTAAAAAGGTGGTTAAATCTCTTCTAGTTGTAAATGCTCCATCTGGAATTGAAATCTCTTAAGGAAAAAAAAAGCAATATAGTAGAAAATAAATATATACCGTGAAGTGCGGAATACATGATGGTGCTAAGGAAAAAAAATCCTAGAAAATAAAAATTACAATATATAGATTATTGCACTCCTGAAGATTCCTCATCCATAAAACAAACAATAAATATTATATCAAGATCATCTTCTAATATTGATCCTCTTGAAGAGAGACCTCTTAAAGAGATATCTTCTAAAGAGATCCAAGTACCTAGAAATAATAAGATCTCCATAAACTATGTTCATATAAGAGAGATTTTGGATCAAAATAAAATTATCATAAATGACGTATTTGTATTTAAGGTTGCTTTTGGCACCACCAAAAGTGATGATGAAATTGAACCACAAACTATCGAAGAATATAGACATAGAAATGATTGACCAATATGAAAAGAAGTAGTCTAAACAGAGTTAAACTCATTTGCAAAACACGAAGTATTTGAACCTATAGTTCATACACCTAAAGGTGTTATATTTGTTGGATATAAGTGAATTTTTATTAGAAAATGAAATGATAATATTGAAATTGTTCGATACAAGGAATGACTTGTTGCATAGGATTTCTCACAAAGACTTGACATTGATTATGAGGAAATTTATTCTTCAATTATGGATGTAATCACTTTTAGATTTTTTATTGGTTTACTAGTCTTAGAAACTCTATATATGTGTTTAATAGATGTAGTTACATAATATTTATAAGGATCATTAGATAAGGATATCCATATGAAAATCCCTGAAGGATTCAAAATTCCTCAAGCCTTTTATGATAAACCAAAAGGTGTTTATTTTATTAAACTACAAAAATCTTTTTATGAGTTGAAGTAATTTGGTTGAATGTGATATAATTGTTTTAATAAGTACCTTTTAAAAAAAGAGTTTGAGAATAATGAGATTTACCCATGCATTTATATTAAGAAAACCACATCTATATTTGCTATTATTACTGTATATGCTGATGATATAAATCTTGTTGGTACTCCTGAAGAGCTCATAAAAGCTGCAACCTATTTGAAAGATGAATTTAAGATGAAAGATCTTAGAAAGATATTTTTTTTTGTCTTGGTTTACAAATTGAACATTCATCAAATGAAATATTTATCCATAAATTAACATATACAAAAAAGATCATGAAGCACTTTTATATGGAGAATGCTCATCGTTTGAGTACACCTATGGTTGTTCGTTCACTTGATGCGAAGAAAGATCATTTTCGACCGTTAAAAGAGGATGAAGAAATTCTTGTTCTAAAAGTACTATATCTTAGTGTTATTGGAGCACTCATGTATCTTGTAAATTGTACAAGACTAAATATAGCTTTTGCAGTCAATTTATTGGCAAGATACAGTTTCACTCCCACAAAAAGACACTGGAATATGATCAAACATATACTTTGCTATCTCCACAGAAAAACTAAAATAAGATTATTTTATAGTGGATCAAATTTAAAATTGATTGGGCATGCAGATGCGGGTTATCTCTCTAATCCATAAAAAAAAATTACAAACAAGTTATCTATTTATCTATAGAGATATTGTAATTTTTTGGAGATACATCAAACAAACATTAATGACTACTTCATCAAATCATTCAGAAATTATTACAATCTATAAACCAAGTTGAGAATGTATATGGCTAAGGTCAATTATTCAGCATATAATAAAAAAAATATGGATTGTTCACCAATAAAGATAATCCCAAAATATTATTTGAAGATAATGTTCTCATATTAAATTATACCTCATTGTTTATATCCAATTGAAGTTTTTTATTATTTTCACTCCAGTCATTAAAATTTTTTATTTTATTTTAGTCATTTTGAGTTATGCTTTTATGGTTTGTGTGTTGAGTTTTGTTTCACAGTACATGTTATTGCATATACGATGAGGCAAAGATTGTTAATACATTACATTAAAAATTGATATTACCAAATACAATTATAGGGTTAAGTTATAAAAAAACTTAAAATAACATGGACCGATGTTAGCATAAAAAACCTGTTTTTCATTTTTAATGTTTAAATAGCATGACATTCTATACTTTGGTCCTTATAGTTTTTTTTTTACTTTTCCGTTATAAATATTTATTTTACATTTTAATCCCCAACTATTGATAAAAAAGAGAGAATGTCACTTAAAAATATAAAGGAGAGAGAAAGCTCGAGGTGGCCAAATTATGGCCACTACTAACTTCGATTGTGGTATCTATGAATTCATCTTTAAAAGAGAAACTTAATGGAAATGGTTCATACCTTCAATGATGTTGATGAAAAGAATATTAGAGCTCGAAAAATACTTCTGATTTGATTTAATTCTAAGTTTTGGAAATGGTTCATACCTTCAATTAAATTGTGTTTTATAGTTAGAAATGAGGTTTTAAATGTCCATAAGGTATTTCTTTCATGCTTTTTTTTTTGTTAAGAATTTTTTGTTTTTATAATCCAAAAAATCTAACCTTAGTTTTTTGACCATTTACAATGATCAAAAATTATTACATCGAAAATTATTACAGGTGGACGATGCCACCTTTTAAAAGGAAATTATAACCTAGGCTTTAAAGCCCAAGTGCACGAGTCGGGACTTTTAGGCCTACACGCACCCGTGTTTGATTCTTTAGTCATTCCTCTTCTATTTTATTTTTATTTTTTTAATATCTTAAAATAAAATCCTATTAATATATATTTTAAAAATTATTCTATCATTTTATGATTTTAAATAAGAATTGAGTTGTAATATTTTTATTATGATTATACATAAAACTACCAACCTTTCAAAATAATTACATGTGAATATTCAATTAGAATAAAATATATATTTCTAGTTTTTTAATTGTCTATTTTTATATTATTTTCTAGAACTACTTATTCTTTTATTTTTCATACAATCACATAACAATAATCAAAACATTATTATTTTTTTTGTTTCTTGATACAAATTTCTTTATATACCATGATAAGTTTTTATTTGAAAAACCATGCTTCTAATAATAATAAAAAAAAACATGTTTATGCCAAACTTACACTTAAAGGAAATGGTTTTTTTACTGTAGAAATGACATGATTGAAATTTTCTCCAATTGTTTTACAATGTTGGTGGCAAATCTGTAATTTTTTATATTTTTTAGAAAATAAGTTTTTTCTATATTTGTTTTCTCTTTATACTTGACATTTTCATTATTTTACACTTGATTTATTTATCACCATTTGTTTTTTCTTATCTTCATTTTTTTGTAATATTTTTTTAGTTTTTCCTTTCTTTCTTTACTGTTCTTTTTGGAAAAAAAAATATTGTTTTTTACTTTTTAGATTTAGAATATTTATCACTCTACACTTGACCTATTTATACCCTTCTTTTTATTCTTACCTTCATTCTTTTGTAATTTTTCTTCTTTTCTTTCTATTGTTTTTGAAAAATTATTATACAAAGCCTAAGGAAATGGTGTGTTAATGTAGCAATTACAACATTGTTTTATTTTTCTACTAGGTTAAAACTAAACTTAAGATCTTACATGTTTTTATTGACGCATAAGATCTTTACTATATTATATTATATATAAATATCAACTTTTTAATTCACAGTTTTTTTTACTTGCTATTAAAAATAAAATACGTTAATAACATTTACACATTAATTCTTTTGCATTAAAAAAAATTACTCACCCTGCAGCTAGGTGAGTCGTATAGATGCACGTTAATATTTTTTTTTTTGTATTTATTGGCACATAAGATTCTTGATTTATTTAGTTAAATACATGTATAAGCTTTTTTTTTTTATAATTAATATTTTTGTTGTAAAAAATGCATTTAAAAAGGTTGCATATTTATTTGTTTTGAAAAAAATATCCAACCAGCAGCGAAATGAAATCAAATAACTGGTTATAAAACTAAAATAAATGGTCTAAATTTGCTTCCTTCACTTGGATTTTTAAAAAATATAAAAGACTTCATGTATAAAGCACCAAAATATCAAAGAATCAACCACTTGCAACAACTATTCATCAACCAATAAATCTTCAAAAAAAATTACCGTTGATAAATAGAAAACATCACGACCATGGTATTTATCGGTTATGAAACCAAGTGAAATTTCTTGGACTCTCTCCTTGATGTTGAGGTAATAAAGTTCGTAAAGTGATTGTGTCAAATCTTCAAGAACTTTAGCCAGTCTTGTTTAAGTTCCTGAAATCTTGAGGCTCAATGGTAGCCTCGAACATGGTCAACTTTTCCAAATCTTGAAGCAAAATGTTAGCCATGGTTACGACTCCGTTTGCAAAAATATCGCATGGAGCAATGACTGTTGGCTTCGGGAACGTGAGTCTGCTCATCCACTGGCTCCAGCAAGTTTGGCTCCAGCAAGTTAACTTATTAGGCTACCCAAACAAGGTATAGCTTGATGGAGCCAAACTGTTAAGAATCCAAGCAAGGTATAGCTTATTAGGCTCCAAGAAGAAACAAAAGATATATACCACGCGTTAAGAATCCAAGCTATGAAGTCAGGTGCAGAGTATTTATTCCATCCTAATCAATGACCGTACAGAGAGAATCAATCAAATGTTTTGCTCGCCATTGTAACAAATTAGAGCAAAGAATCATTATATGGACACATATATCATTTACCATGATCGTGACTAGCACTTAATCTTTCCTTATTCACCCAATCACCAATTAAATGAGAAGGGAGTGCATGGATTTGCGAGTAAAAATTAAATAAGAGTGATTCTCTTTAAAGAATCCAATCAATCAAGCACTTTCGTCTGTAACCCTAACTTTTTATTTAGCTTAAATTTTGAATTAATTGTATAAAAATTGATATAAAATGAATTATTCAATTTAATATGTTTGAAGACAACTTAGATAATCAGTAAAAACATAACACAACTTTTAAAAAAATTTTAAGACAATAATTGTTTATATATATTAAGATGATGTCATATTGGATCGACCTTAGTCGCCCTACGTTTTGAACTTCAATATGTTTAATAATTTTATTATTTTTGTAAATTATTTTTATTTAATTTTATGATAACATTAGATGCTTTCAAAATCGAGCATCAACCCTAAAAAAAATATTATTTGATATCGTGATAACCATATAGAAAGTAGAAAAAAATTAACCATTAATTTCATTTTTCAACTAATCCAATATTGAATAAGAGTGAAGTAAAAAACAATTAGAAAAATTAAAGGACCAAAAACTAAAAATAAATCATATCAGGTTTGATGAGTAAACTCACTAAACCTATCAATTGGGTAACTCAGTCAACACGTCAAACCTATAAACTAGGTAATGGACTCCATTGCTATTAATAACTTGTTTTTTTTTTTTCTAAACTACTATTCATTTAACTATATGATAACAAAATAGACGAACGCAAAATCAAGCGTCAAACCAATACCGAGACATGTTTTAAGACTATGATAACCTCATAGAAACTCAATTCTCAATCAGTCCAATATCAAATAATGAAATCGAAAAAAAAATGAATTTATATAACAAAAAAAGTTAAACTCGGCATACCCGTCAATAGGCCTATGGAGTTTCTAAAATTTAATAACATGCTTTTTTTTCAAAACTATTTTTTAATGTATGATAAAAAAAATAAACAATTACATAATCGAGTTTAATTAGAAAAAAGTACCCTACTAAACCAGCAAACCGGAACAACCAGGATTACCTCACCAAACTTGCAAACCGGGTCATTGACTCCACAAAGTTTATTGATTTAGTTTTTTAAACTTATTTTTTATATAACTAATTTTTTTAAAAAAAAATAGACCATACCACGATGCTGATATATTTTTCCGATATCAATTCGAAGCTGAGATATTTTTTTTGATATTGCAATAACCATATAAAAGGCAAATTAAAATAAATTATCAACTCTAAACCCCTATAAACATATCATAGAAGGACTAAATTAAAAAAAAATCAATAACTAAAGGAAAAAAAGGTCCAAATGAAAAAAAAAAAACCAACACTGTGAATTACTATTATAATCCACAATGCTACTAGGTGTGGGGAAAAAATGTTTTCCCTACACCTTTTAGCTTTATTTATAATAAAGTTTTTTCTTTCCTTTTTTTTTTCTTCTATGGTTTTATAGTTTGAAATTATTTATTATACTTGCAATGTTTTTTGCTAACTTGCCATTGCCTTTTCCTT
>Ga0325404_1005308_pt1 | contig 13580 bp, 10 predicted proteins | sample PopdelMetagenome_18_FD_205664 | JGI IMG/M metagenome (GOLD analysis project Ga0325404, IMG submission 205664) | Populus deltoides microbial communities from Bellville, Georgia, United States - Xylem-Control-R1 | ecosystem: Host-associated > Plants > Phyllosphere > Stem > Wood/Secondary xylem... | reverse complement strand
AGGATTACTGAAAAAAACAAACCATTGATGTTAATTAACTACCATATTAAAGCTCATATGATTTGATCTAAGACTTTTTTATATCCACATGTTGTGGGGCTTGAATCTCCAAAGGTATCCAACCTAAATTCTCTATCTTCCAAAAAGCAAATCTTGGACATTTTTTGCTTATTCGTTATCATGATTATATAGTGATTTATCGGATATCATCGAATAATTTAAAATCGGAAAGTGGTTTTTGATATGGGATGGAAGTTTCAATGATCAATGGTTTATTTTGAATATCATTATTTTGATTCTTCTAATTAAATTAAAAATAAATTAGCACATAATAACTTTGTAAATTAAAGTTATAGAACAATATTGTTGTTTTTTTTATAATAATCGAAAAATTTATTAAAACACATTTTAGCCATTTAGAGGATGACTATCATGAGAAATCAAATAAAGTTTTACTTAAAAAATACCTCAAAATAAATATCCGACTACAAGGTACTATACAAAAACATTCGACAACCTCTTTTGAGTTTGTCCAACTTCAAATGCATCAATGTGATATGAAGATCATTACATCTGTAAGAGAAATGAGATTCCTAATATCTTAATTAAGCAGATAATCAATATAGTATTGAAGAGACGTATAAGTCCAAATTTGGTTTAACATCATTAAAGATAAAATTATTTCTTATTAACCAGATGCTTAAAGGTATACCAAAAGATAGCATTTGCAATGCAGTATCTCATCAAATGTGTTTGGAAAACACCAAGAGATCCCCCACCATGAAAAGAGTTTGGTCCATAATTTTCATGCAAATTGGTAGCGAATCAACACATGATCTGAAGTCTCTATTACATTTGTATAGAATGGACAGAAGGATTGATCCATTGGTAAAAAAAGGCGGCTAAATAAAAAAGATCTTGCACACAATTTATTTTGAATGACTAACCAAATAAAATTTTGAATCTTTAGAGGAGCCATGAATTTCCAAACTTGTGTTTGACAGGAGCATAATCCATTACACTTGATTAAAGTGGTACAAGATTGCACTGTATATTTCCCATATGTGCATAAATTTCATACCTTCAAATCTGATTTAGTATCATGAAGCTTTACCTTTTGAAAAACCCGATGCAAATATATTTCCTGCTTAATTTCAGATATTCTTGGAGTTCTCCTCTAGCTGACATTCCACACGTAGTTACCATTCACCCATGATCCCATTTTTGAAATTATTGTTATTGGAACATTTGAAACCTTATATAATCTTGCAAACATAACTATTACAACCATGTCGAGCTTTAGAAGTAGTTGAACTCTGCTGAAAGAGAGAAACAATATGTTGCTGGAAATAAGATAATCACTTGTTAGAAATAGGAAGACCATTTTTGAAGGCAGGTCTATATTTTTTGCACACCACCTCCTGCCATTTACCTTTAGATATTGAGCTTAGCCTCCATAACCACTTGAAAAGTATGACTTTGTTCTTTCCTAAAAGTGAGCCTATTCCCGAACCTCCCCTCTCATTCTTTGATGACTACCTTTCATTACACTTTACATATTACTCATTGTTTAGTGACACCTGCCCATTGGAATCTCCTTTGAATAGAGTTTAGAATTTTATAAACCCTTTTTGGTATCAAGAATATAGACATGAAATAAATCGGTAAGGAATCAAGCACATTTTTAATCAAATAGATTCTCCCAGTAAAACTAACTTTCTTTTCCATGATGATAGCCTATTGTAACATTTTGTTATAACAAGTTTCTAGGTAGATATTCTATTAGGATTAGGATTAGCCCACATCAACATGCCAAGGTAAACAATAGGTAAAGATTCTTGTCTACAAAAAGCAACATTTGTCAGAGTTGAATAATAGATATCAACAAGATTGATTTCAACAACTAAATCTGTTGGAAATGAAGAATAAGGTGTGGTAGTTAAGAAGAATGAGAAGAATGATGATTTTATTAAGAGTTTTCTCAAAAGATACAATTTTATAGCTCTTTTCTGTATCTCTCTCAACTTATGTATAATGCTTAAGATTGCAAGTGTATTTATAGATCTTAATTGCTAGCTAATCAAGAAATTAAAATATTCAAAGGAAATCCTAATTTAATAAGGAATCTAACATTCTAATTAAACAAGGATTGTAATAAACTAGTTTATTATAAATCCTTCTTCATCAAGGATTTCTCCTTTAGCTAATATTAAAACTCTTATAAACTCTAAATCTTAGTTGATATTGAACTTCAACACTCCCCCTCAATATCAACTCTTATCATTTTTCATAACTCCCAACATATCTCTAATCTTTGTAAAAAATCATATTTGAGTGGCTTTGTGAAAATATCTGCAACTTGGTCTTGTGTCTTCACATACTTGACTTCAACTTTCTTATTTGCAATGCAATATCTTAGATAATAAAATCTTATGTCAATGTGCTTACTTCTGTTATGAAAAACTAAATTTTTAGCTAATACAATGGCTGATGAGTTGTCCACATAAATCTTTGTAAGCTTCTTTTGTAGCATTCACAACTCCTTTAATAATCTTCTTAGCCATATTAAATCACAAACACATGTTGTAGTAACTACATATTCAGCTTTACAAGAAGATAATATGACAATAAATTGCTTCTTTGAACTCTATTGAAAGTTGTGTCTCCCATGTAGAAAACAAAACTTGCAGTGCTCTTTCGATCATTCATATCGCTAGCACAATCACGATCACTATAACCCACAAGATCAAAGCTATTATAATAACCATAGAACAAGCTAAAATCTATAGTACCTTTAATGTATTGTAGAATTCACTTCAAGGCTTTGAAGTGAGTCATAGTTGGTGTCTCCATAAACCTACTCGCAAGTCGTACTCCGTAAAAAGTATCCAAACGAGTGTATGCCAAATTTTTCAAACTCCCAACCAAACTCTTGAATGTTGTAAAGTCCATATTCTCCCATTCACCATTCCTTGACATCTTCACTCCACACTCGACTAGAGTATTCACTTTTGCACAATCCTCCATTTTGAATTTCTTGAGAATCTCCCTTGCAAATTTCTCTTGATTCACAAAGATTCTATCTTTTCCTTGTTTGATCTCAATCCCTAAGTAGTACGACATAAGATCAATATCCTTCATCTCAAAATCCTTGATCATTACTTGCTTGAAGTCTTCAAACATCTTTGGATTATTTCTTGTAAAGAGTAAGTCATCCACATACAAACATATAATAAGTGTATCACCACTCTCTTTAATCTTTACATAGATAGCATATTCATGGGGGAATTTAATAAATCTATTCTTCAGGAAATAACCATCAATGCGACTATACCAAGCCTTTAGGGCTTGTTTCAATCCATACAAGACTTTATTTAACTTTAAAACCTTGTCTTCATATCCCTTTACTTCATAAGTCATAGGTTGCTTAATGTAGATCTCTTTTTCAAGAAAACCACTAAGAAATGCTGATTTGACATCCATTTGATAGATTCTCCATCTATGTTAGGCAGCGGTGGCAATGATTAATCGAATGGTCTTCATTCTAGTAACAGGAGTAAAAACCTCTTCATAATCAATCCCATGCTTTTGACTATAGCTTTTTACAATTAATCGTGCTTTGTATCTCTCAACTTCTCCTTTGATATTCTTCTTTTCTTTGTAGATCCATTTGACACCTATTGGTTTCTTTTTATTTGGTCTAGAAATCAATCTTCACGTGACATTCTTCTCAATTGATGCAATCTCCTCATCTAGCAATTCTCTATTTTGCATCCTTTATAGCTTATTCAAACACTATAGTATCACATGTAGCAAGATGACAATATAGTGTTACATCATCAATAAAATTAGTTACCTCATATAAGTCATCAAGGCTCCTCATCTTACTTGGTGAACTTGGTGGAGTGCCACTACTTAAACTTTCATTAGAAGAAGAAGAAGAAGAAGTTGAACTCATTGGTTTTTGTGAAGGTATGACTATAGGTTCTTGATGATCTTTTTGTCTTTCTTCATCTTCATCAATAATCAATAAGAAATCATATTTCTCACTATCATTTACCTTCCAATCCCATGCTCGTTCTTCATTGAACTCAACGTCTCTACTAATCACCATCTTTTCTTCAATAGGGTTGTAAAACTTGTATCTTTAGATTTTTTTTTTGTCATAGCCCATAAAGATTATCTTTTCGCTTTTGTCATCTAGCTTGGTCCTTACTTGATCATCTTTTTACTTTTGTCATCTAGCTTGGTCCTTACTTGATCATCTAGATGCACATAACCAATGCTCCCAAAAACTTTCAAGTAAAAGACACTTGGTTTTCTTCTATTCCATGCTTCTTGTGGAGTTATGTCATTCAAGCTTTTAGTAGAACATCTTTCAAGTGAGAGACTTGGTTTTCTTCTATTCCATGCTTCTTATGGAGTTATGTCATTCAAGCTTTAGTAGAATATCTATTTAACAAGTAGATAACACAATTTATAACTTCAGCCCAAAACTCTTTAGGCATTTTCTTGGTTTTGAGCATGCTTCTCACCATGTTGAGGATGCTTCTATTTTTTCTCTCCACCATGCCATTTTATTGTGGGGATCTAGGTACTGTTAGGAGTTTCTTTATACCATGATCTTCACAAAACTCATTAAAATCATTAGAACAAAATTCACCCCTTATCTGTCTTAAAGTGATTTTATAGAATAAATATTTTTTTTTCAACTAATACCTTAATCTTATTAAAATAACTAAACATATTAGACTTTTCTTTTAAGAAGTATACCCAAGTCTTTTTACTATAATCATCAATAAAAAATAGAAGATTTAAGTTTTTACCAAACAAAACATGGTTTGATATGACCACAAACATCGACATGTATTTCTTGTAAGGATTGATTTGCTTTTGATTTAGACTCCTTTGAAAAACTCTTGTGAAATTACTTGCCCACTAAACATCCTTCACATAACTGATTTGGATTTATAATGGATGGTAGACCTTTCAACATCTTCTTTTGTGCCATCATCTTCAAGCTATCAAAGTTTACATGTCCAATTCTCATATGCCAAAGCCAAGTTTCATCTTTCACATATGCATTAAGGCATTCAGACACGTCCATCTCTATGTTTATTAAGAACATTTTATTCTGTCATAACTACCTTTGCAATCATATGTCATTTAGTGTCAAGTAATGTCAAAGTACAATCTTTCATCTTAATCTTATACCACTTCTACAACAATTATTCTAAGCTCAATATTTTGCTTTTCACCATTAGTATATAATAGACATCACTAATAAATTGATAACTTCAATATTTCAATTTGATCAAAATCGTACATTTTCCTTTAATGGCAACATTTGAATGATCTGTAAAGGTGACATTACTTCTAATTATTTCATCATGCTCTATGAACTTATCTTTGTCTCCACATATATGGTTACTAGCTCCATTATCTAGGTACCACATGTTTTCTTTATCTTGCATTCTCTTATTATGCACTAGTAGTAAAGTGGCTTTCTTCTCTTCTTTTATCATAAGATTTGCATTATCTTCAACCTTCTTAGATGGATTCCAGCAATCCCTAGCATAATGACATATCTTATGATAATTATAGCATTTAACTTTTGATTTGTCAAACCTGTTGTCAAATCTGGATCTTGGATTGCTACTGCCAAGTAAACCGGTAGACCGGTTCCTTTTATTTGGTCGATTGTTTGATCTATTGGGGTTGCCTTGACCTTCTCTTTCAAATCTTCCTCTTTCTCATTGGGAATATCCAAAACCATATTGCTTTGAAAAAAGTGCTTGTGCACCCACATCTTATTATCTCATTGACTCTTTCCTCATGGGTTTATAATTTTCTCTTGAGACCTTGTATTAAAAGAAAATCTATACTTTGCGACACCTTTATCGTGACCACCATATAATGAAACTTTTTTTGTAGCGAGTGTAGGATATTCTCTACCACACGTGTCTCTTTCATCTTCTCCTCATATCTTCTCATTTGTTTTGTATATGGTCAATACTCTTGCAAAGTATTCTGAAATATTCTCTGATTCAAGCATATGTAACTTTTTAAAGTTACTACGTAGTTTTTGTAGATGTACCTTTCTCACACTGTCGGCTTCTTAGTTTGATTCTTGCAAAACTTTACATGCTTGCTTGGCGGTAGTTATGTTGGCTACTATCTCAAAAGTGATGTCATCCAAACATTAATGGATGATTGTTAGTACTAGTTGATCCTTCCTTCATGCCTTTTGCACGACCTCTATATGAGCTGAAGTCAACGTTGCTCCATCTATAGGCCCTTCAAAGCCTTTTTTAACCATCTCTCATACATCTTGAGAACCTAGCCAAGCTTTTATTCAAATACACCAAGTTTGATAGTTGTCTTTTATCAACCTAGGACATTGAAATGGAAATTTTGGATTGGCCATGTTAAATAATTAAACCTAAGCTCTGATACCACTTGTTAGAGAAGAAGGATAGGGTGTGGTTGCTAATTTATAAGAACAAAGCCAAAGAACAAGAAGAAGAATGAGAGGAAGAATATTTTATTAAGAGTTTTCTCAAAAGATACAACGCTCTTCTCCACATCTCTCTCAGCTTATGTATAATGCTTAAGATTACAAGCCTATTTATAGGCCTTAAGTCCTAGCTAATCAAGAAATTAAACTATTTAAAGAAAATCATAATCTAATAAAAAATTTAACATTCTAATTAAACAAGGATTGTAATAAATTAATTTATTACAAATCTTTTTTCATTAATAATTCTTTTTTTAGCTAATATTAAAATTCTTATAAACTCTAAATCCTTATAGACAGAGGATTCACTTTACCGTGAATAAAGATTGCAAACTGGCCGATACGAACACCAAGGTGTCCTTGCATATTACAAGTGAGTAAAAAACTCTCCATATCTCAATTGCAACCCTTTGAATAAACCAACCTCTGATGCACAGTAAAACAAGATTGCTAATCCTTCTACTGCAATGTTGAACAAGAATGGAGATAACGAATCACCTTGACAAATTCCACGTGTGACCTTGAACTCTCTAGTAGAGAGACATGCATATATTAAACTTCTCCATTTAGCCCCCAAACCCATATATCCTATAATCTCATCAAGATAATTCCAGGATACAGAATCAAAAGCTTTATGAAAATCAACTTTGAAGATCGCACCTTGCCCCTTCAAGCTTTGCAAATCATGAACCATTTTATTGGCTATCATTAAAAAAAGATCATGCCTAACATGTTCGAGTCTATTGAAAGAATCTTTGCAAGAACTTTATTGAGACCATGAATCAAACCAATTTGCCTATGATCTGAAAATTCAATTGGAATCTTATAAAATCATGCCAATGATAATTGTTTGATAGCCAACATACAAATGATAAAGCCTAATGGCTAACTGAGATAGTTTTTTTATATTCATCATAAAAAAATTATTCTCGTCACAACAATGCAGGCTCGAGATTTTTTTTGATACAGAGGCCTTTACCCAGTATATACCAATTCTCTCTTATAAATCTAAAGCTATGCATTTCTCACCCTTTTTAACCTAAATTATCATAGCTGATGCAATCATGGCCATCAAGGAAGCATACAAAATAGATAGAGTTGACTGGCAAGGAGATCCATGTTTGCCACTTACTACGTGGACTGGTTTGCAGTGCAACAATGATAACCCTCCAAGGATCATCTCTCTGTGAGTTCCCTCTTAAATTCTGTATGATTGTTGGAATATTTTATGTAAGTTATTTTTGAAGAACATCCACTTAGATATGGCATTCAGTATCTCAATGTCTCACTCATTTACTATTAACTATGAGCAGGAATCTAAGTTCAAGTCAATTATCAGGGAATATAGCTGTTTCACTCTTGAACCTCACAGCAATCAAGTCCTTGTAAGTGTTATTAACCAAGTTGTACAAGGTTTTAATACTAATAAACTACCCTGACAATGGCTCCTAGATATCTGGCACTGGAATGACAGTCACTGCTAGAATTTCTTACCGACTTCAGACATTCATCATTTTATTTGAAGAGAACTATTGTTTGTTGGGTCAAGAACCTTAAAACTAGAGGGCACCTCAGTCCTATGATGAGACATTGTCTTATGGAAGTCTGAAGGTGATGTTACAAATATTCCATATGGAGATTGGCTAGAGGTGTATGGAGGGCTCATGCATCTTATAAGCTTGAGGCATATCCTCTCTCTCTATATGCATCTTCTCTGGACAAAATCCTCCAATCCAATGATTAGGATTCTGGCTCCACCAAGGTTGTAAAAATGGGTGTCCATACTTCAGATCGGTGGAGGAACAACCTCTATTTTTTTTCCAAACTATTGCATAGTCTTGTCATCTATTTCTTTACAAAATGTGATTGTTCGTTATTTTTTTCACATTTTCTTTTAGGGATTTATCAAACAATGAATTGACAGGGACAGTGCCAGAAGCTTTTGCGCAGCTGCCAGATCTTACGATCCTGTAAGTTAACATGCTCTGGTATTTACCACAAGAAGTTTTTACAAAGATTACCATGGTGAATGGTGACTTTGTTTTTCCTATTTGCAGATATTTGAGCAGGAACAAACTCATAGGTGCAGTTCCCTATAGTCTCAAGGAAAAGTCTAAAAGTGGACAGTTGCAGCTGAGGTTTGGTTATCATCTTCAACGATTACAACTTATCTGCATGTTAATTAAACAATCATTCTACTCCTTTAGTTCTTCTCGAACTTCTTTTCTTACATATGAAGTGAACACTGTTTTAATTTTTCATAAATTGAAATTAAAAGTTAAGGAACAAAGAGGAGTCAGAAAATAGATTATACAAATCCATTTTCTTTGCATGTTAGTACGAGTTTAAGGAATTACATAACTGATACAATTCTTCGGTATATTTCACAGTGATCTTGCTAACTTCTTAAAGCTAACCATGATCACTCTGATTGGGTTATTTGTTACTGGTATTTAATCATTGATTCAGGGTTACATCTAACAATATTTTACTTAATGCAAGTTTGGATGGAAATCTGGATTTATGCAAGTTGGATACATGTGAAAAGAAGCAGCGAAGTTTTCCTATTCCAGTTATTGCATCTGTCATATCAGTTTCGGTGCTCCTCCTCCTTAGCATTATAACTATCTTCTGGAGGTTGAAAAGAGGTGAATTCTTTCTCTTTCACCTATCTTCTTTCTATTTTTTCCTCTCTTTTGAGTGGTGTGAACTAAATCCTAGAATAACATAAAGTAATTTTGGCTTAGAAGATGCTTTGTGTTTTCTGTGAAATCATTGATGATCTATACATTCGATGGCTTACATGCACGGGCGGAGTTAGGATTATTTATTAGGAGGGTCAAAATTAATATAACAATATATAATATTTGTTTAGTAGTTATTGTCGAAACAGGAAGAATTAAAATAAGTTAAATCAACTTATCAACTAGTGGATAAATTGTTGATTTTCCTGTTTCAACCAATCTTTGATATAAATCAGCAATGATGGTCTGTTCTTTAACTTTGGATGATTGGGTACATGATTGGATGACATGTTCTAAAATCAAAACATATATCGCGAGAAAAAATTGATAATTTTGGTGGCTCTGTTTAAAACAAAATATAAAAAAATCTAAAGTATAATCAAAACAAACCAATAAAATATATCTAATTAATTAAAAAAAATCTTCATAACAAGAATTCAAAAAACAATTAATAGAACTAGCAGATCTGAGAAAAAAATAAGCAAAAATGATGGAATTATATAAAAAAAAAACCTCATCAAATTATTAACAAATATCTCAAAACAAAACAAAAATATATTTTAAATTTAAGTTACCTTGTTTTATTTGATGAAAGATAAATTAATTGGTGGCTCTACTTCAATCTTTTTATAGAAAAATTTTACTCATAATTTGTATTTTTATTGGCTATAATATTTATATTAGGACTATACAAAGTAATGACCTTATATTTTTTTTTTCTTTCCACATTGATCAAGAGTAAATAAAAAATCAAAAGTAAAGTTATATTTAATTACGATTAACAACGCCACCTTTTTAAAATAAAAAAAATATGATACCTCCAGCTCACAATTAATTACTGAAAAAATTTAAAATGTTTTGGGAGAGGGGGGGCCCGGCTCTACTTGCCCCCCCTTCCTCCGCCCCTGCTTACATGTATGATCATACAGTGTCTTCAACGTAAAAGCCTAATAGAATATTATTCTACGAGTCTATCTTACATGTAAGAACTTTAATTTTTCCATTATATATATATATATATATATATATATATATATGCACCCAACACTTTTATATTGCTTATTATATGATAATTCTAATCTGGATACCACCCTCAATACCTCATTTCCTTCCTGAAACTTAGTAGATGAGAATACGATTCAGCATGTTATCAGTAAGCAATAACATAGTTTTGACATGTGAATATGATGACATATATAGTTTCATACTTTAGTATCTCTGTTAAAATATTGGAATACTTATCGCTTTATTAAAAAAAAAACAAAATTTTCCTTTGCAGGGAGGTGGAATGTGTCATTATCTTCCTCAGTGAGGTTATCCAGAAAAAAATTGTCACTGAAATCAAAGAATCAACCATTTACATACGTTGAAATAGTTAGCATTACCAATAATTTTCAAACCATTATTGGAGAAGGAGGATTTGGAAAAGTATATCTTGGCAACCTGAAAGATGGCCGTCAAGTTGCTGTCAAGTTGTTATCTCAATCCTCAAGGCAAGGTTATAAAGAATTTCTAGCTGAGGTAACAAATTAGTTAGCTTTCTCCTTTCTTGTAGAGAACATGAGAGGAGCACCAAATATTTTTCTTTCAGCTATGACAGAGTAGTGTTTCCAAATGCAGGTCCAACTATTGATGATTGTTCATCACAGAAACTTGGTGTCCCTCGTTGGTTACTGTAATGAGCATGAAAATATGGCACTTGTTTATGAATACATGGCAAATGGGAACTTGAAGGAGCAATTGTTAGGTATTTATAGAATTACTCTTATAAACATAGAATTCTTCAATTTGTTTGGGACACAAACTAGTTTACTTATAAAAATCTCACTCAGATTGGTATGAATTTATAAAATAATATAAATCATATCTTAGAACCTTACCTAATAGTTTAAGTTTTTTTGGTTAAGATAGTTTTTCGAAATGATATTAGAGCTTTAATGACTAAGTGGTCACGAGTTCGAATATCACTACCCTATTCTATTCGATAAAAATTAAGCACATGGTAGTGTGAGCAAGTTTCAAGCCACAAGAGTTTTTACTCGAGAAAATGTGTTAAAGAACAATATAAATCATATTTTGGGACCTCATCCGATAGCCTAAATTTTTAGGTTGAGATGGTTTTTTGACAATCATCTAGTATTGATGAACTTCTATGTGTAATGAAACATAATTCCTGTTGAATTCATCACATTGCAAAGTTTATTGTTTAATTTATGATATTAATGTGTTTTTGTGGCTGTAGAAAATAGCACATATATGTTGAATTGGAGGGAAAGGCTGCAAATTGCAGTAGACGCAGCACAAGGTCTGACTCTAGTGCCTGAGTCATTTTTTCTTCATTTTTATTCTGCAAACTTTGTTGGATTAACTGGCATTATCGAACTCGCAGGTTTGGAATATCTGCATAATGGTTGTAGGCCGCCAATAGTCCATAGAGATTTGAAATCATCCAACATCTTGTTAACTGGAAACCTTCATGCCAAGATTGCTGATTTCGGGCTGTCCAAAGCCTTCGCAACAGAAGGAGATTCGCATGTCATAACTGTTCCTGCAGGCACGCCCGGATACATTGATCCTGAGTACGTATTCAAACTTAATGTTAATCTTCTCTCATAGTGTTTGTTCTCCTAGCATAATTATCATTATATTCTGTATGCAGATTTCGAGCATCAGGACACTTAAATAAGAAAAGTGATGTTTACAGCTTCGGTATTCTTCTGTGTGAGCTATTAACTGGTAAACCGCCTTTAATAAGGGGCCATAAGGGCCACACTCACATACTTCAATGGGTGAGTCCTCTAGTTGAAAGAGGTGATATCCAGAGCATTATCGATCCAAGGTTGCAAGGTGAATTCAACACTAATTGTGCTTGGAAAGCTCTGGAGATAGCACTGTCTTGCGTGCCCCCGACTTCAACACAAAGGCCGGACATGAGTGATATTTTGGGAGAGCTAAAGGAATGTCTAGCCATGGAGATGTCATCTGAAATAAGCATGAGTGGTTACATTGAAATGAGCTTGGTGCTTGGCACAGATATGGCTCCAAATCTTAGGTAGTTAATAAACAATAACGGTTTGCTTCTTCCCTCTAATTCCACCATTAGTGATCATCATCAGACCCGATCCACTCTGAAATAAACCACCATCACAGTACCACAATCATAACTTTCTCTACTCACAAACCTGATCCACACTTAAATAAACCCAATGGATTGATATGCTTTTGCTTCTTCCTCGTTTAGCCTCCAAACACTAACTCCACAACAAACACAACTCGACTCGTTAAAACAACCTCCTCCTTCATCATGACAGCCCACATAGATTATCCCATGGTAAAATAAAGAAAATAGGTGTACATATAAAAAGAGAGAGAGAAGAAGTTGTAAAGAAAAATAAACATGACAGTTCTAAACCCCCTGTTAGCGAAGGTGGAAAGCAATACTCTCCGATGAGTTGGAAAAATCAAGCTGATTTTGATTTATTCAAGGTGTAATGGTTCGTTTTTTTATGTTGAAACTTTGTATGTGAATGTGTGTTTGTTGTGCAAGCTTAGCGAAATAAAAAAGGTTTTTTTTTCCAACATATAAATTTATTTTGATGAATAAAATGGGAGTTTATTTTGTATAAATATTAAAAAATGAGTTTGAATTTTCCCCTTATTTAAGTAACAGGAAAGCCCCGAGCGTGGTGGCCTATTGTAACAGTGTCAAATGTGCATGGGATGCACACTTCGGCAGGCTGGCCAAAACAGGCCCTAAGGGTGCTGGCAGCCATGCCAACAGGGGAGAAATCGGCAGCGCAGATTTATGCAGCTGTAGGTTCGTCAAAGGAAAATCGATAGTGCAGATTGTTGACGAACATTGACTTGACGATGGACTGTCTAGACCACGCAGGAAAACTCGTCAGGGGGATAGGCTGACGAGAACTGGGGCTGTCGAGGAATTCGGCAGCGAAGACATTGGCAGCCTGCATGCAGAGGCGAATTCGGCAGCGCAGGAATTGGCAGCCTGCACGCAGATGCGAATTCGGCAACGCGCAGCAGCTTGTGCAAGTCAGGGGCTCGACTTGGCACGATGTAAAACTTGGACGAAGGACTGTCCAAGGCATGTGAATGACTCAACAGATGACGTAGCAAGAGCTGGCAGTTGGGGCTGCCAAGTGGGCATGCAGAACGTGGGTAGTGGCAGTTATGGATATCCAAGATCATGGGATCATAGGGGCTGAACATGGGGGCTGACCAGGGGTTGCTCTCAACCCACTAAAGATTGTTGGGATTTGCCATTATTGGGCAACCTACCCTAAGGAGTAGGGTTACCATTT
>Ga0325404_1005306_pt1 | contig 13581 bp, 10 predicted proteins | sample PopdelMetagenome_18_FD_205664 | JGI IMG/M metagenome (GOLD analysis project Ga0325404, IMG submission 205664) | Populus deltoides microbial communities from Bellville, Georgia, United States - Xylem-Control-R1 | ecosystem: Host-associated > Plants > Phyllosphere > Stem > Wood/Secondary xylem... | reverse complement strand
ATCTGTGTTTGATTTGAAATAAATTTACAACCTATGAATTAAGATACAACTAAAATAAAAACCTAAGAAGATTCAATGTGCTTAAAAGCTCATTTTTTTCCTTTAGTATTTCAAGTGTTTACGACTCGTAAATTGCAAGGAAAAAAAACAAAAAAACTATATTAGAAATATAAGGAAATTTAAGGTGCTTTAAAAGCTCATTTTTGTCTTAGTATTTCATATTTTTACGACCCATAAACTGTGGAACAAAATTTGAAATGTCCCCAATTATAATTGAGGCTTCTTTCAAAGATGTACAATTAAATTGTTCTAAATAACATTTTGGGCATAAACCTACAATTATGTAAAAAATGAACAAATTAGATTACTCTTAACAATATTTTGGACATTTACCTTTCGTAGATTTCTTTGACCTTATATTATTAAGGGATAATGACTTATTATTCCTAGAAAAGTATTTTGAAAATTAACCATTTGGGGTTTCTTTATCCAAATATTAATATTGAACAATAGCAAATTATTCCCAATAATATTTTGGATATTAACTCATTTGGGATTTCTTTATCCAAATATTAATGGTGAATAAAATTATTCCCAATAATATTTTGGATATTAACCCCTTTGGGATTTCTTTATCCAACTATTAATGGTGAATAAGATTATTCCCAATAATATTTTGGATATTAACCCCTTTGAAATTTCTTTATCCAACTATTAATGGTGAATAAAGACGAATTCCTCAAAAATAAGATTTTTATATTTTTGGAATATTGATCAACACCCTTTGGAGTTCAAGGATGTGCAATTAAATTGTTCTAAATAACATTTTGGGCATAATCCTACAATTATGTTAAAAATGAACAAATTAGATTACTCTTAACAATATTTTGGACATTTATCTTTCATAGGTTTCTTTGCCCTTATATTATTAAGGGATAATGACTTATTATTCCTAGAAAAGTATTTTGAAAATTAACCATTTGAGGTTTCTTTATCCAAATATTAATATTGAATAATAGCAAATTATTCCCAATAATATTTTGGATATTAACTCATTTGAGATTTCTTTATCCAAATATTAATGGTGAATAAAATTATTCCCAATAATATTTTGGATATTAACCCCTTTGAGATTTCTTTATCCAACTATTAATGGTGAATAAAGACGAATTCCTCAAAAATAAGATTTTTATATTTTTGAAATATTGATCAACACCCTTTGGAGTTCAAGGATGTGCAATTAAATTATTCTAAATAATATTTTGGGCATAATCCTACAATTATGTTAAAAATGAACAAATTAGATTACTCTTAACAATATTTCGGACATTTATCTTTCATAGGTTTCTTTGCCCTTATATTATTAAGGGATAATGACTTATTATTCCTAAAAAAGTATTTTGGATATTAATCACTTGGGGTTTCTTTATCCAAATATTAATAATGAATAATAGTAAAGTATTCCCAATAATATTTTGGATATTAACTCCTTTGGGATTTCTTTGTCCAAATATTAATGGTGAATAAAATTATTCTCAATAATATTTTGGATATGAACCTCTTTGAGATTTCTTTATCCAACTATTAATGGTGAATAAAGATGAATTTCTCAAAAATAAGATTTTTATATTTTTGGAATATTGATCAACACCCTTTAAAGTTTTACAAACATGTTGTAAAATCCAGAATGTAAGAAAATAATTTGAATAGATACTCTTCATGAAAGTTCTGGGCATTTGTCTTAGCTTTCCAACAAGACAAGAATGAGCTCATTTGGACTTCTAGAACTCGAGATATGAGTTGAACACTGAATAGTATCTGGGCTACAGGACAGATTCCGACTTCTTTTTTGTTGCTATAATTTGAACTTTAAAATCGCTCTTTTGAATCTTGGACTCTTCATAAAAGTCTTAGGCCTATGTCTTAGTTTTCTATCCATATAAACCAAACCTAAATCCAAGTTCTACAGCTTCAGTTATGATCCAATAATTGAATGGTGTTCCAGTTTGAATTGAACCAACATCTCTTCTTTAAGCTTAGCCCTCTCTTTGTTTTTTCACTTATAATAGTTAAACATATTAATTAATCCTTTAAATTGTGAGATATACCTGCATTCAAAATGAGCATTTACCATAAATTAAAGATATCTTATATTATCAAACTTGTTATTATAAAACATACTTAAGTTAGAGAATTTAATGATACTTTTATGTGCAATATGATGATATAAAACCTTGATAAAAATGCACTTTTAAATAATAATCACACGTGGGGCAAAAAAATAAGTAACAACAAATGCCCCCTCTTTACAAAACTTGCAAAGCCAAGACTTGAGTAGCAAATTTTGTAAAGATAAAAATGATTGATAAAACCTCAAAACTCGATGCTTTCTTAAAGATGGTCTCATTATCAGGTGACCTACCCGTTTAAAAAACTCCATGTTTTTTTAAAGATGGTCTCAATATTGGGTGACTTGCCCATTTTGCAATTTAAAAGGATTTTAGAAGTGGTCTCAATGCCGAGTAACCTACCTGTTTAGAAAACTCTACGCTTTGCTAAAGATGATCTCAATATCGGGTGACCTACTTGTTTTGCAATTTAACATATATTTTAGAAACACTCCACGCTTTTGCTAAAATGGTCTCAATATCGGGTGACCTGCCTGTTTTAATATTTTTAGAAAAACTGCACGTTTTTTTTCTAAAAAATGGTCTTAATATCGGGTGACCTACCCATGTACAGATTTTTTTTAGAAAAACTCCATGTTTGTTTTTCTAAAAATAGTCTCAATATCGGGTGACCTGCCCGTTTTAAGATTTTTAGAAAAACTTCATGCTTTTTTCTAAAAAATAGTCTCAATATTGGGTGACTTACCCGTTTACAGATTTTTTACAAAAATTCCATGTTTTTTTTTTAAATAATCTCAATATCAGGTGACCTGCCCATTTTAAAACTTCAAAAGAAAACATCTTACCTCAAGGAATGAAGCAGTGCTGGTTTAAATTCCCATTCTTTTCCGTAGTTCCGTTGACCTAAGATTCTGTATCTTAGCGGTTCCCAAAAACTTGGAACTATTTTGGCTTTCTCCACACCTGCCAGGTTAGTGTTATGACAATATAGCATGCATGTTTTTGCTACATATTTTGGAAAACATAGGTCCTCCTTTCCGTTGTAGCCTTCTTCGAGCTCCTGTATCCATTTATTTGCCCGACTTGTCCTCTTGAACCAGAATATGCTCCACATGCTACATGTCCTATCCTTTTCATGCTTAGTGAAGAGATCTTTGGTTCCTTATAGGGCCTTTTCTTGCTCCATTGAATATTATCTTTTATTATACTTTTGTTGATGTTTTAATTGCCTTTTTCCATTTTTAAGAAATTATTTTAAAAGGAACACTCAAAAAATCTAGTTTTGTTCATGAAAACTGAAACTTTTAATGCAATCATCATATTCCATCTTAGGCAATTCTCATAAAGGTGTTTCAAAAGTTTTTATGATATACCCTTTAATGTTGGGCTTTGGTTCACTATGAATCCCTATGTGCATTTTTTACCCCAAGTATGGCGTGCAATACATGTCAGGTTTAGATTTGGTTTGGTTCCCTCTAATTTCAGAATTGATTGAGAGCATATTATGATTCTTTAGTCATGCGTAAAATCAATTCTTTTAAGTAAAAGATTTCGAATGCTATTAAATCATGTGCTTTTATGAAGAAAAGGTTCTTTACAGAGAGAATTCATGGCTGAACTTTATTTTATTGATTAGGAAAACGGAATACATCAAGCATAATATTTCTTTACAGAGTCAGAATTCACAGGTCTAACTAAATCTTCTCCATCCATTCCAGATAACAACAGAGCTCCTCCTGATAAAGCTTTCTTCACCACGTAAGGGCCATCATAGTTTGGCATCTATTTACTTTGATCTTCTCCTGGTAATGGCAAGATTTTATTCTGTACGAGGTCTCCTTCTTGGAATCCTCGAGGTCGAACCTTCTAGTCATATGATTTAGACATCCTTCTTTGGTAGAGTTGATGATGACATATAACAACTATCCTTTTCTCACTTATCAGATTCAGTTGTTCATTTCTAACTTTTGCCCAATCTGTTTCTTCTAGCTCAGAGTCTATCAGTACTCTCAATGATGGGATATCTACTTCTAAAGGCATCACTACCTCTATTCCATATAACAAAATATATGGGGTGGCTCCTGTTGAAGTTTGGATTGCGATGCGGTATGCATGAAGGGAAAATGGCATCTCGTGCTAATCCTTGTAGGTAACTACCATCTTTTGAATAATCTTCTTGACATTTTTGTTAGCAGCTTCTACTGCACCATTCATCTTTGGCCTATACGACGAGGAATTGGAATGCTTGATTTTCCATTTAGTACAAAGTTATATTATCATCTTGCCATTGAAGTTCTGAGCATTATCAGTTATGATCTTTTCTGGTGGACCATATCGACAGATCAAATCTCTTTCAATAAATTTCCTCACCATTTTTTGTGTCATATGAGCAAATGAATCGACTTCTACCTATTTTGTAAAGTAGTCAATAGCCACGAGAATAAACCTATGACCATTGCGGACTTTTGGGTTGACAGGCCCAATCACATCAATTTCTTATATTATGAAAGGTCATGAAGATGTTAGGTTAAACAGAGGAGCCGAAGAGGCGTTGATTTTGTCACCGTACACCTGACACTTATGGCATTTTCAAACATAGTTGATGCAGTCCTTCTCTAATGCCATCCAGAAGTAACCAACCCTTTGTATCTTTCTAGCCATCACGTGTCCACTAACATGGGTTGAGCAAATCCCTTCATGGACTTCCCGTAATGTGTTTTTGGCCTTAACTTCATCCAAACACCTCAACAAAGTCCTATCGGATGACTTCTTATACATAATCTCCCATCAAGATAAAACTCCATTGTCAACCTCCTCAAGGTCTTCTTATCGATTTTGGATGCCCCTATGAGATATGCCTGATTTTGGACAAAATTCTTTATATCAAAGTACCAAGCGTTTCCATCTATTTCTCCTTCGAATCTATTTCTCCTTCGATTGAGCAACAATGAGTTGGGTTATTTCTGATATCAATATGCATTGGTTCTTCCTTGTGCCCAAAGTCTATTCTAGCCATAGAAGCTAGTGTGGCCAAAGCATCAGCAAATTGGTTTCCCCTCTCTCTGGATAATGAAAATCTTCCCATTGTTTTAAAAAGGCCGCAAAGAGGTCGGAGTTTGGGTTAACAATATGATGCAGGTAAAACCTAAACTCAAAGGATTCGACATTAATGAGGAAAATTGTTCTTTCTCTTCCTAGGTGGGTGAACTCTATTTCCTTAAATTCTCCAACCAGTTTAGCCAAAAATAAGGTCTCAACTTCTCTTTCTTGGTTTGCCATTCTCCTTTTACTTGGCAAATAATCAGCATGGAGTCTCTATACATATCTACCATTCTGATATTCAGCTCCAATGCAAGTTTTATACTCAATCGTGTTGTTAGTGCCCCCGAACTGTAACTTAACTGAAACCAGATATTGTTTCTTATCGGGAGAGATTATCACTGCACTTGCTCCATTACCACATACATTTATAGCACCATCAAAGTACATAGTCCACCAATTTGATTTCCCTTCCTCGACTGAAAGCACATCTTCATCAGGAAAGTCAAAGTTCAATGGCTCATAATCTTCCATAGCATTGTCAGCCAAGTGATCGACAATAACACTCTATTTCACAGCTTTCCTCGTTATATATACTACATCATATTCAGCCAACAGAACTTGTCATCTTGCAATTCGGCTTGACAGATAGGGCTTTTCACAGATGTACCTCAATGGGTTTAATTTTGAAATTAACCACGTAGTATGATACAACATATATTGACATAACCTCTTTGTAGCCAATATGAGCGCGCCACATAGTTTCTCAATCACAGTATACCTAGCCTCGCATTCTGTGAACTTCTTACTTAGGTAATAAATGGTCATTTCCTTCCTTCTGGTCTCGTCATGTTGGCCAAGTACACATCTCATTGCTATTTCAGTTACTGTTAAGTACAATATCAACGACCTTTCTGGTATAGAAGGAACAAGCATGGGTGGATTCAGTAGGTACTGTTTGATTTTCTCGAAAGCTTCTTCACACTCTTCATTCCAAATTCTAGGATTCTTCTTCCTTAACAAATGAAAGATTGGCTCACAAATCATGGTTAATTGGAATATAAACTAGACAATATAATTCAACCTTTCTAAAAACCCTCTTACATCATTCTCGGTCTTGGGAGCTGACATAAATCGAATAGCCCTTACTTCGTCAGGATTCACTTCTATCCCTTTGTTACTTACCACAAATCCTAACAACTTCCCAGATTTTACCCCAAATGAACACTTTGCAGTGTTAAGCCTCAACTTATATTTTTTTAATCTTTCAAATAATTTCTTCAATATTTAGACATGACTCTTTCCTTCTTTAGATTTAGCAATCATATCATCCATGTATACCTCAATCTCCTTGTGCATCATATCATGAAATAAAGTTGCAATGACCCTTTGGTAGGTGGTCCCGATATTCTTTAACCCAAATGGCATGACCTTGTAACAAAAGGTTCCTCATGGTGTTACAAATATTGTCTTCTCTTTATCCTCTTGCGTCATTTTTATCTGATTGTAGCCCGAAAATCCATGCATAAAGGAATATGTGGAGCTACGTGCTGCATTGTCAACTAGAATATCTATGTATGGTAGTGGAAAATTGTCTTTAGGGCTAGCCCAGTTTAAGTCCCTAAAGTCTACACAAACTCTGATTTTATTTTCCTTTTTGGGTACTACCACTACGTTGGATACCCATTGTGGATACTTGACTACTTCTAGAAAACCAGCATTCCAGTTTTTCAATTTCTGCTTTTACTTTGATTAAGACCTCTGGATGAGTTCTCCTTAACTTTTGCTTAACTGGCTTACATCCTTCTACCAGTGGTATCCTATATACTACAATATCGATATCCAAACTAGGCATATCCTCGTAGGACCAGGCAAAAACATCTACATAATCTTAGAGTAATACAATCAACTCTTCTCTTTCTTTAAGAGTGATTATAGTCCCTATCTTTAGTTTTTTTTTTCCTAATTTCTTTGTTACCCACATCTATGGTTTCAAGTTCCTCTTTAGCGGGTTTCCAAGCTTGTTCATTCTGCTTAATTAATTTTATCAATTCCCTAATGTTATTTTCATCCCATTTTTCCTCTTCTACAACTACTATGTATTCTTTAAAGTTCGGCCATTCATTCTCAGTGTAAAGTGCATGTGTTGTTGTGGAAGATCCGCTTTCAGGGTTCCTAAAAGCGGAAAGTGATGTGTAAATGCATAGTAAAAACATAAAGATGAACTTTGAAAATGCATGAACTCATTAAAAGGAAAAAGGTTGGCTAAAAAACAAGGATAAAATCCAATTGACATCTTGAGCCTTAATTATCGACCAAAAAACATGAAAAAAGCAAACAACACAATATCATGATCAAACAAACATTGTTGAATATATTTTGAACACCAATGGAGCTTCTTGAGTCTCTTAATTCTGGAATTTGTCTTCCTTTGCTAGCTTTCGAATAAAGGTCTTGAGATTCAAGATGCTTTGAGATTAGGCTTGTTTTGATGCAAAAAGATATTATGGAGCTTACACCCTAATAATAGATTCTAGTTCCTTTATGTGAGACATGGGGTAGGCCTACTACTTGGTTTCTAAAGAGAGTCTCTTACTGCCCTAATGATCACCCTTGTAAAAGCAATATGAGGGCTTAGCAAATAGTGGGATGGCACGTATATCAATCACTACCAGTCTAAGCACTCAGCAAAGAGTTGGGGTTTACACAAACTTAAACATTGACTCAAGTCATAAGGCAAGCTGCTAGTCCCCCACCTAACTTAAAGTTTAATGTATGTGCTATAAAAAAGATAGTAATAAAAGTGATGCCTGACAGGATGTAATAAAATCTTATCCATATCCAATATACCATGCATGATAGGATGTAAAGATGCACGCTAAAGCTTTTGAACATAGTAAACCATTCATAGCAAAAACAAAAACCAATAATACATAGCATAAACAAACAAACTGCCAAGCCTAGTCCAAGGGTCCCCAATGGAGTCGCCATCATGTCGCATCCTCTCGAGAACGCAACGTCACGGCGACCCTTCCCGGAGCGGGGAATAGATTTCGGGGTCTTTGTTTTGGTGAAAAAGAGAGTCGTCATCTAGTATTATGGTCACTAGAAAACCTAACTGGTCTTTTAGAGATTCTAAGGCAAGAGACCGGTTGCGTAAAGGAAAGGTTTTAGCACACTTAGTACGCCCTACCTAAGATAAGCTGCTCAGTGTTCGATTTGCCTTATCATTGTTATAGTGTTGGTGTTTTCTAATCAGTTTTCCTATGATGAGTTTGCTATGATGAATGGACTTGAGTTCAAAGTCTAAAAGAATAAAAACAACACTTGGCCATTATGGATCATATCTTTAGATATGTCTATAGTGTGCCAAGAACAATTGATGCAAATCTCTTGAAATATGTGTTTGATTTAAAATAAATTTACAATCTATGAATTAAGAGATAACTAAAATAGAAATCTAAAGAGATTCAATGTGTTTAAAAGCTTATTTTTCCCTTTAGTATTTCAAGTGTTTGCGACTCGTAAATCGCAAGGAAATGAAACAAAAAAAACTAAGTTAGAAATCTAAGGAAATTCAAGGTGCTTTAAAAGCCCATTTTTGCCTTAGTATTTCATACTTTCATGACCCATAAACCATGGAATTAAAATTTAAAATGTCCCCAATTATAATTGAGGCTTCTTTCAAGGATGTGCAATTAAATTGTTCTAAATAACATTTTGGGCATAAACCTACAATTATGTTAAAAATGAACAAATTAGATTACTCTTAACAATATTTGGAACATTTACCTTTCATAGATTGCTTTGCCATTATATTATTAAGGGGTAATGACTTATTATTCCTACAAAAGTATTTTGGATATTAACCACTTGGGTTTTCTTTATCCAAATATTAATAGTGAATAATTGCAAATTATTCCCAATAATATTTTGGATATTAACCCCTTCGAGATTTCTTTACCCAAATATTAATGGTGAATAAAATTATTCCCAATAATATTTGGGATATTAACCCCTTTGGCATTTCGTTATCTAACTATTAATGGTGAATAAAGATGAATTCTAAAAAAATAAGATTTTTATATTTTTGAAATATTGACCAACACCATTTGGAGTTTTACAAACATGTTGTAAAATCCACAATGCAAGAAAATAATTTTTTTTGTGTTTAAGAAATCCATGCGAAAACACATTTTCAAAACTTCAAATATTTTTTTTATAAAAGGAATGTTCAAAATATGTTAGGGTATTGGCCGTATGCAACATACAAGAAAACATTTTTATATTTTTGATTAAAAAAAATGAAATCGCAGCTAATCACAATGAAAAACAACAAGCCATACACATGTATTTCATTATTCTCAGGAGATACCTAAACAGTTCATATAAATCAAAAGGCAGAAACACAAAAAAGGCCCTCCAAAGCCAACTCATCAAACAAAATTCAATTCGTCAACTTAAACTTAGATCGTAAACATAGCTTGACCCATCGCTTTCAATAGAAAGGAGGAAGTTCGCATATACAGGAAAGCTAACGTTTGAAACCCAAACCTATAATAGAAAACGTTGCTCTCGCCCACCACTTTTCTAATCTCTGACAATGTCATGGTTGTTCCATACAAAAAGGAAAGAACTTAAAGAGTATGCCTTTATACCGCGTATATCAAAGACTCTAAAATAGAACCAACAAATCAAATAGCCCGTTATCTCACTTTCAAAGAAATAGGATGGAAAACATACTCTAGAACCAGCCAAAGTATCACCTCAAATGAAAAGGACCTTCTCTCATTTTTTTTAAACAGAGTTTTATTTAGAAGCCACACTTATCCTATGCAACATTTTAAAGGCAAAGAGCACTCAGACAAAGGAATGGAGGAATAATGAAGACCTTTAAAATTCATAGTTCCTCACAACAAAAGGGGTAATATAAACACAGCTCTAACATAAATAATAATCCAAACTTAAAATCATGGAAGGAACAGTAGGCAAATATAACACTTTTGGTTCAAACAGAAACTGAATATATAGAGCAAAAGAAGAAATAGGTTTTGTAATAGAACAAACCACAGATGCCACATTTAAATATAGCAAGGAAGAAGAAACTGGAAACTATACTTGTGGATCCTGCTTATTTGAATGCAGAGGATGAAGTGCAGACAAGTGAAAAACCTTTGCCTTTTTGCCTCTGAAAACCAAAGAAAGCCTTCCTCTTTTTGTCGATAGGAGTTTTAAAAAACCATTAGATTTTATGAACTCCTTTTTGGCAATGTAGGATAGACTGGAGATAATCTTCCCTCTCGTTCTTGTTGTTTTTCTTGTTTCTCTAACTACAGACTTATGCGAGCTCTCTCTGTTTTTCACTCTTTCTTTGTGTCTCCCTCTACTTTCTCTTATCTCCTCCCCCCTTTCTCTGTCTTTTTTTAGCTGCACAGCCGACTAGTTTATATAGCCAAACCAAGCTTGTAGACCACCCTAAAACCCTCTCATCCTAGCCATCTATGTTAGGGATAGAATCCCAGCCATTAGATGATGGTGAGGCTCCTCTCTATATCTTTTTCAACAGCTGGCACAGAGGAGGCGCAAAACCGTTCTCTTATTAAACCGTTTCCTCTCACAGTTGCAAACCTGGTGTGAAAAGAAGGGTTGTCTTGTACAATACAAGGACGGGAGAATTCAAGAAACTTAACAGGAAACAGTTGCAGTTGCAGACGGGGTACTATTCTCAAAAATAAAAATGAACAGTACCATGCTAATTAAATTAAGATGGGGATGTCTTATATCCTTAGCTGAAGAAGAGAATTAATGAATAAGAAGGACGGTGTTGTTTTAAAAAGAAAGGCAAAGGCAACAGCAGAAATGGAACCTAGGCTAAAATTCTTTTCACAGCAGGATTTTCTACTTTCACACTAGATATTCAAACGAGAATATCTTGAGCTTCTGATATCAAAATTAGGTGATTTAAAAACCCAAATTCATCTACACGTGCAGGATTACAACTTTCATGAAGGATTCAAAGTTAGAAAAAATCGTTTGGAAGAACAAAATCTGGCTGCAATCTGGTTAGTTCAAATGGGTCTCCGAATCTGATTCGAAGACAAACAATGCCGAGCATCCTGATGACTGAGAGTTTGACCTAAAAATAGTGGGCAATAAAATTGCGATGGCAGTAGAATCAGTCTTTAGTGCAAAAACTCAGGCTGGAATCCTTCTCGCAGTAGGATTCTCTACTTTCACACTAGATTTTCAAATGGGAATATCTTGAGCTTCTGATATAGAAATCATGCGATTCAATAACCCATATTCATCTACATGTACAGAATTACAACTTTCATGAAGGATTCAAATTCAGATAAAATTGTTTTGAAAGACAGAATCCGAATGCAATCTGGTTGGTTGAAATGGGTCTTCTAATCCGATTCAGAAATTGACAATGCCGAGCATCCCAATACGATTGAGAGTCTGACCTAAAAATAGTGGGCCCTAGGACTCACTAAAGGTGCATATCAATTCTTTAACATGTCATGAGTGAAATAATATAGCTGGGATGGTCGGGTATTGTAAGAAACTAAGTCAGAATCAAGGTCAAAGTTGAAACAGAGTTGGCTTACAACAGAATTGTGACAGCAGTAGAATCAGTTTCTCTAATACAAATTCTGAGGGATTTTTCTAACCTTAAAGACTAGATAAAGAAGGAACGAATTTAGCATTATAAAGACTCATGATTAGCCTAAGAATCCTGACGATTTTGGCAGCAAAGGGAAAGGATAAAGAGAGCAGAAGACGAATGAAACAGGGTTCGAAAAACATTTTTTTCTTCTCTACTTTTGTCGATTTCCCAGCAACCCTGAACTAAAGTCTTGCTTTCGATTCAAGAGGGATACACACCATCTTTATTAGCACGTAGGGCCCAAAAATAAGTAACAATAGACACCATGTAGGTATTTGACACCTTAAAACAAACTATTAATTATATTAAATTTTAGATGGAATTTTCTTTATTTTGTATGTTAGTGTGAAATATAAAAGAAAAGGTAAAAAAATATTAGAGAGACTAATTCCTAGTTAATGGGATTAATGTCTGGGTTATTAGGTGAATGGACAAACTATTTCCTGGGCTAATGGAAATAGTGTCATGCTGAATGCGCAGATTGTGAGAATAAAATCCTTGGTTAGTGGGATCAGTGCCCAGGTTATTAGGTCAATGGAAAAACTATTACCTAGGCTAATGGAAATAGTGTCATGTTGAATGAGCAGATATAGAGCCTAATCCTTGGTTAATGGGATTAGTGCTCGAGTTCTTGGGCGAATGGACAAATCATTTCCTGGGTTAATAAAAATGGTGCCCTGTTGAATGGGCGGACTAAGAGATTAAATCTTTGGTTAATGGATAATTAAAGAATACAGATCTATTTTACATAAGATATATATTTGAGTTAGCCTAGAGACAGTTTTAGTATACTTATAAAGATTGATATTATTATTAATATTATGCGAAGATGTTAGTAAAATAAAAAGAAACCTTCTCATTAGAGGATGTTGTGATTTAAATATGTTTGTGCATGAATATATGTAATTCTTAATAGTTAATTGTTATAATCTGTAAAGTTAATTACACCTATATATATATATATATATATATATATATATATATCAAATGATATTTCAGGTAACTCGCACACCTGAGCTGAGTAGTAGTTTCATATATAGGTGGTTTTTTGTCTAAATAATCCATGTATTTTGAAAATCTAACATTTTGTTGTAATATACCTTTATATTGTTTAACTTACTTAAGTATGGATAATGTAATTTAGTGTGTGTGTGTGTGTGTGTCTTCATTTATGTATTTTGAATTATGTTAATTTTAAATGTTTGTTCTATGATATGCCATAATTATGAAATGTCAAAATGCTAATTCTATTGAGTGTTTGTTAAGGGAAATGTAAGTTGATGTTATAGTCAAGATATGAAACTCCTAAATGATAGGATAAATATTGCAATTGATGTGCACATGTTGTGGAACTATTGAGTCGATAACTTGGTACTAAAAATATAAAGGAAACTTTGCCAAAATCTTGATAAAAAATTTATATGAAAAAAATTGGATCATTATAGTTGGTATTTTTTTTAGATATAATTGGTATTTTTGGGTTGTTACCTATTGATATAGGTTTTTTTGTATGTTGAGCCTAAAAACATTGTGCATATGATGATTGATAATGTTTCTAATGAAATTGTTGTTGGCAAGTTATTAATGAAAGAATTTCCTTTAATATTTTAATCTTCTTGTACTACTTATTATATCAATCTCATACTCTAGAATATTGGTAATTGCAGTTAGTTTGTTCTGTTATCAATCATGCTTCTAGTATTACAAAGTATATTTATATTTATTGTTATTTGTTGCATTTGA